>OHBF01000024.1_pt1 | contig 115943 bp, 99 predicted proteins | sample 1577301 | NCBI WGS metagenome assembly OHBF01 (sample SAMEA3879575, study PRJEB24766) | human gut metagenome | biome: human-associated habitat; feature: feces | place: USA | collected 1985/1987
GCCCCACCAGTTCCGCCGTGCAGCGTGGACCGACCTGCCCGTGGAGGTGTATCTGTGATGTTTCTGGGAAGCAGCCCTGTGTTAAATGCAATTCATCTCATACATGAGCAAGCAAATAAGGCTCACCGCCAAAATTGACGGTGAGCCTTATTTTATTCCAGATTTTTAACGATAATTCGCTACAAAATCCTTATGCTCTCGGGTTTTTAATAGCAGCCTGAGCGGGTGCCAAAATTACAGAGCATTGGGGAAGAATGATAGTACGTTTTTATCTTCGCACGAATTCTACTCTAGAAATGTTTCTTGTTCGATTGTGACCCCATATTGCAAAATCTTATCAATTGCATCAACAAACAGCGTATGTCTTCCTGTATTCCGCTCTTCCTTCAGCTTCTTCAGATACTGCTCCGGCCGCTTCAGGCCATTTTTGTGGTACTGTTCCACAAAGCGCCCTTCCATACGCATGGGTTCAAGCTGTGGGAACACCGTTTGCAGGTTTTCAAACATACAAAAACCGCCCAGATCAATATCTGCCCAGAATCGAATTTGCATGGTTTCCCCTGCCGCAGCAGCCAGTTTTTCAAAAAGTTTTTTCTTCCGCGGGCTCAGAAAGCCGCCGTGATAAACAACAAGTTCTTCCGGCTGTTTTTCCGCCAGCAAATATTCATCATAGTTCGTTTTATTTTCGATAAAGGTAATGCAGCAGATGTTTTTCAGTTCAATGTCCACAATCTCTGACACAAGTGTACTGGGCAAAGCCAATCCATAAGGTTCTGCTGCGCTGAGCCGTAGTTCTCCCTTCTTCAAGCAGATCGCGCAATCGCCCGAGAGTTCGTAAAGCTCCGGGCGGGCATAGATTCCCAGAAATGCAAGCTGATCCCTCTCACCAAGTTCCGCTTCGGTACAGGCCGCCGCCAGTTGGGTATTGTACTTTCGTGCAATGGTAAGAAACAGCTCCCGTACATTTCGCTCAAAATACTTGGTATCGTGAAAACACTGGCTGCTGAATGCACGCATCGTCACACTGCCGGACAGCTCCGCATACCGTTGAAACGTGAGCAAAAGCTCCTGCAGCAGACCGTCGTTTTCCCTGCAATACGTCGGCACTTTCATGCTGTTCCGCACCTGAGCACATACAGCATCCCTCCATGCCGCGATCCATGGAACGGGATTGTATGCCAGCTTCTGCATGATGATGTTTGCAACCTCTTCTGCCTTTTTTCGCGGATGCACTCTGTCGGCGCATTCATAGCACTGTGCGACCCGTTCCAGATCCAGCACAATGCAGGAGAGAACGCTCTGCTTTCTCGCCCATTCCAGACGCACCAAAGCCTGCTGCTCCAGCTCCCGCGCTGCAATATTGTAAGCATCCCGAACCACCGCATCTTCGTATTGATACTCCGGCAACTCCCTTTTATCAATGCGCAGCATTACCCGACGTCTGGATGTGTTGGGTTCAGAAAGATGCTTACTGTTTTCAAACTTATCCAGCAGACGATTCAGGATCACCTGTGCTTCCTTCATTCTGCATCTCCTTTCCAAATGGAATGATATGCATCCGGTATCCGGATTTGTCCACTAATAATGTGCGGTCTGCAATGGGCATAATGTCCGAGACCTTATCCGGCGGCGTACAGATGATCGCCTGCAGCCCCATCTTTCGGAGAAGGAGTACACTCTCCGTGATCCGGTCACTATCCATTTTATTGAAAGCTTCATCGAACACCACCAGACGCACCGTATTACCAAAACGGGTAGCGTCGTTGACGCGGTACAGCTGGGCAAACGAGGCCAGCACCGCAATATAGAATGGCGTTTGTGTTTCGCCACCGGACTTCATATTCAGTGTTTGAGAAAGCAGCTGCTTGGAACCATTCTGATCGGTCGTTTCCAAATCAAACTTCAGATATGTCCGGAAGTCTGTATAGCGGACGATATTCTCCTGCAGTTCGCTCTGTTTGCGGGCATTGAGCTGCGTATCGTCTGCCATTGTGATCTGGCCGAACAGTTTTTCGATCAAAGGGCCGTATTTTTGCTGAAAGGGCAGTGCGAATAGACCGGATTCGCCTTCCATCAGTTCATCTGCTGTGATCATGTTATAGTAATCCAGATAATCCGGGTTTGGCCCTACGCGGAATTGGTACTTGTCTGTGCCAAATTGTGCCTGGCGCAGGGCCTTGTTCAGATTGTGCACCTGTTCTTGCACCTGGTCGATGCTGGATTTCAGTTTGGCAAGGAAATCGTTCTGGAATTGCTCCATTGCGCTTTCCCGTGCCGCCCGGATCTTTTCTTTGTATCGGGGCAGCTCGCTTTCCTGCAGAGTACGCCGTTCTTCCTCGTATTCGGTGTTATCCATCACCTCGATCTGGAATGCACAGGGTTTGAACCGTTCTGCATATTCTCTGCGTGCTGCAAACAGTTTCTTCCGAGCCCCGTCCATCGCCTTTGTGCTCTGCGCCAAACTGTCGCCGAAGTTCTTGCGGATGATATCTGCCTTTTTCAAGCGGACAAGCTCCTGCCGATAGCGGGGAACGCCGATGGTTTCTCGGTATTCCTTCGTGAACTCCTCGTTCAAAACATCTTCGATGGCCTCATACCGTTGGTATTTTTCCGGCAAGATCTCATATTCCAGCTGATGGATGCGGTCTTCCAACTTCCCTTTTTGCACATTTTTCGCATCTTTTTCCTTATTGAATGCAAGGATCTCTTCTTTCAACTGTTCAATGATGCGCCGCTGCTCATCCAACCAGAACAGATTTAGCTGGGAAAGCTGATTTTTGACTTCTGCGATTTCCTTGATGATCGTCTGGACGCGCTGGTAGTCTTCCTGTTTTTGCGCCACATCGATTCGGACAAATCTTTGGGTAAAAAGCGGCTCCTTCAGGCCGGTCAGCTGCTTCTGGAGCGGCTGCCAATGCCGCAGCTCTTCCTGCAGACAGGCCAGTTCCTTTTCCAGATGGTCGATGCGGAGCTGCACCGCACGCCGCCCGATGAAGGCGTCTTCCATCCAGCCCTTCCGAAGTGCGCGGGCCACATAGCCCTGATACAGCATTCCCTCTGCCGTAATTGCCGTCTTATAGCAGCGCAACTGTTCTGCCGTGTCGCAGCATATCACCCGACCCAGAAGATAGTCCACATAGCTGCGTGCCAGCTTGTTTTCTGTCTCCACCTTTTCTGCCAGACTGCCGGGCAGCGGTCGAAGTGTTTCTTTTTCCCGCAGTTTTTCGATATCTACCAGACCAAACGCACGGTACTCTGCTTCCTGCTTCAGCCGGTCGTAAATGTTAAGTGCATCCTGATAACGTCCCGGCTCCACCAGCAGATAATATTTCTGGTTATTTAGGTAGCCTTCTACCGCTCCACGCCAGCGCTCATCTGCCATTTCCAGCACATCAGCCAGAATATAAACGGGAACCGCATGCCCCGTTTTATCCGCCAGATCCTTTTCCAGCCGGTCTTTGAACAGCAGAAGTCCATGGGGATAATCTTTTATGTTCCTGCGCAGATTTGCAAGCACCGCACTTTTCTGGTCGGCTTGCTTCTTCAGCTCTGCAATACGATCCTCTGTTTTATGAGCCGCACTGCGGACAGCATCCGACAATTCGGCCACTGCCTGCTGCCCCGTTTCAAACAATTCCACAGGCCGGGCAAACAATCCCTTCTCGTCACCAGTAAATACAGCATATGCTTTCTGCGCAGTGTTCGCCGCTTCCTGCACCGGTATGAGAAGTTCTTCCGGTTCCAGTTCTTGTATCTCCCCACAGAATCTCTGCAAATGCCGTGCTTCCCGCTTAATCTCCACTTCAAGATTTTGCAGACCCTGTTCCAGCTTTTTCTGCTCATCTCTCAGAGCCTTTTCCGTGTTGAGCAGACGCTCTTCCTCCTGGAAAACGTTGCTCTGCCTACAGGCCAGCTCCAGCTCACTGCGGCGCGTTTCTTTCTGTTCGATCTGCCGCTCAAGCTCCTCCAGTTGCTCATTCACATTTGCAAGGTTCTCCTTGCATTCAGTTCGTTCCAATTCCCTCTGGTCGATCTCTGTCTGCGCAGCTTCTTTTTCGGCCCACCGTACCAGAAACTTCTGGATCTGGCAGCGGTCTACGGCTTGGTTCATCTCCTGATACAGCCTGCTGATTTGCTGCAGCGCATCCAGCTTTTCCTGCTGACGCTGCGCCAGCAATTCGTGCCGTTTATAATCCCGGATGTTTTGCTGCATCAGCTCAATATTGGGTTTATCCGGAATATCGCAGATGTTCTCCGTAATAAATTTTTGGATATCCACAATTGGCCGGAACGAAACAGCCTTCTTCATCATCCGTAAGACCTGCTCGTTGTGGACGTTCCACTTTGCAAGCATGTTGCGGCGATACTCTTTTTGGGTATCGTAAAATTCTGCCCGTGCATAGTTCTGCTTCAAAAAACGGCGAAGTGCAGAAATCTCCATTGCCTCGCCCTGCTCAATAAAGCAATTTTCCGGCAGTGTCCCCGTGTAAATAAAGAATGTATCACGGTAACTTCCATCGCTGCGGCAGTCAAAGGTAACGCCCGTCACAAAGCTGCTGCCCTCCATCTCATCCTGAAATTCGCAGACAATATAGGTAGAAAAGTCCTTACCACGGCGGGAATACGGGCTGTTATCATCCATGTCGGCGCGCAGATAGCTTTCCAATGTGCGCTGCGATTTTTCGTTGGCTGCCTGATTAAAATTGCGGGAATTTGTCTCGCCCAGCAGTACGATCTGCAGTGCATCGATAACCGTTGACTTTCCGGCGCCGTTCTTGCCGGTCAGGAAATTGATGTCGCCCACTTCAATCAGCTCCTTTCTGAAATAGAGCCAGTTGATCAGCAAGATCTTCTTCAGCTTCTTCATCTGTTTCCTCCTTTTTTAAAACAGACACCACCAAGTTCAGCTTTTCGCTGGAGACCGCAGAGAGAATGGTGGGCAGTATTGCGATCCTGCAGCTGCCCTGGTTGAATTTTCCTTCCAGTCTTTGAATCACAGAATGGTTTTCCAGTACCGTAAACGCGCGTTTGACCTCTTCCATATTCGGCTTAGCCGGAAAAACTGGATAGTCGGTCACCACTTTTTCCAGCACATCCCGCACAGTACACACGGCATCCTGCTCCAAACCCAAACGCTCCATATTTTCTTCGTAGATCAGCCGTAATGCCAGCAAAATCGCCGTTTCTTTTTTATTGAGGTTGCAACGGTTAGCCTCGTCTGTGTTCAACACATAAAAGTATCCGTTCAGTTCATCCCTGCGCAAATCCCAGTCCAGCAGGCTCAGGTACTCCTGTACAGCCTCATAGTGCCGTGATAGAAAAAGATAGTCTGGGTTATCCACCCTGCCTTTTCCCGGCTGGTAGATGGTTCGCACAATGTATGTGCGGCTGAGCAGCTGATTGCAGACAGATTTGAATTGTTCCAGTTCTTTTGCCGTTGCATTGGTAACAAAATCAAAATTCACGGCTTCTTCTCCTTCCTCCGGATCTGCATTTGCGGGATCGAATAGCCATTTTTGCAAAAAATGCCACCGAGTTCCTGGACCACATAACCGGCAGATGCATCCTTGCTTCCAAGGACTGCCAGCAAACTCATGATATAATCCTTGTCTTCTTCAAGCGAGAGCTCCTCCGAGCAACGAATGTCAGCGTCTCCCAGCCATCCCTGCACGTAAGCATTTACTGCTGCTCGGCCATATTTCGATTGCAGTAACTGTGCCGCTCTGACCTGTTCTTCCGTATTCAGTGCCTGATCATCTTGTATCAGCACCGACGCGGTTTTTGTCCGTTTTTCGGGGCGCTTACGGTACCACAGACTTTTTTCTGACAAAAAAGACTGCTCATACAATTGAAATGCCGGTTGTATCTGGTCCACCAGCTCAGCCGCCCTGCGGTTTCTGGACAGTGCCGTCAGCAAAACATTCAAATTGCCGCGCACGCTTTGATCTCGATTCGTCAGGTTCTCGATTTTCTGTGTTGCTGCCCTGGTATAGCGCCGGACCTGCGTATCAATTTCTTCAAGATAGTCCTTCTCTAAATTGTCATAGCGTTCTTCGATCCAGAAAATTTTCCTCAGCAGATCGGCACGGCAGTCTTCCAATGTCTTGCCCCGCTTATCACGCAATGCTTCATTTGCCATCGCAATCAGCAAGGTATCATCCTCTTCCCAGCGCCTAAGCACAGACTGAATGGGCACACGATACTTCGGCACTGAATCTTTGATTTTCAGCGGACGGATATATGCCTCCACAACCTTTTGTCCGAAATCGTTAAAGTGTGCAGCTAGTACCTGGTTGACATCCTGCATATCGATCTGCGTCTGAAAATAATGCTTTACATTATGATAGACCATTTGCAACAAGCTAATCAGCGCCGTTGTGTTATCGTAGGCACTATAGAGAGCCGTCATTTTATCGTAAGCATTGTTGCTGTCGTCGGCGGTCTTTAAGACTGAGAAAGTTCCGAACACATAGGAATATCCACGAGCCGGACTATCATCCCTGAGTTGATGAAATAGTTCTAGCAGGCGACTGCTGTAATTAGGAATCGTGATATACTCTTCAAAGTCGTCCCCGCGTTCTTTCTCAAACCACCCCTTACTACAGAGCTTGCGGATCAAAAAACGAGCGCGGCCAGAGATATCCCTCAGTTCCTCTTCGTCAATGTCTTCATCTTCAAACGTAGCATCCGCCAGTTCCTGCTCCAGCCTGCCGCGTAGCATGGAATACAAGACATCTTCCCGTATTTTCAGGTTTTCTTGGTATGCTGCGTACAGTACGTCCAGTGCATCCGCATATAAAATACGGTTGGGCGAAGCCAGCGGCGAGAAAAGTTCGCTTGGAACCGCTTCAAAAAACTTCATAGGCCTACCACCTTATTCGACTGATATACGCTTTCTTTTCTATTATTGTACCCTTTTTCCTCTCACAAAACAAGATGCAAAACCGTCCCAGCTTCCTGCTACGGAAACCAGGGCGGCTTGTTGCGTTTTATGCGTTTTTCTGCTTTTTCAGACTCTCACACAATTACGCACGGGAGTAATCCAGGCGAGGAATCACAGATTATTCGAAATAGCAGTGGCCTATCATTTTACTTCCCTATCTTTTTGAGCGATACGATATACTGCTGCACGAGTGTTGCCTTCTCGTACAATTCCCCCTTCTTCCAGCATTTTCTGTAGAATACGGTACGCCTGTTGTGGTGATACTCGCAAAAGTTCGACTACATCTTTTCTCGTGATAACTCCCCCGACTTTTAGCCAGTTTCCTAATCAGTTCTGGCAACTTGTCTATATCAGTCTGACGAACATATTTTGCAGGGTCCTTATATACTTTTGCACTTAAATATAGTCTCGTCCTCGACCATTTCCTACCGCTTCAACCATGCCAGATTCCGTAAGACGTTCCAAGTTCGAACGCATTCTCACCTTCATCATCGACTTTGAAACCGCCAAACATTACCGGGAAGCCAACAAGATGCCCCACCAGTTCCGCCGTGCAGCGTGGACCGACCTGACCGTGGAGGTGTATCTGTGATGCTTCTGGAAAGCAGCTCTGTGTTAAACACGATTCATCTCATACATGAGCAAGCAAATAAGGCCCACCGCCAAAATTGACGGCGAGCCTTATTTTACGCTCTATTTTTAACGATAATTCGTTATAAAGTCATTATGCTCTCGGTTTTTTATAGCAGCCTGAGCGGGTACCAAAATTACAGAGCGTTTGGAATAACGATGATACGTCATTTGTGAATTTCCAGTATATCTTACTCCATCTCCGCAATGATCTTCTCCAAATTTTCTTCCTGCAAATAGAATTCCGGCAGTTTTGCCTTATCATACCGCATATAGGAAATGTCTTTCGTCCGCTGTTCCAGCAAGTTCGTGAAGAACCGCTCCCAGCTGAAGAATTCGCTGCTCTCGATGAAATCTGCCGGGTGTTCCAGAATTTCAAGAATATCCGGCTGTCCGAGCAAATCTGCTTTCAGAAGCAGCCATTCCAGAGATTCCGGCAAATACAAGCTGAACTTTGCGCTACCCTCCTGCATCAGGCGATAAATGTCGTTCATCTGCGGGCCAAATGCCGCACCGTCTGCAATTATCAGAACCTTCTCGGATTTCATTGGGAAGATCTTCTGTTTGATGTTATTTTTGCCTGCCGCAGGGATACAGACAATTCCGTATTTCTCGCCGACTTTTGTAAACAGCTGATACCCGGAATTTGCATCTTCTGTCAACAGCTTTTCAACACCTTCCAGCTGCACGTTGCTGGCTGTCAGCGAATCATAGACCGGGTACGCCTTATTATAGGTTCGTTTGAAGCGGCTAGTAGTCTTTTTCAGTTCCAGAATAGCGTTTACGCTGTACGGCAGGGTGCTCAAATCTTCTCTTGTGACCAGCACATAGTAGTTGTCCGAATGCTGAATTGCACGGGCAAAGTCAAGGCTTGAAACAAAGGTACTGCCTTCATCCACAAACACGATGCTGTCATGGGTCGCATTCAACTGCAACTCCCAGTTGACACCCGACAGTACCCGGCACGGCTTATCACAGCTCACTGTTACGCCGCTCTGTCGGCCATAGGTCTCGTATGCTTGCAGCATCTCTACCAGCGTTGTTTTTCCGGTGGCGCTGTCCCCTCGCAGAATCGTAATATTCCGTTCCAGTTCGATTGTGAAAACGACCCGTCCGCTTCGGACTTCGATTTTATGTTTTCCCTTCATCCTATCGCCTCACACAAACTGAAATGCAATCGGCATCAGTTCTTCCATGCTGTGCACCACATCACCGGTATTCAGGACTTTCACATCCACCGGGAATTTTTTCTTGCCAAAATCCATGAGATGCCGCAGATTGATGGTCAAGTCCTTCTTTTTCGCCAGCTTCAGAATAAAGGGTGCGCAGTTGTCACCGCAAGTTGAGGCATTGAATACCTTTTCCGGGTCGTTTGCCATCAGCAACAGCGTTTTCGTGCCTCCAGACAGTTTTTCCGGCGAGATGACCCCCAGAACCGGGCTTTCCACCGCATGAGGGCCTTTGACATCGGACTTATCAATTTTCTTGATGACCTCTTTGGCAAAGTCAGAAGTCAGCCATTCATCTTCGTAGGTATAGTTAAAATAGACCGAAGTATTGTAGACAGCCTCCGGCATATCTCCAAAGTAGATGTTCAGCATGGTATCACCTCGCAGATGTGAGTCATTTGCTATTATTGTACCTTCTTTCCACTCACAAAACAAGACACAAAATGCCCGCTGGCCCTTGATAAAGAAAACCAGACCTGTCTGATCGGACGAAAACCATCCCAAATGTCGAAACTGGATTTATTGCAATCTGTAATGATTTTTCCATTTGTCACAATGAAATTGAAGGGCAGAAATCGAAAATACACTACCTATGATCAAATCGCCCTATAAGAAATCCCAAAAAGCAGTTTATTATCATTCTATTAGATTTCGATCTATAGATAACAGTGTCATAAATCACCAGATAGAATGCTATGCGTTTTTATAGTAGTTGTTCCTCCCGATCAATTTCTATTTGATTCATAACATCCTGATAAATCACAAAATGAGGTGTTTTTTATGACAATGGCAAAGAAGCTCCCACTTTTAGCACCTTCCATTCATACGTTTGAAGTGAATGGAACGTACACGGATTGTGAAGCGAAGCGTACTGTATTTATGGCAATTCAAAAAATGGTATCCGCTGGAAAATACTATCGGATTCCGTATCATGGCTCCTCGAAAAAAGGCTACTCTTATAAAAGAAAAGATGGTGGTTTGACCATCACATTGGCAGATTATCCAGATTTTAAGAAGCGATACATAACGTTATCTGGTGTGAACCTCGCTCGAATCGCAGGTGATCCATCTCGTTTAAGTTTAACAGATTTGTCGCCAGAAGGTTTGGTCATGCAAGAGCAGGCATTTCTGGATGAATTAGAGCAGCTTGGACTCCTTGAAATTGAGGATTCTGTTAAATGGAAAATGCACCGGTTGGATATTACACAAGACTTCTATGTGAAATGTGATCCCTCGCTGATGGTAAAAATCATTCGTTATGCAGGAAGCGTTGACCCGTACAGGAAAGGTCGCGCACTGCACTATAACCAGCACAATGAGATCCGAAGCTGTAAATTTGAAAAAACGTGGTACGATTTTGCACTCTATGACAAGCATCAGCAGCTCTTGAATTGTGAAAAGGAGAGCTATCCGATTTCTCCAGACGATTTGGAACGCTCAAAAAATCTGGTTCGATATGAAATTCAATTAAAGCGCCCCAGTCTGAAAGAATTTGAGCACGATAAGTTGGAATCGAAATCTTCAAAGTTCCAGTTTGGAAATCATGCGCTGTTTCATTATTTTGATAAAATCAGCGATGATATTCCGTTCTTTCTATATCGATATGCCGTCGATTATTTTGGTAAGCATTCGTGGTATAACGTTCCAACTGCCCTGAAAGCCGTACAAATGAGCAATCTTGATGACGATACCAAAGAACTTGTCCGTGCGTATATCGAAGCGCAGGATGAGCCGGAACTGACCGATAAGATACATCATAAAAAGAAAATCGCAAAGGCTTTGGAAAAAATAGAGATCAACGACGTGATCATCCCTTGTCGCATCCTGAACGATCGTCAATGCGGCAGATTTCCATGTGCGCCCTTATGCACAAGGGTACAAGGGCTTTAAGCGAACAAAAATGATCCGTGCAAAACGGAACGAAAATTTACCAGAATCACAAGAATGGAGTTGATTTTCAATGCTAGACAACTATCCTGATGTCCTGAGCTTCCGGCAGGTCATGGAAATTACGCATGTTGGCAGAAATCTACTGCTGCGTCTTCTGAACAGCGGCGAAATTCCCGCATTCAAGATGGGAAAACTTTGGAAGGTTTACAAACAAGACCTGATCCAGTATATGAGCCAATGTCAGTAAGCCGTATCCTTCGTTTGGGGCAAAAAGAATCCCGTTGGACTCCGCAGCAGGAATCCAGCGGGATTCGATTCTATCGATCTTTTAATTCACTTGCTCGTTACTTAGTTGAAGATCATGTCCGCATTATTCTTCTCTGCAAGGGCAAAAACTTCTTCTACATAATATCCGGCCTCATCATCTGTTTCCATTCCAGTCGGCGCATCATTATAGATACTATCATAATCCTTCAAGCGTTCACTTCCAAAAATGCCCTCGTAAAAGTCCAGATAATCGCCAAACTGTTCCCATGCAACCAGATAGCCATATCTTCCCCAGCACCGATATACATCGCTATACATTGCGTCTTGCCATGCCGAATAAAAAGCATTCTCTCCGTAGCTCCGGAACTCTGCTTTTTGTTCTTCTGTCATATTTCCACTTGTATAATCACCAATAGAGATATAGATATCTTCAGCCAGACTGTTTTGGTGGATCTCATATCCAGTGCTATCAGACTCTGTCTGATTTTGTGTATACTCCTCCGGTTCATCGTATACCGTACTTTCTGCAACACCCACCGTTTCGCTCTCAGGTTCTGCCATGCTGACGCTGGAAGATGAATCCGCAAGAGCATCTTCCAGTGCATTTTCCAGTTCATCGAATGCACTGTCCAGCGCATTGCTGCTGGCAAGGCCGTGAGATTCCCGGTAGCTGTCGTTCAGAGCTGAGATCACGCCAAGCTGTTCCAAGGTATTCATGGTATCGCCGTTCCATGTCATCCGGTCGATGCCAAAGGTTTTATCGCTGTTCAGCTTGAAATAAATGCCAATCACGATCTTCTCACCGGTCTGCGTATTCTGCCCGATGCCAGTATAGCTGACATAGGTCACGCCGTTCTGCTCGTAGTTGTCCCATTTGCCGTCCGCAAAGAAGTCATCCAGCACTTCTCCCACGGTAGCTTCCGACGGGAACACATTCAGATAGCTGTCCGAGATACCTTTGGAGCGGGCACTATCCGAATAGAGCGTGGTATAGAGCACATACGCCGCGAATGCAACAAATGCTGCTGTAATCGCCAGTTCAATGACCAGAGGCATCTTGTGTGCGCCGAACAGCTTCCGGACTGCTGCCTTTTCTTCTTCCACCTGCTCCGCAGAAATTTTTTCAGGGTACAGGATGGCGATCACCTGCGACAGCAGAACGCTGCTGAAAACTGCATACAGATATTCTTTCTTACTGCTTTTGGACGGTTTGGTCAGGATGGTCATTTTCAGACCATCGGCTGTGTTTTTCAGTTGATAAGTACCACGCTTTTTGCTGTAAAAGGTCATGGCATCCGCAGTATCTGTGACCTGTTCAACGTCCGGGTTGGCAAATCCACGGCGGATGCGGTCTACGGCTTCCTCCCAGCTCATTCCTTCCGGCAACGGCAGCTGGCCTCTATCATGCTCCGGGCCGTATACTTTTTTGTAGACATCATCCCGGAAGCCGAAGTAGATTACTGCGGCGATCAGAAGCCCCAAAAGGGCGGATACCGCTCCGGCATCGGTTGCAACACCTGTCACAATGCCAACAATAAACCCCAGCAGCAACCAGATCTTTAAGGCATCCAGCGCAATGCTTCTGCGGGCAGATGCGGTAAACAGCGGATGAAAGCCGCTCAGATTTTTGGATTTTCCTTTGGCTTTTTTAGCTTCTGCACTGCCATCATAGATTTCAAATAGCTCTTTCATGTTTTTTCCTCCCATCTCAATGGATGCATAACCTATTCCGTTCGGAATGATTCAAATGAATCATTTTGATGCTTTTATTATAAAGCGTTGATTGGACACCAATATTGTCCATCCGGCAAACTTCCATTGGGATTTTCTATATAGCCTTACATAGAAAAACCGCCCCGGCTTCCTGCTATGGAAACCGGGGCGGTTCGTTTACTTTATGGGTGCTTTTTCAAACACTCAATGCCTACCAACAGGCATTCAGTTTTTGAAGTTTTAGTCATATCTGTATTTAGAGGACTTTCCATACACCTTCCGGAGCGATTTTTTCAGGCTGACCACTGTTTCTTTGATGATCTTTGCCTCATCGGCGGAGCAATCCGCAAGCTGTTCGGTCATCCAGCTGTCGAACACTGGCTTTGCTTTTTTGATTTCGATGCACAGCAGCTCGTCCGCTGAACAGTCCAGCGCGTTGATGATGTCGATCAGCGTTTTCACGCTGGGCACGGAGTTTCCTGTTTCGATATGGCTGATGTGCGTGACCACCACGCCGACCTCATTGGCCAGCTGCTCCTGCGTCATGCCCTTTGCAAGGCGGCAGGCACGGATGCGTTTTCCGATGTCGGCGTAGTCCACCATAGTACAAGTACCCTCCGTTCAGTGAAATGATACTTGTATTGTATGTGCAATCGACCGAGATTGTAATAACCCGAAAGCGCAATAGACCTATAAGAGCATATTCTTGGAATCTTCAATACAAACTTTCAGCAAATTCATCCAAACCTTTCCCTGTAGATGTCACTTCATCGCTTTCGTGATCCCAATAGACGATTTGCTTTCGGTCCAACTGATAGCAAATATAGTTGCCGAAGGGATCAATTGCAAAAGGTAGTAGATTTTTGTCTTTTATTGCTTCCAATGCGGGGTACACTGTGTCTGCTTCCGTTTCTGTTTTATCAAATGACAGTACCGCACCAAACACACGCTCTGTTGAACCCACCATGAAGTGATAAAGCGACGGTGTTGCCGCATTGTGCTCCGTCACAAAGCTTTTCAGTTCTTCTGGAATGTGGATTCCTCTTAGTGTTTCTACCTCTTCAAAAGCCTGCAAATCCTTCAATTCAATCTTATATTTCCAAATCATTTCCATCATATTCTCCTTATCTGCAATCTGAACCGCCACCCCAGATGCTTCTCCCACCAGTGTGACGACACATGCTATGTACATTTGAATTCACAAGCTGCATAACACCTGGGTGCTCCGTGTGGTGCCATGTCAGGCCCGAAATTCTTGGTTCTCCATTGCGAATCTGCTCCAGTTGGCGAGGGGTAAATCTTGATTCTAAAGCGGGATTATGTTCCAATTTTTGTCCCAGCATCTGCGTACAAAACGAAAACTGCTGTGCATCCGAAGATTCCCACATTTTTCGAGGTAGCCTTTCCACATCTTTGCTTTCAAACTGTGGAAAAACTCCTTCTACTTTTTCGCCGTTCACCTGAATCCGTTCATGCTTATACTCCACATCCGTTCCGGGATATTTCTGTCCTTCATACTGCTCATTGATTGTTTTCAGATGTCTTGTTTCGCCGCCCTCGTTCTTCTTGTTATTTTCAAACGCTGTACTTAATCTTTGTTTTTCTGTTTCTATAGGTTTATCCGTCTCCTGAACTTCTTTGAACATGCTCACACCAACATCTCCTTTTTCCGAAATTCCTGCCACTGCTCCAGATATGTTTTGGGCCAGTCATAGCGTTTGATTTGTTCCAGCAAAATTAGCTCTGCTACCTCATTTAGCATTTCCTCATCCAGATCAGCTAGTTCCGTACTTCCAAAGTAGGCAATTTCATCACGCCATTCTTCAATTGATTCTGTATGTGTCAATTCTTCCTCCACCTTAGGCGTACATACTAACTTATAGACCACCGATTGAATATCTTTCTGTCTACAGCGACCATTTTTCTGCAACGCTTTTAGCGCCGCAATTTTCGTTTTAGATGGCATAGAGACTTTCAGCAACAAGTCCTGAAGCTGCCGCAGGTTTAGATCCAGTGGTTCGCCTTTTTCTTTTTTCAGCAAATTCTTCAGTAAGATTGCGGACATCATCTCTGCCTTTCTATCCGTAGCACAAGTTTTATATTGGTATCGCTTTTCCTCTCCTTCAAACTTATTTATTTTGCATAATACTGGCTCTGTCCAATTATTTTGATATATAACTGCCACACCTTTTGGAAGTCGTGCGATCTCATCCAGTTGGTCATCTTTCAAGGCAGCTGCTTTACCTGCCAGCTGACGATCCTGTTCATCCGGAAGACGCATAATAATTTTGGTGTTTGTGTTTCGGATAGCCGAAATATCCACCGCACCGGGTGACTGATCTGCAATAACAAAGCCTTCGCCATAGGTACGCATCTCGGCGATTGCATTTGCAATCATTTCCACGGATTTTCCTGCCACATTGGAACCTTCTTCTGTCTGTTCCATAGAAGTCCGACGCAGAATGTTGTGTGCTTCTTCCAATACTGTAACATGCTTCAGCGGATTGTTCATTTCTGTACAGGAAGTCATCCTATACTCATTGAGTCGCATAATCAGGATGCCCATAATCAAAGACTTTGACTCAAGTGACCCCACTCTGCTCAAATCCACAATGGTATTTTCATCAAAAAGCTGTTTTTCTGGGATTTCATCTGCCGAAAAGATCTGACCATTCAATCCATTTGCCAACGAGCGCACACGGGTTTCCAGCGATCCTCTATAATTATTCTTAACCTCTTTGTCGTATGCCGAATGCTCGATCACATCCACAAGCTCTGTCAACAGATCCTGAAATGTCGGGAACAGATTCTTGTTATACTCATTTTCAGAAGTTTCCAGATTCCACCCACACACTTCATAGGCCTGAAGCATCGCATTTTTTAGCACTGCCGGCATCGCCGCATACATCGGCCAGCACACACTAAAAATTTCAATCAGCCGGTCAATGTGTTCCAGTACATGAATTTCTTCCGGGAATCGGAATGGATTGATGTGCAGAAGCTTTGTAATTTTCGGATTCGTGCCAAATACATGCACATCTTCCCTATCGCCAAACACATTCTTGTATTCGCCTTTAGCTGGTTCAATGACCATGAAATTCACTCCACCAGCATCCAGCTGCCGCAGCAGTTCGTAGACCGTATTACTCTTACCCGAACCTGTAGAGCCAGTAATAAAGGTATGTGCTGTAAGTGCCTGCCGATTCAAGATCAGGGCTGCCGGTTCTGACTTACCCATATGGTAAATCTTGCCCAGATTTATTTCATCCGCATATTCTGCACTAGCATTTGGCACATTGCGGCCAAACTCTGCATGTTCAATCACCGCCAGTCCATGCACAGACCGCGTAGGAAGCCCAAGGTGTATTGGCAGTTCCTGACCACTGACCAGAGTTGCCGGAGTATAAATCAGACTTTCGGGTGAATCATTCCACAGTTGACGGGCAAACATCGGGTGCATAAATCGCTTGAGATATTCCCGCAATGGTTTTACCTGATCTGGACGCTGCCACACATTGACAGCACCGCTCTCCACCGAAGAGCCTTCACCTACCATCAGCGCACGGTACGTATTCGCTGCCAGAATCGCAGTAGATGGCACAGACGAAAGGAAATAAGCTGCACAGTTATAACAGCCATAATCTTCGCTTTCCTTTACACGCTTGAGTTGGCTTTCAATACGCTCCAGCAGCTCTTCCACCGATTTGTTGCACAGTTCAATCTGCTGTGAGCGGCCTATTCCCTGTGTATCGGTCGTTCCATGTGTTTCCTGCTGGCTCGTACTATCCGATTCGCCCTCTGAAACACCCTTGGATGTGCTTTGGGAAGTTCCACTTTGCTCAGTCGTAGAATGGCTCGTCCCTTTTGTCAGACTCAACCCTAGGGATCCACCAATGTTACGTGCTACACTGTCAAAAGTACTTTTTATTGGTCCCATTCCCATAGCAGTCGTTCCAAGGTTTCCCAGCAATGGTCCAATCGCAGTTCCCACGCCTGGAACCAGCGCCGCCGCTACCGCAATACCGCCCACTCCTAAAACAGCTGCTATGCCTCCAGCCACAGGAGAAATTCGTGAAACCGATGCTCCGGTACTATTGGTAACGCCTCCGTTGATACTGCCGTTTATTCCCCTTGTAGCTTGCGTCCCATCTGTTACAGCAGACGACTGACTTGTGCCCTCTGTTGTTGTGGTTGTAATGGTCTTACTGACAGTATGACTTGTACCATTGCATAGGCTTTCCATCACTGAAGTACTTTTGCTTTCCGTGTAGGACCATGTACTCTTACGGAAGGGAGAAAGACTGCTATACAAATTTTCATAACCACTACGGATGGCCGCCTGCGTTTCATTAGAAACAGGTTCCGCCAAAAACAATGCAGTGTATTTTTCTCCTTCCATAGCATCCATAAAGCGCTCAATGCCTTGAATAAAAGCCTTGTCCTCTGTCTTGGACTTATCTCGCATCGCCGCCACACAAGACACCGAAGCTACAGCCTCCTGCTCTTCACCAAAAGCACCATTCAAAAGTTCTCTTTCCTCATCCTGAATGATGCCTCTTGTATCAGAGCCGGGGAAATTTGAAAGCAAAACTTTCTGTAGTGCTTTACTGGAAGTATCCAAATCACAATTTTCCATATTCTTTTTGGAGGAATCTTCGCGCACACCCAAATAGATATTTGCTCCATTGTGTTCATCCGGCACATCAATCATCACTGCCAGACTGCAGCCCTGAGCCATACTAGAATAGTACACCGTGGAAAGTTTCTGGAACATATCTTCGCCCTTTTTCAGGGTCAGTTCCTTCAGCTGGAACATTCGGATGCACCGGGCAGGATTCTGCACCTCCAACATCTGCTGAGAAAGCTCCACCATGCCATAATTCTGCAATTCTGCAAGATACTTTTTATACACCAGATGATCCGCAAGGGTCAGCTGATTCGTCAGGTCACTCAGCGACCGCTGCACAGAAAGCTGCTGCACCCGCTGCACTTCAAGCTCGTTTGCCATATTTATCGCCTTTCCATTCATCAACCTTTTAGGATTTTCCAAACCAGACCCACGCCGGCCAGTGCCGCGGCAGCAGCAGCGGCAGAGCCCAGGCCACTGCTTTGCATTTTGTCAATGGCTTTCTTTGCATTTTCGTCGCCTTGATCTGCCGCTTTCTTGTACCATTTTGCGGCTTCCTCTTTGTTTTGTGTCACACCGTATCCATTTTCATAGAACACGCCAAGCTTATATTGTGCACTCGCATTTTCCTGCTCCGCGGCCTTACAGTACCACCCCAGTGCATCCTCCTTGTTTGCTCCGCCGACACCCTGCTCACAGAAAAACCCCATGTTGTACTGCGCCAAAGCCAAACCATTCTCGGCCGCTTTGCAGCACCATTTCACAGCCTCCCGATTATCTTGCGCTACACCATCTCCATTATGGTAACAGATGCCCAGCATATTCTGTGCTTCTGCATAGCCCTGGTCTGCTGCCTTGCGGTACCACTGAATCGCCACTGTACCATTTTTCGTCACACCTTCACCCGTGCGGTAGCAATCTCCCAGAGCACACTGTGCTCCTACATGCCCCTGCTCTGCTGCTTTGAGATACCACCATACTGCCGATGCTTCGTTTTTCGTCACACCTTCGCCCGTGCGATAACAGTCGCCAAAGGCAGCCTGTGCCTCTGAATGCCCCTGCTCTGCCGCTTTATGGTACCAGTCCGCTGCAAGCGATACAGATCTTGCTATACCCTCTCCAATGTAATAGCAATAGCCAAGATTATACTGCGCCTGTGCATAACCCTGCTCTGCGGCTTTCCGATACCATTCCACAGCCTGCGCGGAATTTTCTTCTCTTCCTTTCCCGTAATAGTAACAGTCACCAAGAGCATTCTGTGCTGCCTTACTACCATTCAATGCAGCGTGCCAATACCATTCTGCTGCTTTGGTCAAATCTTTTGCCACGCCGTGTCCATAATAATAGCAATTTCCAAGGTTGAATTGCGCAGTTTTGTTTCCTTGCTCCGCCGCTTTACGATACCACTGTGCCGCATCTACCAAATTTCTCATCGATCCTTTTCCATATTTATAGCAATCTCCAATCTTATTTTGTGCAGGTGGATAATCAGACTCCGCAGCTTTTCTGTACCACTCGAATGCTTTTTCAAGATTTTTCGTTATCCTCCCCTTGCCCTGCTCATAAAACACACCTAAATTGTATTGTGCTATTATCGATCCCTGCTCTGCGGCCTTCCGGTACCACTCTGTTGCTTTTATAAGGTCTTTCTCTACGCCCTCACCACGTTCATAACAACATCCAATATTGTTCTGTGCAGTTTTATCTCCTTGCTCTGCAGCTTTCTGAGACCATTCTGCCGCTTTTACAAGATCTTTTTCTACACCATCTCCATATTTATAACAGTTGCCAAGATTTCTCTGTGCGGGTGCAAAACCTTGCTCGGCAGACTTTCGATACCATTCTGCTGCTTTGACTAAATTCACTTCTACACCGTTCCCGGTCTTATAGCAGTTGCCAAGATTATACTGCGCCGATTCATAGCCCTGTTCTGCTGCTTTTTGAAACCACTTAATTGCTTGCTTTGCGTCTTTTTCTACACCTTTCCCATAAATGTAGAGTCGGCCAAGAGCATTCTGAGCCCTTGTATGCCCCTGTTCTGCTGATTTTCGATAAAGCTCCACGGCCTTTTTCTCGTTTTTTTCAATTTCAACCCCAGTTTCATAGAGTTCAGCCAGTTTATATTGCGCTTCTACGTGTCCTTGTTCTGCCGCCTCACCATACCATTTGATGGCTTCTTTTTTGTCTCGCTCTACACCATCGCCTTCAAAATAGCATTCTGCTAATTGATATTGTGCGTCTACCTTATCTTGTTTCGCGGCCTCCTGATACCACTTGACAGCTTCCTCTTTGTCTTGCTCTATGCCATCGCCTTCAAAATAGCATTCTGCTAATTGATATTGTGCGTCTACCTTACCTTGTTTCGCAGCCTCCTGATACCACTTGACAGCTTCCTCTTTGTCTTGTTCTATGCCATCGCCTTCAAAATAGCATTCTGCCAACTGATATTGCGCATCCTCATCACCCTGCTTTGCTGCCTCGCGGCACCACACAACAGCTTCCGTGCGGCTCTTCTCCATACCAATGCCATTCTCGCAGCGTCGAATCATTTCCGTCTGCGCTTCCAGACTGCCATTCTGCCCCGCTTTACGATACCATTCAATAGCTTTCTGCTCGTTCGGTTCTACACCAATGCCATCCTGATACCAACGGGCTAATTTATACTGCGCATGTGCATCGCCATACTCTTCAGCTGCAATTTTATATCTCAGAAAAGCAGCCTCCTCATTCCCCATCTGGTGAAGATTTTCTGCATCCTTCAAGTATTCCTGTACCGTTTCCTTCTTGCTTTCTTTCTGTGCTTCCTCCCCCAAGCCATAACTTTGCACACAAATCATAAACTCTCGCTTTTTGTCCTCTGGTCCATTGAACAAGAAGCTGTACGCTGCGTTTTTCTCGCCGCTAAAATCCATATCCTTGATCTCGGCACCCAGACCACCCCACTTTACACGGCCTGTAGTCGCTTCAAACCACTCTTCAATAGGCTTTTCCTTGATAGCATTGGGGATTTCCATTTCACGCTGATCCACACGGATAGAATCCAGTTTATCTGTAAAACGTACTTCCACCTGAGTCCTGTTCATAAGCATTCATCCTTTCTGTTTTTTATCATCCCAGATACCGCCTCAACTCTCATTTCTTCAAGTTTTTTGCGCATTGCTATTTTCAGGGTCATCACGCCGCTTTTTCCACTTCCTATGGGTATTAGATTCTATAATACAAGGAGTTCTTTCAAGCGGTCCTACAATAAATTCCATGTAGCTATTCCAATCATCAAAATCATACGGTCTCAGTATCAAATTTAATGTTCCTAATACACCTGAATTAGCTTTACTCAATAGCGGGTGTTTTTTCTCGTAAACTTGCTTTTCGTTGAAGCAATGACATTTCTTATACTTTTCTATGTATGATTTTGCTCGTTCATTTCCTTTCGCCGCTGCTCTTTGATACCATTTCTTGGCCGTTTCAAAATCATTATTCTCCTGATAGCGTTTTCCAATCTCAACCAGCGCATCTATGTAGTTTTGTGATGCTGCCTTTTGCAGCCATTTCATAGATTCATTCTTATCTTCAATACAGTATTTTCCCAATTCATATTCCGCTTTCGGTTCTCCCTGTTCTGCTGCCATCTGATAATATTTTTTCCGTTCTTCTTTTGATACTCCGTCTTTTCCATTGCTGTCGTCGTAGATACAGTAAATGTCTCCTAAAAACATTTGGGCAGGAAGGATGCCCTTCTGTGCTGCGTTTCTCATCCACTCCATTACAAAATTTATCTTATCAACTTCAACAAAATCTTCTATGTCATTCTCAAGCTTAGATGTCTTCACTTGTTCTGTACTTTTAAATTTCAAATATCCAAGTGCTAATTTATATTGCGCCCCCGGATGTCCCTGATTCGCTGCGGCTTTATAAAGTGCTCTTGCTTTCACTTTTTCCGCGGAAACACCGATTCCTTTTTCATAGCAAACTCCCAGATTACATTGTGCATACATATTTCCCTGGCTTGCTGATTTTTCATACAACTCAATCGCCTTGTTCAGATTCCTCTGAACACCTTTTCCAAATTGATAGCAATAACCAAGGTCACATTCTGCATCTGCATTTCCATTTTTTGCAGCTATCTCGTACCATTCGATAGCTTTTTTCATGTCCAACTGTGCAATCACACCATCCTCATAAATAACTCCAAGCGCATGTTGTGCTCTTGAATTCCCCTTTTGGGCTGCCTGCTGGTATAATTCAAAGGCAATATTTACATTGGGCTGTACGCCGTTGCCATTTTCATAGCGGAGTGCTACATTGTATAATTCTTCTGCATTTTCATTTTCGGCAATACGTTCATACCATTTGCTCGCTTCTCTTTCAGTTTTTATTTCTTCTACGCCATTTTTACGTTGCTCTGCCATTTTGATTTGCGCTGTTAAATTTCCATTTTTAGCTGCTATTTCATACCATCTTACTGCTTCTTCATCGTTTTTTTCTATTCCAATACCACATTCATTTCTCTTAGCTATTTCCATTTGGGCCGCCATAAAACCATTCTCGGCAGCCTTATAATACCACCCGACAGCTTTTTCCTCGCTTTTTTCCACACCAATACCGTTTTGATACCGGACTGCCACTTCATACTGTGCCTGTGGAGAATCATATTCTTCTGCAGCAATTTTGTAATTCAGAAATGCGGCGGATTCATTGCCCATTTGATGGAAATTTTCAGCATTTATCAGGTAGTCCTGCTCCGTTTTAGCCTTGCTTTCTTGCTGTGCTTCCTCGCCCAAATTCTCGTTCTTCACACAGGTCATAAATTCCCGCTTTTTGTCGTCTGGACCATTGAACAGAAAGTTATATGTAGCATTTTCATCACGGTTGGGATCCATCGCTCTGATTTCAGCTGCTAGTCCTCTCCAGTTCACTCGACCTCCAGTCGGCCCAAACCATGCTATAACAGGCTTTGTCTTGATAGCCGTTGGAATTTCCATCTTCTGCTGGTCTACACGGATGGACTCTAGCTTATCTGTATAATATATTTCCACCTGAATTTTGCCCATATCGCAATAACTCCTTACGGTCTTATAACCCGAACATATTCTCCCTGACTTCTTACCCACATCTCAATGCCCGTACCGAACACCTCGGCCTCCACGATCCAGCCCTTTTCCGTCACTTGCAGCACCTTTGCGGTCGGCAGCCGATCCAGCACCGATTCCAAGCTCGGACCGGTATACTCGAACCGGATGGTCTGCAATTTACCGCCATACATAAACTGGATTCGTTTGCGCATCTCGCCTTCCTGAAAACGATCTGCGTACCTCTGGGCAAAGTGCCGATCGAGGGTCTTATAGCTCTGGATGCGGTCAATGCGGTAAATGGTAGGGGAATTGTCCTGCGGGTTCTTGAAGTGCTTATCCTTGTCGATGCCCTCAATGAACGCCGCCAGATAGAAATAATATTCGCTGAACAGGATGCCTACCGGCTCGATGGTACGCACGCGGGTCTCGCCATCGTGGGTGCGGCAGTAGGTAATTTCCATAACATTGTGATTTTCTACTGCCGTACCGATCTCCCACAGGCTCTCGATAAACTTCCGGCCATGCTGCGGCTCAACGTAATGAAAGCGTTCGTTGCTGATGAGGTCTTTGACCTGATTCAACCGGTCCAGCGGTGTACAGGCCAGGATCAGCTTGTCCAGAATGGGGAACATTTCCTCCTTGACCATGGAACGGCTTTCCAGCAGGATCTTGCACACTGCCAGAATCTCGCTGCTGGTGAGGAAGCGTGAAAGCGTATCATCCAGCAGATAGCCGCCCTTTGCGGAGTTGTATAAGATTTCCCGACGCGGCTCGCTGTCTGCAAAGTAGCTACGCAGGGTATCAAGGTCGCGCTGGATGGTTTTTTCGCTGACAACGAAGCGGTCAGCCGTCTGCTGTTTGTTCAGCACACCGCCCTGTACCAGCACTTGCTGGATATAGAGTATACGGTCCAATCTACTATTACGCACAGTTCATTCTCCTTCTCTGTTCATTGTAACACAACACAACTATCGCTGCAATTCTTTGTGTGAAGTTTTGTCGTTTCACGGAATTACAAAAAAATTTTTGTTTCTTTTGCACAACCCCAGTATACAAAAAAAGATGGACAGCCTGCCTGTCCATCTCCTAAAAAGTCAAGGTAGACTATTCTTAAATTGCCAACCTCTTTTGAAGCGATAGGCACTGTTCATCAGTTCATCTGTAATGGTGTAAAGCGCCTGGCGTGGCGAACCATATCCGCCAATCAGCCCAATCACAATTGTAAGATTCAGCACAAATGCAATGCTCAACAGTACCATCAAAAATTTTTTCATACGCTCTTCTCCTTCTGTCTTATGTTTCTATCAACTTTTCTGCTCTCATTATACGGATTTGGCTGGACGGTATGGTTGTCCATCCTACACAAGCCACAAAAAAGGAACACGGCATTCTCGTTTTGAATGTCCCGTGTTCCTTCTGTCCGCTTTTGCAGCACTTCTTCTACATAAAAGTCAATCCCTCATTTCAGTGTCCTCCCGAATCTGCCTCTTATACTTATAATAGGTATTCCGGGCAAGTCCAGTCAATTTCATGCACTCCATGTCATCCAATGTGCCGCCAAACGCCTTACAATGGATACGGATCTTCTCCTTGGCTGCTTTGGACTTTTTGGTTTCAAAGCCAGTGCCTTTCTTGCGGCCAACCTGCTTGCCGTTCAGCCGGGCGGTCAAAAGGCCCTCACGGGTACGCTGGTGCAGATCGGCAACTTCTTTTTCGGATTGCTCAAAGGCCAGCTTGATCTGCTCCTTGGCCAAAGCCATCAGATACTCGTTGATGCCCTTCAAGATGAAATCCACATTCGTCCCTGTCATGGCAATGCTGCCGGACAGGGCTTTTTTGTAGGTCTCGGTGTCGATGTGGTGCTCTTTCAAGAACACCAACCGGATGTCATTATGATAGAGGTTCTCGTACAAAGCAAAACCTTCTTCTGCATTTCTGGACATCCGGGACACCGAATCGAACACCACCACATCTCCGGCTCTCAGAATCCGGTAGAGCTTCAGCCATTCCGGGCGAAAAATGGATGTGCCGGTGTAAGCTTCCTGCACGATATGGGCAGTCGGGTATTCTGCCTTGATGTTGCGGATCTGGCGGTCGATACTCTGTTTTGCAGTGGAAATTCTGCAATAGCCATAAATACTCATAACTTTTTTCTTTCTGTATCAAAAATGCCGTAGGTGCAGAAAAGTATCAATTACAGCGAGATTGGGCAATTTATCTTAGCAGATTGATAACGCTAAAATGACGAACGGCATTTTTAATACCTCTCCGGCACAAGTTTTCTGTTATTCCTGCTTCACATAGGTCTTTATAAATTCTTCCGCTGTGACACATGGCTTTTGATTTTTCTCTGTTCCTCCAAACGGAGCGTAGTTCCAGTCGGTGTCCTCGTTAATATATCGCCGCCCACCGTCCGGCAGTTCCAGCGGTTCCGCAAGGATGATGGTACCCCAGTGGTTGACCATCACAAAGGGCGCAATCTCACAAGGGATGCCCCGGCACTCGTCATCATGCCGGACATCGTAGGCGTACAGGCCGTCCGGGATGGTATCTCTCTTGATGCGGATGCTGGTGAACAGTGCAGGCTTTCCGCAAACCGTGATCTCTTCGTAGTGTTCGGTCATTGCATTAAAGATCATAATCTGTCTTCTCCTTATATAAAGAAGCAGGACAATCCACACGGACTGCCCTGCAAAAGTAAAGGGAGAGCATCCGAAAACGCTCCCCCAGTTGTACATATGAATTTTTTAGCCGATGCCCAACTCTTTCATCAGCCGAGTGCGATACTCCTTATCTTCAGAAGCCCGTTTTGCATCCTCAATGCGGTTTTGATCGAAGAGCTTCTTCATGAGCAGAGCTACACTATTTGCGCCTTCAGCCTTTCCACGATTTTCCACTTTATCAAGCACATCACACATATTGCGTGGGCCTCCTTTCTGGCCATCGGTATTTGTATTGTACGCTTCCTCAAACCGATTATCATTCGTCATAATACTCAGCAGTTGAAGCGTTTCCTGCACATGGGTCAAATCCTGTGAACTCGGAATATAGTCGCCGTTTTCCCGTTTCTGTACGAAATAGTCTGCCACGACCTTAAAATCACTCTGGAAAAGCTCCACTTGCTCATGGGTCAAATAGGCAATCTGGAACAGGTTGATCTTATAGTCGTTGACATACGGCTCAAACTCCTTGGGAATGTTCAGCCGTTCCTTCAGGGAAAGCGGCCCATTCCACGGCTTATCGTGACCGAAGTAAAGCACCAACGTCACAACAGGATAGAGATTTTCGCCATCGCCAAGCAACTGCGCCCGGTATTCTGCGCCGTCGTAACCCATGACACGGAGCGGCATATTGGGATCAGAAGCGGTCTGGTTTTCAAAACCGATACAGGCCACACGGATATTTCCGTTCTTCCAGCGTTTGGCAACATCCCGCTCGATCTCACGAATCTTGCCATCTACTTTGTAGTAGGAGCGTGGAGCCTGATCTTCCAGTTCATCCGCCAACAAAACCTGTTTGCCGTTGAACAGAAGCACATTCACAATGTCCGAAAAGACATCGTTATAGGATTCCAGAATTTTTTCAGATGTATCCTTTTGCGCCATCCCATCACTTTTTTCTCTTGTTATTATAGTAGCATACAGATGTGAAATTTACAAGCATTTGCCTTATGCTACGTTCAATCTGGTGGCTTTATAGCAGTCAGCGCACATTCCCTCATGGGTAGCTGCAAATTCTGCCGCCTGCATGATGGAGCCATCTTTCAGCTTGACCCTCTTAATGGGCTGGTTGCAACGAGCGCAGATGCAGGACATCGGCGGCTGTTCCTGCTTCAGGGTACCAGTGCAATATGCGAACCGTCAACCCGACCCGTTCCTTTGTTCTGGAGCACAACATGACCGAACAGCTCAGTTGTGATGCCATTTCTATCCCGGAGTGGAAGCTGGAACTGATGGCGAAGAAGATCTTTGAAAAGGTCTGGGGCAATCAGAATAAAGCCATCCTTCGTGCCTGCAAGATGATCGAAAGCTGTCAGAACGGAAAAGCTGCCACACGAATGTCCGCTGCGCCGATTCAGAGCAAGATCGAAAAAATCAAAAAGAGCAAGCTAAACTACGCTGCCATGCGTGCAGACGGCGAACTGCCAAGAGAGGAATACCAAGCCCTCTGCAAACAGGCAGATGACGAGATTGCATACTTAGAGCAGGAGCTGAAAGACCTCTCCCCTGCGCCCGAACCGCAGACGGTTTCTTCGGACATGAAAACGATCTACGATTTTCTCTCTCAGAAGATCGATGTGCACGGTGCCCGTCTTGCTCCCGAATTGATCGACCAGTTCGTTGAAGTGGTTATCCCCATTGCCGATTACTCCTACCGCTGGAAGCTGAACACCGGCTGCAAGAAGTCCAAAGAGGAACGCACCGATCTGATGGCTGTATCGGAAAAGCCCCTCCTCACCTTCACCATCGACTTTGAAACCGCCAAACACTACCGGGAAGCCAACAAGATGCCCCACCAGTTCCGCCGTGCAGCGTGGACCGACCTGACCGTGGAGGTGTATCTGTGATGCTTCTGGGAAGCAGCTCTGTGTTAAACGCGATTCATCTCATACATGAGCAAACAAATAAGGCTCACCGCCAAAATTGACGGTGAGCCTTATTTGTTTGCTCGATTTTTAACTATAACTCGCTATAAAAACCTTATGCTCTCGGGTTTTTAATAGCAGCCTGCGCAGCAGCCAGACGTGCGATAGGCACACGGAAGGGAGAGCAGCTGACGTAGTCCAGACCAACATTGTGGCAGAACTCGACGCTGGAGGGATCGCCGCCGTGCTCGCCGCAGATGCCCAGACCCAGATCAGCACGGGTCTCACGGCCATCGTGAGCAGCCATCTTGATCAGCTTGCCGACGCCGACCTGATCCAGATGCTGGAACGGATCGCTCTCGTAGATCTTGTTCTCGTAGTAAGCGCCGAGGAACTTAGCGGCATCGTCACGGCTGAAGCCGAAGGTCATCTGGGTCAGATCGTTGGTGCCGAAGCTGAAGAACTCGGCCTCCTTGGCGATCTCGCCGGCAGTCAGAGCTGCACGGGGGATCTCGATCATGGTACCGACCAGATACTTCATATCAACACCGGAAGCCTTGATGAGCTCGTCAGCGACCTTGACGACAACGTCCTTGACGAACTTCAGCTCCTTGACCTCGCCGACCAGCGGGATCATGATGTGCGGGGTGATGACGTAGCCGGTCTCAGCAGAGACGTTCAGAGCTGCCTTGATGACAGCGCGGGTCTGCATTGCTGCGATCTCGGGGTAGGTGACAGCCAGACGGCAGCCGCGATGGCCCATCATGGGGTTGAACTCGTGCAGAGAAGCAACGACATTCTTCAGGTCATCGAAGGTCATGCCCATATCGGCAGCCAGCTCCTTGATGTCCTCGTCCTTGGTGGGCAGGAACTCGTGGAGAGGCGGATCCAGATAACGGATGGTCATCGGGCGCTCACCCATGATGCGGTACATCGCCTCGAAGTCGCTCTGCTGGAACGGCTCGACCTTGGCCAGAGCAGTCTCGCGCTCTTCCACAGTACGGGCGCAGATCATCTCGCGGACAGCCTTGATGCGGTCCTCTGCGAAGAACATATGCTCGGTACGGCACAGGCCGATGCCCTCAGCACCCAGATCCACTGCCTGCTGTGCATCGCGCGGGTTATCCGCATTGGTCATGACCAGCAGCTGACGAGCAGCGTCTGCCCAGCCCATAAAGCGGTTGAAGTTCTTGTTGCCGGTAGCGGCGACGGTTGCGACCTGCTCGCCGTAGATGTTACCGGTGGAGCCGTCGATGGAGATCCAGTCGCCCTCGACGAACTTGTGGCCGTTGATCTCGAAGGTCTTAGCCTCTTCGTCGATCTTCACCTCGTTGTCGTTGCCGCAGCCGGAGACACAGCAGGTGCCCATACCACGGGCAACAACGGCTGCGTGGCTGGTCATGCCGCCGCGGACGGTCAGGATGCCCTGAGACACCTGCATACCGACGATGTCCTCGGGAGAGGTCTCCAGACGGACCAGAACGACCTTCTTCATCTTGCCGGACTTGACCATCTCCTCAGCCTCCTCGGCGGTGAAGACGATCTGGCCGCAGGCAGAACCGGGAGAAGCTGCCAGACCCTTGCCGACGACCTCGGCAGCCTTCAGAGCAGCAGCATCGAACTGGGGATGCAGCAGGGTATCCAGCTGCTTGGGCTCAACGCGCAGGACAGCCTCCTGCTCGGTGATCATGCCCTCGTCCACCAGATCGCAGGCGATCTGCAGGGCAGCCTGAGCGGTACGCTTGCCGTTACGGGTCTGCAGCATATACAGGTGGCCGTCCTCGATGGTGAACTCCATATCCTGCATATCGCGGAAGTAGTTCTCCAGACGGGTTGCGATCTCAACGAACTGATCGTACACCTCAGGCATCTGCTCGTGCAGGTGGCTGATGGGGGACGGAGTGCGGACACCAGCAACGACGTCCTCGCCCTGTGCATTGATCAGGTACTCGCCCATCAGCTTCTTTGCGCCGGTGGCGGGGTCACGGGTGAATGCGACGCCGGTGCCGGAGCGGTCGCCGGAGTTGCCGAAGGCCATCTGCTGGACGTTGACAGCGGTGCCCCACTCGTAGGGGATCTCGTTCATCTTACGGTAGACGTTTGCACGGGGGTTGTCCCAGCTGCGGAAGACAGCCTTGACGGCCTCGATCAGCTGATCCTTGGGATCCTGCGGGAAGGGTCTGCCCTCGTTGTCCTCGTAGATCTTCTTGAAGGTGCCGACCAGCTCCTTCAGGTCCTCGGCAGTCAGGTCAACGTCGTTCTTGACGCCCTTGGCTTCCTTCATCTTATCGATCTCGACCTCGAACAGGCTCTTCGGGACCATCATGACGACGTCGGCGAACATCTGCACGAAGCGGCGGTAGCAGTCGTATGCGAAACGGGCGTTGTTGGTCTTCTTGGCCAGACCCTCGACTGCCTCGTCGTTCAGGCCAAGGTTCAGGATGGTGTCCATCATGCCGGGCATGGACTGACGTGCGCCGGAGCGGACGGAGACCAGCAGCGGGTTCTCGTTATCGCCGAAGGTCTTGCCGGTGATCTTCTCGAGGCCCTTGACGTGCTCGAAGATGTCAGCGGTGATCTCGTCGTTGATCTGACGGCCGTCTGCGTAGTACTGGGTGCAGGCTTCCGTGGTGATGGTGAAGCCCTGCGGGACCGGCATACCGGCTGCAGTCATCTCAGCCAGACCAGCGCCCTTGCCGCCCAGAATGTTCTTCATGGTGACCTTGTCGCCGCCAAAGGCATCGTTGCCTTCGCTGAAGTAGTACAGATACTTTTTGCTCATGCGTGTTTACCTCCCAAATGATGGCCCCCGGCGCGATGCTCCGGCGGTCTTATCGATGCTCTGTCTTGTCATACGATAAACATTTCTCTGTGAATGCTAAACTATTATACCAGAATTTCGCGCCCATTCCATCGGGCAAATCACCGAATTTGTTTGATATTTTTTGTGCAAACTCTTGCATTTTACTCTCTTTTTCGGTAATATAAAATGGGAAAGATTTGAAGAGGATTTTCGAGTTTTGACGCCACTTTTGGGCAGTTGGATACAACTTTCTATCCATTAAACTCATTGCCTCTTTTGTTTGTCTTTCTTCTTTTCGAATTTCTTTTATCTTGGATACAACAATCCCTCTTCCGCAGAGGCCGTCGCAGTCTGTTTGGCTTCTGCGAAAGGCAGAGTTGGAGGAGGTTTTTCCTTATGCAGAATATCGATGCATCCGCACTGGCCGCCGCAAAGGCCAAGCTCGACGCCGCCGAGGCACAGCGTGAAGAGGTGCTGCTGCGCCACATCGCAAACGGCGTGGACATCCGCAGCCGCAGTGTCGAGATCGACCCCGAGGTCATCATCGCCCCGGGCGCTGTCATCCTCGCGGGTACCATCCTGAAGGGCCGGACGGTCATCGGCGCAGGCTGCGTCATCGGCCCCAACACCCTCATCGAGGACAGCACCGTGGACGAGGGCACCTCCGTCAACGCAAGTCAGGTCTACAGCAGCCATCTCGGCCCCCACAACAACATCGGCCCCTTCACCCATGTCCGCATCAACACCGTCACCGACTACGGCGTGCATCTGGGCGCTTATGTCGAGACGAAGAACTCCAGCTTCGCCCGGGGCAATACCGTCAGCCACCTGACCTACATCGGCGACAGCGATGTGGGCAAATACTGCAACTTCGGCTGCGGCACCGTCACCTGCAACTACGACGGCAAGGATAAGTTCCGCACGACCATTGGCGACTACTGCTTCATCGGCTGCAACACCAACCTCGTGGCCCCCGTCACCATCGGCGACGGAGCCTACACCGCCGCCGGCAGCACCATCACCAAAGACGTGCCCCCGCAGGCACTTGGCATCGCCCGCGAGCGCCAGACCAACCTCGACGGCTGGGCCGAGCCGAAGATGGAAGCGTACATTGCAAAAAAACAGAAACTGGAACAGGAGCAGGGCTGACCCCCGCTCCCCACGCCGCCGTGCAGCCCGCACGGCGGCTTTTTTTGCGCTTTTTGTGTATCTTTTTGCGCGCGCGTATGTTATAATAATATACTGTTCGAAAAACAGCTCAGACACAAAAAGGCAGAATACAGTATGAATACCAATGACATCTGGCTCATTGCCGGCCTCGGCAACCCGGAGCCAAAATACGACGGCACCCGCCACAACGCAGGCTTTTCCGCGCTGGACGATCTGGCGGGCAGATGGGGCATCTCCGTCTCCAAGACCAAGTTTCAGGGTCTGTGGGGGCAGGGCGAGGTGGACGGCCATAAGGTCGTGCTCCTCAAGCCCCTGACCTATATGAATCTCTCGGGCGACTCCATCGCCCCGCTGGCGGGCTTCTTCAAGATCCCCGCCGACCACGTCATCGTCCTCTGCGACGACATCACCCAAAGCCCCGGCAAGCTGCGCATCCGGCCCTCCGGCTCGGCAGGCGGCCACAACGGCCTCAAGAGCATCATCGCCCGCCTCGGCGGCGAAAACTTCCCCCGCATCCGCATCGGGGTGGGCGCAAAGCCCCGCCCGGACTACGACCTCGCCGACTGGGTGCTGGGTAAGTTCCCGCCCGACGACGCCAAGGCCCTCGCCGACCGCCTGCCCGACCTCGAAGCCGCCGCCAAGCTCATCATGGACGGCAAGCTCGGTCTGGCGCAGAGCAAGTATAACGGGTGAAACCCTCTCAGGCGCTGCCGCGCCAGCTCCCCCAAAGGGGGAGCCATTGGCAGGCCGGGCCACTTCACGCTGCCCGCTGAAAGCCCGCGCATACGCAAAAGGCCGGGCCTCGCTTACGCGGGCAGCGGCATCTGAACAGGCGCCTCCCCTAGGCAGCAGGGCACTATCGCTTCCGACAAAAAGAAACCTCTCTCATCCAGCGCAAGCCTGACCGACACGCCAGTGGCTCCCCCTTTGGGGGAGCTGGCATCGCGCAGCGATGACTGAGAGGGCGAAAGGAGGTCTCCCATGTACGAAGCGCTCCTGAAAAGCACCCCCGAATACCAGAAGGTCGCGGCCAGCCTTGCGTCGCCGGGGCCGGCGGCACTGTTTGGCCTGCCTCCGGCGGGCCGGGCGCTGCTCTACGCCTCCCTCCAGAAGGACACAGGCCGCGTCCTCTGCATCGTCACCCCCGGCGAGGCCGAGGCCACCCATTTCGCCGACGACCTCAAGACGCTGGGCCTTTCGGCGGCGGTATTCCCGCCCCGGGACTTCATGCTCCGCCCTGTGGAGGGCGCGGGCCGCGAGTACGAGTACCGGCGGCTGTCGGTGCTGGGCGCACTGGCGGGCGGACGGCTGCAGGCCGTCTGCGTCCCCGCCGAAGCCCTGCTCCAATACACGGTGCCGCAGGATGAGTTCCTGAAAAACACCCTCACCCTCAAGCCCGGCATGGTCTACAACCGGGAAGCGCTGGTGGAGCGGCTCTTCGCCGCCGGGTATGTGCGGCGCAGTCAGGTGGACGGCCCGGGCCAGTTCAGCGTCCGGGGCGACATCGTGGACATCTACGCCCCGGATATGCACCAGCCCGCCCGTGTGGAATACTGGGACGATGAGATCGACTCTCTGGCCTCCTTCGACCTGCTGACCCAGCGGCGGGACGGCGCACTCGAGAAAATTTATCTTTCCCCTGCCCGTGAGGTGCTGTTCGGCAGCACGGCCGACACGGCGGACGCCCTCCGCGCCGCCCAGAAAAAAGCCCGGGGCAAGCGCCGCACCGCCCTTGAAAAGGCGATGGAGGCCGACCTTGCCCAGCTGGACAGCGGCGTCATGCCCGAGGCCATGGACAAATACTACGGCCTGCGGTATGAGACGCCCGCCACCCTCCTTGACCATCTCCGCAGCCCCATCTTCATCCTCGACGAGGTAGGCGGCATCCGGGACGCCCAGAAGGCCACCGAATTCCGCCGCAGCGAGGAGCTGACCGGCCTGCTGGAAGAGGGTGTCCTCTGCCCCGGCCTCGATGTGCTCTACCAGACCATGGACGACCTCGCCATCGCAGCCCAGAAGCAGAGCACCCTGCTCTGCGAGAACTTCCTGCGGGGCATGAATGAGTTCAAACTCAAAGACCTCATCAACGCCGAGGCCTTTGCTGCCCCCAACTGGGGCGGCGACCTTGCCTCCCTGCGGGAGGATCTCGACCCGCTGGTGGCACAGGGGTACGCGGTCGTCCTCTTTGCCGGTACGCCCAAGGGCGCGGCGGCCCTCACCCGGGATCTCGCGGACAAGGGCTACGCCGTCAGCATGAGCCGGGACGTCCGGCCCACAAAGGGGCTGGTGCAGGTCCTGCCCGGCCACCTCACGGCAGGCTGCACCTTCCCCTTCGCCCATGCCGCCGTCCTCTCGTCCCGGCGCCACGGTCTGGGCGACGAGGCCGCCGAGGCCAAAAAGCGCAAGAAAAATAAGAACGCCCTCTCCAGCCTGTCGGACATCAAGCCCGGCGACTATGTGGTGCATCAGAGCCACGGCATCGGTATGTATGCGGGCATCCAGCGCCTCGAGGTGCAGGGCGCGATAAAGGATTACCTCAAGATCCAGTATTCCGGCTCGGACGTGCTCTATGTGCCCGTCACCCAGCTGGACCTGCTGAGCCGCTACACCGCCCCCGGCGACGAGGAAAAGGTTAAGCTGGCCAAGCTGGGCGGCACCGAGTGGCAGCGTACCCGCGCCAAGGTGAAAAAGGCCACCGAAGAGATGGCGCAGGAGCTGATCGAGCTTTACGCCCGCCGACGGCAGGCCGTGGGCTACGCCTTTCCCGCCGACGGCGACTGGCAGAGCGACTTTGAATCCCGCTTCGAGTACGACGAGACGGACGACCAGCTCAACGCCACCGCCGAGATCAAAAAGGACATGGAAAAAGGCTGGCCCATGGACCGCCTGCTCTGCGGCGACGTCGGCGTCGGCAAGACCGAAGTCGCCCTCCGGGCGGCCTTCAAGTGCGTCATGGGCGGCAAGCAGTGCGCCATCCTCGCCCCCACCACCCTGCTGGCGTGGCAGCACTACAACACCATCATCTCCCGCATGGAGGCTTTCCCGGTGAAGGTCGGGATGCTCTCCCGCTTCCGCACCGCAAAGCAGCAGAAGGAGACGCTGCGGGGCTTACAGTCCGGCAGCGTGGACATCGTCGTCGGCACCCATCGTCTCCTCTCCAAGGACGTCCGCTTCCACGACCTCGGCCTTGTCATCATCGACGAGGAGCAGCGCTTCGGCGTCAAGCATAAGGAGAAGCTGAAGGAGAACTTCATCGGCGTGGATATGCTGACCCTCTCGGCCACCCCCATCCCCCGCACCCTGAACATGGCCATGAGCGGCATCCGCGACCTTTCCACCATCGAGCAGCCCCCCATCGAGCGCCAGCCTGTGGAGACGTTCGTGCTGGAATATAACGACGTCATCCTTGCCGAGGCCATGAAGAAGGAGCTGGCCCGGGGCGGTCAGGTCTACTACCTCCACAACCGTGTGGACAACATCGAGTCCACAGCCGCCCATGTCAGCCAGATGGTGCCCGGCGCACGGGTGGGCATCGCCCACGGCAAGATGACCGAGGAGGAGCTGAACCCCGTCTGGCAGCATCTGCTGAACGGCGAGATCGACATCCTCGTCTGCACCACCCTCATCGAGACGGGCATCGACGTGCGCAACTGCAACACCCTCATCATCGAGGATGCCGACCGGATGGGCCTCGCCCAGCTGTACCAGATCAGAGGCCGTGTGGGCCGCTCTGGCCGGAAAGCCTACGCCTACTTCACCTTCCGGCGGGACAAGACCCTCACCGACATCGCCCAGAAGCGGCTTTCCGCCATCCGGGAGTTCACAGCCTTCGGCTCCGGCTTCCGCATCGCCATGCGCGACTTGCAAATTCGCGGCGCAGGCAGTCTGCTGGGCCACAGCCAGCACGGCCACATGGAGGCCGTGGGCTACGACCTTTATGTCAAGATGCTGGGACAGGCCATCGCCCGGGCCAAGGGCGAACCCATCCAGCGGGACAAGAGCGAGTGCCTCGTGGACCTGCGGGTAGACGCCTTCATCCCCGAGAAGTATATCGCCGACGGCCCGGGCCGCATCGAGGCCTACAAGCGCATCGCCGCCATCCAGACCCCCGAGGACGCCGCCGACGTGCTGGACGAGCTGATCGACCGCTACGGCGACCCGCCCCCCTCGGTCAGCGACCTTGTCAGCGTCTCGCTGGTGCGGGTCCAGGCCGCCGCCGTGGGCGTCTACGAAGTCACCCAGAAGAAGGACACCCTGCTTTTACAGGTCGAGACGCTGGACGTCGCCATGATACGCGGCCTGCTCATCGCCTTCAATGGCCGGGTGACGGCAGGCGCGGGCACCAAGCCCTACCTCTCCGTGGTCCTTCAGCCCGACGAAAAGCCGCTGGAACTGCTGCAAAGCATCCTCCGGGCGATGGCGGACATCCTTGCCGCCCCGCAGGAGGAAGCCTCCGGCAAAAAATAAACTTTATCAGGAGTACACTTATGAAAAAGAAACTCATCGCGCTCGTCTGCGCCCTCGCACTGGCCGTCGGCCTCGTGGGCTGCAGCCTCTCCACCCCGGATTCCGTCGGCACCATCGGCGATGTGGACATCCCCTCCGGCCTCTATCTGCTGGCTCAGTTCGACGCCTACCAGACCGCCGCCGACCTCGCCTCCGACGAGCAGGATGCCTCCAAGGTGTCCAGCTTCCTCAAAGCCACCATCACCGTCGATGATGCCACCGGCGAGACCGCCGTGGTCAGCGACTATGTGGCCCAGAAGACCCTCGAGAACCTCGAGTCCTACGCCGCCATCGAGACCCGCTTCGACGCGCTGGGCGGCGTGCTGACCCCCGACGAGGAGGCACAGGCCGACAGCTATGCCTCCCAGCTGATGGAGCAGAACGGCGACCTCTATAAGGCCAACGGCATCGGCCTCGACACCCTCAAGCGGTTCGAGCGCATCCTCATCAAGAGCAGCGACCTGCTCACCCTCTGCTACGGCACCGACGGCGAGACCCCCGTCTCCGACGCTGAGCTGACCAGCCACCTCGAGGACGATATGGTCTACATCCGCTACACCGTCATCCCGCTGTACAATACCAGCACCTTCGCCTTCGCCGACGACGACCAGAGCACCCAGATGCTGGAGCTGGCCCAGACTGCCGCCGAGAGCTACAACGCCGCCGTCCCCGCTGACGCCGCAGCGCAGACCTCCGCCTTCGGCGCTGCCGTCTCTGCCGCTCTGCCCGACATCTACGCCGTGCTGGACGGCACGCCGTCCTCCGACGCCGCTTCTCTCTCCACCGCCCTGCTGGGTGCTGCCGACATCGACTCCACCTTCTCTGAGGAGGGCGCTGCCGACGCCGTCCGTGCCCTGAAGCCCGGCGAGGCAGCTGCGGTGCAGTACTCCGGCTATGCGCTGATGCTCCTCGTCCGCCTCGACCCGCTGGAGGCCGACACGCTGGACGCTCTCCGCGCACAGGCCCTCTCCGACATGAAGAGCAGCGAGCTGCAGGACAGCATCCAGTCCTTCGGCGCTTCGCTGCCTCATGCGCTGGACACCGCCGCCATGAAGAAGCTTCCGGCCTCCAAGATCAAGAACACCCAGAGCGACCAGTAATTTTTCCGGAATAAGATGCAAAAAACTCCGAGGGCCTTCCGGCTCCCGGAGTTTTTTTGCTGTCAGGATACGACCTTTTCAAATTCCGCTTCCAGCGCCTCATTGACGGCCCGGATGGCAGCGGCCTCGGGCTTGATGGCCCGGCGGTCGTAGGTGAACAGGCCGTTCACCTCATCCTCCACATCGGTCAGCTGCGTGTATACCAGCGCCGAGAGGCCCTTTCTCAGCTGGGGCAGAATGGTCTTGAGCTGCAAGTCACGGTAGCGTCCGGTCAGCTCGGCCCGGCTTCTGACTGTGCCGTAGCCGTAGGTCTTCCGGGGCGGCTCATGGCCGGGCATGGGCCACGCGATGCCTCCGTACTCGCTGAGGGCCACCGTCCGCGCTTTCGGGCGGATGCGGAGCGGATAGAAGTAGTTGTGGATGGAGTGGACATCTCCCCCGCCCCGGTCGAACCAGCCGCTGGCCTCATCCACCAGACGGGTCGGGTCGAGGGCGCGGAGGGCCTTCGTCGCTTTCTCTGCGTCGAACTGCCCCCAGCCCTCATTGAAGGGCACCCAGCATCCGATGGAGGGGTGCTGCCCCAGCGCGGCCACCGTGTCGGCCAGCTCCCGGCTGTACTCCTCCCGGCTGCGGGCGCTGCCCCGGCCCAGCAGGCCCCAGAGCAGCTTCCCGTCCGGGGCATAGCGCAGCAGCGGCTGCAAAGCGTTCGTCAGGTAGGTGACGTACCACATGGGGTAGGTCCCGCCGCCGTTCACCATATCCTGCCAGACGATGATGCCCAGTTTATCGCAGTGGTAATACCACCGCTCCGGCTCGATCTTGGCGTGCTTGCGCAGCAGATTGAAGCCCAGCTCCCGCACGGTGTGCAGCTCGTGCTCCACTGCCCCGTCGGAGGGCGGCGTATAAAGACCCTCGGGCCAGTAGCCCTGATCCAGCAGGCCGTTGAGGAGGATAGGCTTTCCGTTCAGGAAAAAGCGCTTGATGCCCCGCCCATCCCCTCTGCACTCCCATTTGCGGAGAGCGAAGTAGCTGTGTACGGTGTCGAACCCCTCCTCTTCGCCCTGCGTCGTACCCACGGTCAGGTCGTAGAGAAAGGGGCTGTCGGGACTCCACGGGAAGAAGTGCTCCTCGGAGATATTCAGGGTCACTTCGCCGTCTTGGTCGGCCTCGTCGCTGCCCCAGTCCTCGGCGATGGTCACGCCTCCGGCCCGGACAGCCGCCCAGACATTTACCGCGCCGCCGGGCTTTGTGGTATGGACTCTGACCGTCACAGTCCGGGCGTCATAGTCCGGGGTGACGGTGAGGCGTTCGATATAGTTTTCCGGCACCCGCTCGAGCCAGACGGTCTGCCAGATGCCGCTCTGGGCCGGGTAGAACATCCCGCCGGGCTTGAGGGTCTGCTTGCCTCTGGCCTGCGCGCCCGCACCGGTGGGGTCTTGGACTGCCACCCAGAGGGTATTGTGCCCCTGCGGGCGGAGCAGGTCGGTGATGTCCAGCGTGAAGGGCCAGTAGCCGCCCCGGTGTCCCCCGGCCAGACGGCCGTTGACCTCCACCGCGCAGACATAATCCACCGCCCCGAAATGGAGCAGGACCCGCCCTCCCTCGCCCGCCGGGGGCGTGAAGGCGCGGTGATAGTGGAGCCACTGGCCGGGCTGCAAGGTGCGGCTCACGCCGGAGGCCCTTGCCTCGGGCGAATAGGGCACGAGGATGCTGCCGTCCCACCGGGCCGGAAACTCCGGGCTTCTGGTGATGGCGTAATCCCACAGGCCGTTCAGATTCAGATAGCTGTCCCGGCGCAGGCTGGGACGGGGATATTCGGGGAGCGGATGCATTTTATTTCCTCACTTATAGGCCGCAGCCAGCTTTTCCAGCGCAGGCAGGCTGCGCTCCACTTTCTCGGTGTCGATGCAGTAGGCAAAGCGGACATAGCCCTTAACGCCGAAGGTGTCGCTGGGCACCAGCAGCAGGTCGAACTCCCGGGCCTTGAGGCAGAAGGCATTGGCGTCCTCTTCCAGCGCCTTCGGGAAGATGTAGAAGGTGCCGCCGGGGCGCTCCACCTCGAAGCCCAGCTCTGTGAGCTTGTCGTAGAGCAGGTTCATGTTCGTCTCGTAGACGGAAAGGTCGCTGGTCACGTCGAGGCACTGGGCCACGGCGCGCTGGATGATGCTGGGCGGGCAGTTGTGGCCGGTGAAGCGGGAGATCTGGGCCATCATATCCACCAGCAGCTCCTCGCCCTCGCAGCCGGGCCGGACGGCCACATAGCCCAGACGCTCGCCGGGGAGGCTCAGGCTCTTGGAGAAGGAGAAGCAGGTCAGGGTGTGGGGATAGAATGCCGCCGGGTAAGGCACCTTTCTGCCATCAAACGCGATGTCGCGGTAAGGCTCATCGCTGACGAGGAAGATCGTGTGTCCGAAGGCCCTGCTTTTCTCGGTCAGGATGTCAGCCAGCCGGGTCAGCGTCCCGGCAGAGTAGACCACGCCGGTGGGGTTGTTGGGGGTGTTGATGAGGACGCAGGTGACCTTCTCGTTCAGCATCGCCTCAAAGGCGTCGAGGTTCGGCTGGAACGCCGGGGCCTGCGGGGGCACGACCTTCAGGACCGCGCCGGTGCCCCCAACATAGGGGCCGTACTCCGGGAAATAGGGCGCGAAGGTCAGCACCTCGTCGCCGGGCTTGGTCACAGCGCGGATAGCGTGGGCGATGGCCCCCGCCGCACCCGTGGTGGGGAAAATATCCTTCTGCTCGTAGGGCAGGCCGAAGGTCCCGGCCAGATGGGCCGCCACAGCGGTGCGGAAGCCCGGGTCGCCCTGACTGGGGCAGTAGCCGTGGAGGGCCACCGGCTCCTCCTCAGCCAGCAGGGTCTGCATGGTCTTGGTGAACTTGTCCGGGCAGGGCACGCTGGGGTTGCCCAGCGAGTAGTCGAACACATTCTCATAGCCGATCTCGGCGGCGCGCTGTTTGCCATACATGAAAGTCTCGCGGATGACGCTCTTATGGCCCAGCATGGCGCGGTAAGTCTCGTTCAGCATAATACTTTCCCTCTTTTTCTTATTGTTCCTCTTCGGGCGGGGCAGACGCATAGCTCTGCTCCACCTTTATGACACAGCAGTATTTCGGGTCCTGCTCCTTGACGAAATTGCACATCTCGGCCAGCCGGGCATCCTTATCCCCGGTGTAGCCCGCCGGGAAGACAAGGTCGAACAGAACATTGGTGTGGCTGTCTCCCGGCACGATGCGCAGGTCATGGACGGACAGGCGCGGGTCCATCTGGCGGGCTTTCTCCATCAGACGGCTGCGCAGGACGCCCACGGCGGCGTCCGACGTCACGATGGGGTCGTAGTGGATGGTGACCTGCAGGCGGTCTTTTTCCATAAATTCCCGCTCGATGTTGTCGATGATGTCGTGGGCCTCCAAGGGGTCGGCCTCCGCCGGGAACTCGATGTGGAGCGAGGCGAACTGATGCCCCGGGCCGTAGTCGTGGACCATCAGGTCGTGGACGCCCAGCACGCCGGGATAGCTCATGACGGTGCGCTCGATGTGCTCCACCAGCTCAGGCGAGGGGCTTTCGCCCAGAAGCGGGCTGAGGGTATCCATCATCAGCCCCCACCCCGACCAGAGGATGAACCCGGCCACCGCCACGCCCATGAGGCCATCCAGCACATCCCAGCCCGTCAGGCGGGAGAGGACGGTGGACAGGAGGACGGCGCTGGTGGTCAGTACGTCGTTCCGGCTGTCGGCGGCGGTGGCCATCAGGGTCTCAGAGCCGATGCGCTGGCCGATGGTCTTGTTGAAACGGCTCATCCAGAGCTTGACGCCGATGGACGCCGCCAGCACCGCCACGCTGAGCCAGCTGAACACCACCGCCGTGGGGTGGAGCACCTTCAGGACCGATTCCTTCAGCAGCGAAAGCCCGATGGCGAGGATGGTGACGCAGACCACGAGGCCCGCGAGGTACTCATACCGGGCGTGGCCGTAGGGGTGCTTCTCGTCCGGGCCTTTGGCTGCCAGCCGGAAGCCCACAAGGCTCACCACGTTGGAGGAAGCGTCCGAAAGGTTGTTCAGTGCGTCGGCCATAATGGCGATGGAGCCGAAAAGGGTGCCCGCCGTCAGCTTGCCCAGACAGAGCAGAATGTTGCAGGCCATGCCCACAAGGCTGGCCAGATTGCCGTAGGCCGTGCGGACGGCGGCGTCCTTCGTGTCCTCCGGGTGCCTGATGAACAGGCGGATAAGCAGTCGTGTCATAAATATTTCCTCTCAGCAGATGTACCAATGCTATCAGTATAGCACTGCACTTTATGGTTTTAAAGCATTTCTGCAAATTTTTCGGGTGCAGAAAGCCCCCGGCGGGGAAGTTCCCTGCCGGGGGCCGAGGGTTCAGCGTGGAATGCCTTATTTATCCGAAGGCTTGCTCAGGTCGATGCTGCGGATGATCTTGCGCACGGGCAGCACGCTCTTGGCGTTCATGGACAGCTCATCCACGCCCATCCGCAGGAAGGTCTCGGTGAGGGCGGTGTCTGCGCCCAGCTCACCGCAGATGCCCACCCAGATGCCGTGGCGGTGGCCCGCGTCGATGGTCATCTTGATGGCCCGGAGGACAGCGGGGTGGTGGGGGTTGAAGAACGGCTCCAGCTTTGCGTTCTGACGGTCCAGCGCACAAGTGTACTGGGTCAGGTCGTTGGTACCGATGGAGAAGAAGTCGCACTCCTCCGCCAGCTCGTCCGCGATGAGGACGGCGGCAGGCGTCTCGATCATGGTGCCCACTTCCATCTTCTCGTCGAACTTTTTGCCCTCTGCACGCAGCTCGGCGCGGCACTCGTCCAGCACGGCCTTGGCGTCCTGCAGCTCCCGCAGGCTGGTGATCATGGGGAACATGATGCTCATGTTGCCGTAGGCCGAAGCCCGCAGCAGCGCACGCAGCTGGGTCTTGAAGAAGTCCTTCCGGGTCAGGCAGATGCGGATGGCGCGGTAGCCCAGTGCGGGGTTGTCCTCGTGGTCCAGCTTCATGTAATCCACGGTCTTGTCCGCGCCGATGTCGCAGGTGCGAACGACCACCTTGCGGGGCGCAAGGCTCTCCAGCACCTGCTTATAGGCCTCGAACTGGTAGTCCTCCGTCGGGAAGTCCTTGCAGTTGAGGTAGACGAACTCGGTGCGGAAGAGGCCGACGCCGCCGGCGTCGTTCTGCTGCACCGCCCCCACATCGCCCATGCCGCCGATGTTGGCAAAGACGTTGATGGTCCTGCCGTCAAGGGTGGTGTTGGGCTTGCCCTTCAGCTCCTGTAAGAGGGCCTGCTTTTTCTGGTCCTCCTGCTGGCGCTTTTTCAGGCTCTTGAGCAGGTCGGGGGTGGGGTCAACGTAGACGCAGGCATTGTAGCCGTCCACGACCGCCATCTTGCCGTCCCAGTCGTCCTGAATGTCCTTGCACTGGATGAGGGCGGGGATGTTCATGCTGCGGGCGAGGATGGCGGTGTGGCTGTTGGAGCTGCCCTCCCGGGTGATGAAGCCCAGCAGCAGGCTCTTGTCCATCCGGACAGTCTCGGAGGGGGCGAGGTCCTCTGCCACGAGGATGCTCGGCTCGGTGCCCTGCAGCGTCGCGTTGTCCACCCCCTGCAGAATATCGAGGATGGCCTGCGCGATGTCGATGACATCGGCGCTGCGGGCCTGCAAATAGGGGTCGTCCATGGCCGCAAAGACGGCGGCCTGATTGTCTCCGGCGGTCTTGACGGCATACTCGGCGCAGCGGTGCTGGCCGTTGATGATCTCTTTGATGGCGTCCACGAAGTCGTCGTCGTCCAGCATCATGGCGTGGATGTTGAACACCTCGGCGATGTCCTCGCCGGCCTCAGCCAGAGCCTTCTCGTAGAGGGCGGTCTGCTGGTCGATGGCCTTGGCGCGGGCATCCTCAAAGCGCTGGAGTTCAGCGGCGGTGTCGGCCACCTCAGCGGCGGAGATAACGGTATTCTTTTTCTTATAGATCTTCAGCTTTCCGATGGCAATGCCATTCAGGATGCTTTTACCGGTGCCTACCTGCATTGCATTTTCTCCTTATTTCATCGTTTTCATTTTCGTAACAAAAAGCCCCCGCAGGCATTCCCCGCAAGGGCTTCTCATCACACTGGGCGATCAGACGTTCTCGCTCAGGAATTTCTGGATCGCTTCGGCGCAGGCGGCCTCGTCGTCGCCCTCCACCTTGATGGTCACGGTGTCGCCCTGCTTGACGCCCATGCCCATCAGGGCCATCAGCTTGCGCAGGTCGCAGGTCTTGCCTGCCTTTTCGAGGGTAGCGGTGCTTGCAAAGCCCTTGGCCACCTTAACGAGCAGGCCGGCGGGACGTGCGTGGATGCCGCAGGCATCCTTAACGGTGTACTGGAATTCCTTCATGATCATTTTCTCCTTACTTCATCCGATCCTCCCGGGCAGCTCACCCTGCCCATCGGGACACAGCACTCGAACCTTCTGGCTGCTGGATGTCTATCTCTATTATAAACCTTAGTCGTTCTTTTTTCACCCTTCCATATTGCCGATTTTTTATCAAAAATTTTAGTAACATTGAACAGAATATTTTTCCAGAAATACCACTATTGCACATCTTTTCTGCTTCACCGCACTTTTTCGTGCAAAATGACACCTATTCGACAGGGTAGCCCTCGGCGTCCAGCGGCAGGTCGGTATACTGCACGGGCTGGCTCTGTGCATTTTCCGGCTCTCCGGAGGTCTGCTGCGCCTGTTCACTGGTCAGCTCTTCGTCGTGGCGCTCGCCCCAGTCCCCGCTGAAATCCTCGCCCGAGGTCTGCCGGGCCTGTTCGTCGGTCAGCTCCTCATCGTGCCGCTCTCCCCAGTCGCCGCTGAAGTCCTCGCCGGACACCTGCTCGGCCTCCTGCAATGCCATGGCGGTCTGGGCGTCCTTCAGTCCCGTGACGACGCCGGAGGGCTTTTCCAGCAGATACGCCCCGACGGCCTTCTTCCGGTAGACCAGCAGCACGCCGTAGCTGCTCACGTCGCCCCGGCTGGCAGCAGGGATGAGCGCCGTCCACTTTTCCACCGTCTTGCCCTTGTAGCGGGTGAGGTCCATCCCGCTCTGCTGCACCACTCCATTGAAGGCCGAGAAGCTGTCGTCCCACTTCCGGGGGATCTTGACCTTGTCGGCGGTGATGGACGCCCCATCTACGTCCAGCCCGTAGCCCGTGAACCACGTCTGGATGTCCTGTGCACTTTCGATCTTATTGTTCGCCGCCGCGACGGCCACCGCGCGGGTGCTGATGTAACGCCCCAGCATGGCGCTGAACACCACCAGCGCACAGCACAGTGCCCCAACGCCCACCTTCTTGACGCTTGCCTTACTCAGTGTGACCACAAACATACCCATGCCTCCCACCCATTCAGTTTTGTCCGTACAGCATACGCAAAGCGGGGCAGGATTATGCAAAAAACGGGGCCGCTTTGCAGCAGTCCCGTTTCAAGGTTCAGGATTCAGTTTCCGGCGGCGGGCGTCGTGCGGTAGATGCCGAGGCTGTTGTCCGGCATCGGCATCTCCACCCGGGAGGCCCGGTCGTTCACGGCCACCATCAGGGCGGCCATCCCGGCCAGCACCGCAGCGATGATGAGCCATTTTACAAAGTCAGGCAGTTTTTTCATCGGTCACATCCTCCGTCATGCCGGGCGGCAGAGGGCGCGGGCGCGGGCCAGCAGCGCCGCCGCCTCCGGCCCGGAGAGGGCACGCACCCACGCCGGACGCTCTGCCGCGCCCGGGCCGGCGCTGTCGGCCTCGGCGAAGGTGGCGAGACCGGTGTCCGTGCGGTCGTTCCACGCGATGAAGCCTTCCGGGGCGATGTGGGCGCCGAGGCTGCAGTCCAGCACCGCCGTCTTCCCCTCGGGACGCCACGGACGGCCCAGATAGACGCTGCCCGCCGGGCAGTCGGAGACGAAATCGCAGTTCCAGAACACGAAGCCCAGCCCGTCGGCTTTGCCCGACGGGGCGGTGACATAGCTGTGGGGGATGTGGTTGTCCACGGTGCGGAGGGTGCAGTTCTCGAACAGCGCGTCTCCGCCGCCGAAGATGAAATCGATGTCCCCCGCGATCTCGCATTCGGTATAGTACTGGGCTGTCGGGCGGCGGGGCGCAAGGCCCCTCGGACCGAGGAAGCCGTCCTTCTCCCGCTCCTTTTCGGGCAGCGGGGCGCAGAAAAGGGTATCCTGATTTCCCAGCAGCTTCACCCGCCGGAACACCGCCCGGGCGCTGTCCACATAGGCCGCGACGGCCTGCCCGGCCTGTGCGCCCGGCCCGGCGTCATTCTCGATGGTCATGTCCTCCACGCAGAGCGTCCCGCCGCTGAAAAAGGCGGTGTAGCTGCGGAAGGTGTGGGTAGGGCGGCCGTCCTTGTGGGGCAGCTTTCCGCCGTCGCCCCACACGAGCCGTGTCCGGTCTGCACCCGCCCCCCGCAGGGTGATGCAGCGCTTCTCGCAGATCAGCTTTTCCCGGTAAAGCCCGGGGCCGACCTGCACCAATGCTTCCTCCTCATAGGGTACGGCCAGCACCGCCTCCGCGATGGATGCGAAGTCGCCGCTGCCGTCCTGTGCAACTGTGATCGTCAGCATGATAATCTCTCCTATGGTCAGTTGGGATATTTTTCAGTATACCCCTTTGCCGCCCAAAAAGCAATCTCAACTGTTCTCGAGCCGGAGCACCGCAGCGGTGATGTCGTCGGGCCTGCCCCGCTGGATAGCACGGGCACGGGCCGCCTCCACCAGCTTTTTCGCCAGCAGGTCGGGGGCTTCGGCCTTGGCAGCGGAAAGCTCCAGCTGCTGGAGCACCCAGCCCGGGCCGTCTGCCAGCAGACCGTCCGACACCAGCACCACATAGTCCCCCGCTGCCAGATGCACCACCCGGCTCTGGCCGCTGACGCCCCCGAGGATGCCCATGGGCAGGCTGGCTTCGCCCACGGCCCGGGCCTTGCCCCCATGGACGAGGAAGCCCGGGGCCGCGCCGGCCTTGAAGAGCCGTGCCGTGCCGGTGTAGAGGTCCACGCTGACGAGGTCAAGGGTCGCGCCGCTCTCCTCGTCGCTCTTGAGGGCCAGCGCCACATTCACCAGCCTCGCCGCAAGCTCAGCGGTAAAGCCCGCTTTCAGCAGCCGGGCCGTCAGCTCTGCGGCCAGATTGCCGTCCACTGCCGCAGGGCGTCCCGTCCCCATGCCGTCGCAGAGGATCATCTGCGCCGCCGCCGCGCTGCAGAACTGCTGCACTGCGTCGCCGGATATTTCGCCCCGTGCCGCCGCGCCCGCCGTCCCGAATACGGCCCGCAGCAGCGGCTTTTCCGCAAAGAGCAGGGTGGTCATCCCCTTGCAGGAGAGCACCTGCGGCGGCTCAAGGCTGCGGCGGCAGATGCGCCCCACCTCCCCGGCCAGCGCGGCCAGCTCCTTTTCGCTGAAGCGGGTGCGGGGCAGCGTCACCGCCGCCCGGGTGCGGCCCAGATCATCCAGCGTGACGGCGCATTCCAGCGGCGGCGTGCCCAGCTGGGCAAACAGCGCCGCCACCCGGCCCGATTTATACGGTTCGGGGCTTCCGGGACGGCCCAGCTGCTCACTGAGAACACCCAGCGCATCGGCTACCGCGCTGTACTGCTCGGTGAGGGCCGTCCGCATGGCCTCGGAGTGGACGCGGGCCTCCCGGCGGCTGCGGTAGAGGGCAAAGGCCCTGTCTCCCGCCGCGCAGAGCGCCGCCGGGTGGATGCACCGGGCCAGCTGTCCGGGCAGGAGCATGGTCTCCAGATGTCCCCGCTCTTCCAGAATGGGGCGCAGGGCCTCCATCCCCTCCAGCGTGGCGGCGTGCTCCTGCTTCCAGCAGACCTCCCGCCGCCCGCAGTTGGCGCAGAGGCTGTCGTGGATGTTGTCGATGACCCAGCGGAAGTCCTCGCACCGGCGCGGAAAGGCGTCGTATACCTCGTTCACCGTCTCCGCCAGCGAGGAGAGGCTTTCGGCCACCGCTTCCAGCCGGGTCGCGGCGGCGGAGAGGCGGGGCCGCTCGTCCCCGGGCGGGTCATCGTCCTTGGCGGCAGGGGCCAGCCAGCCCGCAGGCAGCAGGGCGCAAAGCCCCGCGCCCGCCCCGGCGCTGAGCAGGAAGCCGAATGCACCGGCCAGCGGCTGGACGCAGAGCACCCCTGCCACACAGCCGCCTCCGTAGGCCGCAAGCCCCTCAATGCGCCTTGCCGGGGCAAGCACCGCCGCAGCAGCACACCCGCAGGCCAGCCCGGCGGCGGCAGGGGCAAGAGAAGGGTTGGCGGAAGCCAGCGCCGCCCCCGTCACCCCGCTGAGGGCCAGTGCCGCCAGCGGAAGGCCCTTGCAGCAGAGGGCCAGCTCTGCCGCCGCACAGACCAGCACCCCGGGCAGGAGAAGCCCGAAGCTCACCCCGCCCCATGCGGCTGCCACGGCGGCCGCCAGCAGCAGGCTGCCCATCCCCGGCTTTTCGGGCGGGAAACGGCGGAGGCCCAGCCCCAGCGCCGCCGCCAGCAGGGCATCCCCGCCGCAGAGCAGCAGGAGCTGAACGCCGTTCTCCTCCCCCGCCGCGAAGCAGACGGCGCTCCCCGCCAGCGTGCCGCAGCCTGCCAGCACCGCTGGGCCGAACCGGCCCGGCCAGAGCCACCGCGCAGCCACCGCCGCGCCCAGCCCGCAGAGCAGGCAGATGCTCTCCACCGTCAGCGCTCCGAAGCTCCGCGCCAGCAGCCCCAGCGCCGCCCCGGCAGCCCCTACGGCAAAACAGTCCTCCCCAAAGCCCAGCGTCAGCCCCAGCCCGAAGGGCATTAGCGCCCCGTATAGCACAGCCCAGCCTCCGGCCAGCCCCAGCAGAAATGCACACCCCTGCCGCAGGGCGGGCCGTACCGCCGCCCGCGCCCGGAGCGCGCCGCCCACCGGCTTTCTGCCCACGGAGGTCTGGATGGTCCGAAAAGACACCTGCATAGAAAAATCCCCGCTTTCCGGCGGGGATCTTCTGCAATATCACGTTGTACTGTTCTGTTTCCCGCGCCTGTTGCATATACTCTAGCCCAGACGCGGCGCGGTTTTTGGCGGGGTGATGGGATGGGATAAAATCTCAGCAGAAATAGTGTGCTTCGCCAAAAAACGGCTTACCCATTCAGCTTCCCGATGGCGGCCTTCACCCGCTCGAGGGTCTTTTCGCGGCCCATCATGCAGGCGAGGTCGGTGCCGCCGCCGGGGGTGCGCTGCTTGCCCGAGAGGGCGATGCCCAGCGGGTAGAGCAGCCAGCCGTTCTTCTTGCCCAGTTCTTCGGCTTTGGCCTTGCAGGCGTCGAAGACGGTGTCACGGTCGCCAAAGTCCAGCGCCTCGTCGCTCAGGACGGGCAGCAGGGCCTCCAGCGCCTCCTTGGCGGACTCGGGGGTGGTCTTCTGCTTCTTGTTGGCGTAGAGGCTCACGTCATACTCGGGCATAGCGTCGAAGAAGTCCAGCTGCTCGGGGATCTCGCCCAGCACCTCACAGCGGGGCTGAAGGTTTGCGCAGAGCAGCTTCTTGTCGATGGGGGTGTGGACGGCGCTGTCGATCCACGGCTCGGCCTTGGCAAGGAACTCCTCGGGAGACAGACGGCGGATATACTCTGCATTGATGGCCCGCAGCTTGAGAGGGTCGAAGATGGCGGGCGACTTGGAGATGCCGTCCGGCGTCCAGATCTTGACCAGATCTGCCAGCGAGAAGATCTCCTGCTCGGCATACTCCCCCTTGGGGCTCCAGCCCAGCAGGCAGATGTAATTCAGGATGGCCTCGGTCAGGTAGCCCTTGGCCACGAGGTCCTGATAGCTGGCATCGCCGTTGCGCTTGGAGAGCTTGTTCTGGGCGTCCTTCATGACCGGCGGGCAGTGGATGTAGTTCGGGATGTCCCAGCCGAACGCCTGATACAGCAGGTTGTACTTCGGGGTGGAGGACAGGTATTCGCTGCCGCGGATGACGTGGGTGATGCCCATGAGGTGGTCGTCCACCACATTGGCGAAGTTATAGGTGGGCATCCCGTCGGTCTTGATGAGGATCTGGTCGTCCATCTCGCTGTTGTTGACCTCGATGTGGCCGTAGACCATATCGTCGAAGCCGGTCACGCCCTCACGGGGGATCTTCTGGCGGATGACGTACGGCTCACCGGCGGCGAGGCGCTTTTCCACCTCTTCCTTCGGCAGGTCGCGGCAGCAGCCGTCGTAGTGGGTCATCTCGCCGTGGGCGCGCTGCTCGGCGTGGAGGGCCTCCAGACGCTCCTCGGTGCAGAAGCAGTAGTAGGCCTTGCCCTCTGCCACCAGCTGTTCGGCGTACTGCTTGAACATCCCCATCCGCTCGCTCTGGACGTAGGGGCCGACGGGGCCGCCCACATCGGGGCCTTCGTCCCACAGCAGGCCGGTCTCCCGCAGGGTGTTGTAGATGACGTCCACAGCGCCCTCGACGTAGCGGCCCTGATCGGTGTCCTCGATGCGGAGGATGAAGGTGCCGCCGTCGTGCTTGGCCATCAGGTAGGTGTACAGCGCGGTGCGCAGGTTGCCAACATGCATATAACCCGTGGGCGAGGGGGCAAATCGGGTGCGGATCTTCGGATTCGGCATAATGATTTCTCCTTTTTATCTATCATAGGCAAATGAATTGCAAATATCTCTGCCTAAGTTTACCCTCTCCGGCCCCGTTTGTCAACGGAGACAGCAAAGAGGGGCGTCCCCGGAAGCGCCTGACCCTGATTTTGCGGTTTCTTTGAGAAGTTTTTGTCGAAACTCCGCGTTTCGATTGACGAACGGCTCAACTTTTTGTATACTGAGCAGGAAAGAAGTTGGCAGTTTTTTCCTGTTTTTCCTGCACAGGAACATTTTTTGCGTTTCATCGTCGCAATCAGTGCCATATCTGCCATTCTTCCGGACACACTACTAAAGGAGAAATGAATATGAAAACAACTGGCATCGTTCGCGGCATCGACTCTCTGGGGCGCATCGTCCTTCCCAAGGAACTGCGCACCAATATGCACATCGACAAGGACTCGAAGCTCGAGATCTTCGTGGAGGGCGATCAGATCATCCTCAAAAAGCACCGTCCCGCCGGCAGCTGCGACTTCTGCGGCGAGCTGGTGGCCGGCATGGCCCAGTATGAGGGCTACTGCATCTGCCCCGCCTGCCGGGCCAAGATCGCCGCGCTGTAAGCGGAAAAGGAGAATCCTCACATGAGTCAGATGACCGACTTCACCCTCCCCTCCTGCGTGCCGGGCCGGACGCTCCACGCATTCCGCTGTGTGCCGGAGGGCAGGGTGCGGGCCGTTCTGCAGCTATCCCACGGCATGGTGGAGTTCATCGACCGGTACAAGCCGCTGGCCGAGCATCTGGCCGGACAGGGCATCCTCGTCACCGGCCACGACCATCTGGGCCACGGCGGTTCCATCCGCACGAAGGATGACTACGGCTTCTTCGCCCAGCCGGACGGCAACCGTGCCGTCCTCAACGACCTCCACGCCCTGACCGTCCTGACCAAGCAGCTCTACCCCGGCGTCCCCTATTTTCTTCTGGGGCACAGCATGGGGTCGTTCTACGCCCGCCAGTACCTCTGCGAGTGGGGCAGCGAGCTGGACGGAGCCATCCTCATGGGCACCGGCTTTCAGCCCAAAGCTCTGGTCGCCGCAGCGAAAGCCCTCTGCCGGGTGCTGGCCGTCTTTTTCGGCTGGGAACACCGCAGCCGGCTCGTGGCCAGCCTTTCCTTCCTCGGCTACAACAAGGGCCTCGAGGGCCGCACACCCCACGACTGGCTCAACCGCGACACCGCCGAGGTGGACAAGTACCGTGCCGACGAGCGCTGTATGTTCACCTTCACCCTGAACGCCTACTACAGTATGTTCTCCGGCATCCTGCGGCTGTACGACCCCGCCGTTCTGGCCGGAATGCCCAAGGATCTGCCCCTGCTCTTCCTCGCCGGTGACGCCGACCCTGTAGGCGAGCGCACCGCCGGAGTCCGGCGGGCCATCCAGAGCCTCCGGGACATCGGCGTCCGGAACATCGAGGCGAAGTTCTATCCCGGTGCCCGCCACGAGCTGCTGATGGAGACGAACAAAGCCGAGGTCTTTGCGGACATCTCCGCTTGGCTCGAAAAACAACTGCATCTTTGAATCCAAAGCTCCTTCATCGGCCTGACGATGTGGGGGCTTTTTCTTCTGGAATATGGAAAAGCGCCCCGCCGGGCGGCCCGAAAGCCGCCTGACAGAGCGCTTATAGATCCATTTTTACTTTTTGGCTGCCCAGCCGTCCACGACAGCCACAAGGGCCTTGCCCCGGCGGCCCAGAATTTTAGGCAGCAGGATGCGGGCCATGCCCCAGACGCCGGAGAAGTTGTACAGGATGATGAGGGCGGTGATGAGGCCCGTCCAGAGGCCGTACAGAGGCGTCTCTGCCAGCAGCACGAAGGCCTCGAACACCAGCGCGGCGGCGTTGAGGAGGACGCGGCCCGGATGGACACGCATCCCGATCATGCCGTGGGCGTCGATGGCACGGAGGGTGAACACCAGACCGAGGCCGAGGAAGGACGCATAGGTCGCGCCCACAGGGCCCCACCACTTGATGAAGAAGTAGTTCATGATGCAGTTGCTCACGGCGCCCGCCATCATCGTGACCATGCTCCGCTGGGACTTCTTATTCACGACGTAGACGCTGTTCATGAACTGGTTGAAGCAGCTGCAGGTGGAGGCCATCACGAGGAAGGGCACGAAGTGCCACGCATAGTAATAGTTGGCCTTCATGATGTGCATGACCGGGCGGCAGAGCCAGATGATGCCCGCCGCGCAGCAGAATAGCACGCTGGAATAGGTGCGGAAGATCTGGGTGAAGAACTTGGCTCTTCCCTCCTCCTCCGTCACCGCCGACAGCTGCCATGCATCGTAGAAGATGAGGCCCAGCGTGGTGAGGATGGTGGGCAGGAAGTAGCCGGTGGAGAGCAGGCCGCTCCATGCATCGCCGCTGTGGCCGTCGAGGCCGTCGCACATCTCGCGCACGAAGAACAGGTCTGAGGCGTTGATAATCCAGAAGCTGATCTGGGCCGGGATCATGGGCAGCGAGAAGCGGAGCATCTGCTTCCATAGGGTCTTGTTGAGGCCCTTCAGCTCGATAAAGTTCCAGAGCTTTCCGGTCAGCATCAGGAAGAGCACGCTGACGAAGTCGCCGCTGATGATGGCCAGCAGGTAGCCGTTCGCGCCCCAGCGGAAGCCCACCAGATAGAGCACATAGAAGGCCATGGTCGCCACGGTGCAGAGCACGCCGTCCACAGCCACCAGCTTGTTCCACTGGCGGCTGCGCACGAACTGGGTGCAGAGGGTGCGCAGACAGCTCATGAGGACGTAGATATAGATGAGCAGGCCGTACTGGGCCATGTCAGGCAGGAACTGCGCCACTGGCCAGCAGAGCACAAGGATGCCGAAGCCCCCGAGGATGGTGAGCAGGCCGTTGGTGAACACCTGCTTTTCGCTGTTGCCCTTGTCGAGGCCGAAACGGATGATGGCGTTGGACATTCCCATCGACACGAAGGGGATGAGCAGGTTGGCGTACTGGCTCAGAATTTTGGACAGGCCAAGGTCGGAGATCTCGGCCATCGCGTAGGTCAGAAACGGCTGGACGATGAGCGTCAGCAGCTTGGACGAAAAGCTGCTGATGGCAAAGATGATGGTGTTTCCGGCGAGCTTCGAATATTTATCGCCGCCGGCTTTTTTTTCGTTTTCCAATGACGTATTCCTCTTATTTTTCAGTGGCTTGCCCTCTCAGTCAGACCCTTCCGGGTCTGCCAGCTCCCCCAGAGGGGGAGCCTTTCTGCCTCTCCCCTTGGGAGAGATGTCACCGAAGGTAACAGAGCGGGCTAGGCCGTTATCTTTTCAACAAATCTCTCCGGGCCTTCCAGTCCGGCATCAGCTTGGCCACCTCGGCCCAGAACGCCGGGCTGTGGTTCGGCTGCAAAAAGTGGCAGTACTCATGTACTACCACATAGATCTGCGCCGCCTCGGGCATATTGTAAAGCTGGAGCGCAAAGGTGATCTGGCGCTTGGCCATATGGCAGACGCCCCAGCAGCTGGTCATGCTGCGCACCTTGATGGTGGGCTTCTGCCCGTTCAGGACCCCGGCAAAGGCCGGGTAGACCTTATCGCTCATGGCCGTGAAGTGGGCCAGCGCGACATCCCTGTCGGGCAGCGACGCCTGCCGCTTCTCGCGGGCGGCCTGCCGGGCCTGTGCCGCCCGTATCCAGTCCATCTGGCCGATGATATAGTGATCCGCCGCCTCCGGCGATATGCGCAGAGGGGAGCTGAGGGCCACAGAACCGTCCCGCCGGACATGAAGGTTGAAGTATTTGACCTTCTTCCGCGTCAGCTCGTAGGGGATGCCCCCGGCCACCCGCAGCGTCACGCGCCCTTTTTGCATCCGCGCAGCTCCTCAAGCGGCAGCTGGGACAGCACGACGGCGGCAAAGATGAGGGCGCAGCCCACACTCTCCCGCAGCGAAAGGCTCTGGTTCAGCAGCAGCCAGCCGCCCAAGGCGCTGAACACGCTTTCCAGACACATGATAAGGCTGGCGATGGCGGGGTTCAGGTTTTTCTGTCCCAAGATCTGGAGCGTATAGCCCGCACCGCTGGACAGCACGCCGCAATAGGCGATGGGCAGGAAATTGGCACCAAATTCCGCCAGCGTCGGCGTCTCAAAGAGAAGCGCCGCCGCCGTGCTCTCCACTGCGACTACGATAAACTGCAAGAGGCTCAGCCTCACGCCGTCCACCAGCGGCGAAAAGTGGTCGATGGACATGATCTGGAAGCTGAACAGCACCGCGCAGGAGAACAGGATCCAGTCGCTGGTCTCGACGCCGCCGAAGCCGTTCTTCATACAGAGCAGGTAAAGGCCCACCACAGCGATGACCATGCTGGCCCAGAGCTGGGCGCTGCCCTTCCGGCCCAGAAACAGGCCGAACACCGGCACCAGCACGACGTACATGGCCGTCAGGAAGCCCGCCTTGGCCGTGGAGGGGTTGATGGTGATGCCGATCTGCTGGGCCGCAGAGGCCGCAAACAGAAGGGTGCCGCAGACGAGGCCCGCCGTCAGCAGAGTCATCCGCTCCGCTCTTTCCTTGGGCCAGCCGTAGGCCGCGCCCTGCTTTTTGCGCAGGGCATCAAAGGCGGCCATGGTCGGGAGCAGCACGAGGACAGCCAGCCAGCTCCGCCCCGCGAGGAAGGAATAGGCCCCCATGCCGGAGCCTGCGCTCTGGGCCACGAACGCCGTGCCCCAGATGAAGGCGCAGAGCATCAGCATGAGCGAATTTTTCGTCTGTGTCTTCATGCCGCGATGCCCTCCACCTTGAGTCCGCCGTAGAGGTAGTAGCGGCTGGAATCGTAGGAGATGGTCAGCCGGTAGCTGGCCGCCGGGTCCAGCCCGGAGATGACGCAGCGGTAGTTCTGGCCGTCGGTCTTGAAGTAATAGGTGCTGTCGTTGACGTACTGTGCGCCGCCGGCCACCTTCTGCCAGACGGATATTTTATACCGCTGGGTGCCCTCGGCGGTGCCATAGCCGGTGATGGTCAGGCTGCCGCCCGGGACGGTGAAATAGTCGGTCTGGCGGCTCCAGATGCCGTTGAACACAAGATTCAGGCTGCCGTTCACCGCCGCCGAGGCGTATTTGGCCGAGCCGTCGGCGATGCCCTCGAGGGTGAGCGGGTCGCTGGTCAGCTCAGCCCAGCGGGTGCTGTCCTCCTCCTGCACCTCCGTGGCGGCGCTGTTCTTCAGGTCCAGCACGGTCTTTCCCGCATACGCCGCCAGCAGCAATACCACCACCGCCAGAACGAGCAGTACGATTCGCTTTGTCTTTTTCATGACTTTTTATCCTCAAAACATTGTTTTTGCACGATTGCTCACGATTGCTATAGTATACCGCATTTTTATTTTCCATACAAGGCCTTAGCCCACAGTCAGCGCGGCCAGCGCCGCCCGTTCGGCGGCGGCAGGCTCCGGCTGGGCAGGTCGGAAGAGCGAATCGTACCGGTAGAGCGCCCATCCCCCCGCACCGAGACGGCGCAGGTCGCCCACCTGCCGGGCAAGGGCGCTGCCGGTGCACCACTGGCTCAGGCTGTCCTCGTTGGCTCCGCCGTCGCCGCTGCCCACACGGTAGGCCCCCAGCCCGAAATAGAGGGCCGTGGACGCCGCCCGGGGCATGGCCAGCCACTCGGGCACGATGTTCTCGAAGGCGAAGCGGGTGCTGCCGGACCGGAGGGCGTAGCCATAGCCCCAATAGACCTGCGGGCAGAGGTAGTCCACCACGGCATCCTCCCCCTCTGCCGTCAGCCATGCCCGGACGTCGCTGTACTGCTCTGAGAGGTCGTTGTCCGGGTTGCCCTGCGGGCTGACCCCGAAGCGGAGGGTGGCATCGGCGGCTTTCACGGCGTCGTGGGCCGCCTTGACCAGCGCCGTGACATTCTGCCGCCGCCATTCGTCCAGATTTTCCGCGCCGCTGGAGTCGAACTGGGCCGCGTCCAGCGCCGGGTCGGTGGTGGGATAGAAATAGTCGTCGAAGTGGATGCCGTCCACGGCATAGTTCTGCACCAGCTCGGCCACGCCCTGCACCACATAGTCCGCCGCCTCGGGGAGGGCCGGATTCAGGTACAGCCCCTCGCCCACAGCGCAGACCCACTCGGGATGGGTGTTGGCGAGGCTGCTCTCGGCCAGCACGGCGGGCATCTTCGCCGAGGAACGGAGACGGTAGGGGTTGACCCACGCTTCCAGCGAAAGCCCCCGGCTGTGGGCCTCGGTGATAAGGACGTCCAGCGGGTCGAAGCCGGGGTCTTTCCCCTGCTCCCCGGTGCAGACATGGCTCCATGGGAAGAGTCTGCTGCGGTAGAGGGCATCCCCGAAGGGCCGCACCTGCACGATGACGGTGTTCAGTCCGATGGACAGGCAGTTGTCCATCAGGGCCGCCGCCCCGGCCCGGAAGGCTTCTTCCGAGGAAAAATCCATCCCGGCCCATTCCAGATAGCTCACCCAGACAGCCCGCCACTCCCCGGCGGGCAGGGCGGCGTTCGGCTCTGCCTCCGGGGCAGGCACCGACAGGGCCGAGACGGTCTGCCCCCGGCGCAGCATCAGCCCTGCGCCGGCCAGCACGGCACAGCCTGCCCCCGCCAGAAAGGCCCGCCGCCCGAAGCGGCTGCGGCGCTTTCTCCGCCGCTGCGTCATGCGTCCTCCTGCATCTTGTAGAGGCTCAGTGCTGCCCAGCCCCGGGCGCAGGCCAGCAGCACCCAGAGCAGATTCGTCCAGAAGCCCAGCGCGGCCATGCCGCCGTACTTCGCCATCAGCAGGAAGAGCAGGTGGAGGGCCTCCGCCGCACCCACCAGCTGGAGCTGGCGCTGGACGGCCATTCCCCGCTTGTACTCGGTGCTCAGCAGCAGCGGCCACGCCAGCGCCGAGCAGAGGTAGCCTGCCCAGCCGTTGACCATGTAGCTGACCATCAGCAGAACGAACACGCCAGTGAAGTTCCGCTTCTCCCAGCCCGCCGAGCCTTTTTCGGCGGCGAGGAAGAGGGCCGAGATGCCCGCCATCGCAAATGCGATCTGCTCGATGAGTCCGAAGCTGTTCCCGCTCAGGACGGCAAAGCCGTTGAGCATGGAGGCTGCGGCCGAGGCCAGCAGCAGGAAATACCATGTCTTGCGCGTGAATCTGAGTTTCATATCGTCCCTCCCGCCCGCAGAAAGGGCGCAGGCTCCCCATCAGTTTTTGGAATTTTTCAAATATTATAACACAATTTGGGGCGGGTTGTGTTACAATAAGGAAAACATGATTCAAATTCCATCGGAGGACATCCATGAACGCTGTTTTTTCCATCCTGCTTCTGGCCGCCATCCTCGGCTTCATCGTATTCCTGCTGGCAAAGCAGGACAAAGGCCGCCGTAGCCAGTACGGCCCCAGCGGCCTTTCCGAGTTCCGCACCGACCTGCCGCTGGACGACTGCTTCGACCGGCTCGACCAGCACAGCCCCGACGACCTTTTCGCCTACGAGTGCCGCCGGGAGAACGACGGCGGCTTCACCCTTCACCTGACCCTCCACCAGCCCACCCAGCAGCCGCTGGACACCCTCTACACCCTCCGGCTGGACCCGGGCCGTCAGACCGTCGTGACTCTCATCTTCATCCGGGAGGCCTTCGGCTACAAGGAGCCGCTGTTCCAGCCCGAGATGCTCGATGAGTTCATGCTGGGCAAGCTCGACGCCCGCCGCACAAAATAAATTCGCCCGGAGGGCTTTGCATTTCCGGATTTTTTTGGTATACTTATAGTCAGTCCACACGCGGCAGCGCGCCGCGTTCGCGGGCCAGTAGCTCAGTTGGTCAGAGCTGGCGGCTCATAACCGCTTGGTCGCGGGTTCAAGTCCTGCCTGGCCCACCACAAAAGCACGAAGGTTTCGGCCTTCGTGCTTTTCTTTTTGCCCCTCCGGGCTGCTGACGCAAAAGGAGGGCGGAGAGGGCCAAAAGAGGCCGCGCGCGCGTCTTTTTTTGGCAAAAACGCTTGAAACACCTCTATTATAATGATAAACTTGAAAATACTGGAAATGTGAGGAGCATCCTATGATGAACAAAATCTCTCGCCGCTCTTTTTTGCAGGCCGCCGGCGGCGTGGCCGCTGCGGCAGCGCTGACCGCCTGCGGCGGCAAGACCGAGGCCGACAAGGGCAGCAGCCAGAACGGCAAGATCCAGATCACCTTTTACCTGTGGGACCGCTCCATGATGAAAGAGCTTACTCCGTGGCTGGAACAGAAGTTCCCGGAGTATGAGTTCAACTTCATTCAGGGCTTCAACACCATGGACTACTACCGCGACCTGCTGAACCGTGCGGAGCAGCTGCCGGACATCATCACCTGCCGCCGCTTCTCCCTGAACGATGCGGCTCCTCTGGCAGAGTACCTGATGGATCTGAGCACGACCGAGGTTGCAGGCACCTTCTATTCCAGCTACCTGAACAACAATCAGGAGCCGGACGGTGCGATCCGCTGGCTGCCCATGTGCGCCGAGGTGGACGGCACGGCTGCAAATGTCGATCTGTTTGCTCAGTACAATATCCCTCTGCCCACCAACTACGCCGAGTTCGTGGCGGCCATTGATGCCTTTGAGGCTGTCGGCATTAAGGGCTATCAGGCAGACTGGAGATATGACTACACCTGTCTGGAAACCATGCAGGGCTGTGCTATCCCGGAGCTGATGAGTCTGGAGGGCACCACATGGCGCATGAACTACGAGAGCGAGACCGAGGACGGCTCCACCGGTCTGGATGATGTGGTGTGGCCGAAGGTCTTTGAAAAATACGAGCAGTTCCTCAAGGATGTGCGGGTGCAGCCCGGTGACGATCGGTTGGAGTTGAACCCCATTGCCAAGCCTTTCTATGCGCGGCAGACCGCCATGATCCGCACCACGGCAGGCATAGCGGATGTAATGCTCGACCTGCACGGCTTTAACGCATCCATTCTGCCCTATTTCGGCGAGACCGCCAATGATAGCTGGCTGCTGACCTACCCCATGTGTCAGGCAGCAGTTTCCAACACGGTAGCACAGGACGAGGCAAAGCTGGCTGCTGTGCTGAAAGTCCTTGGGGCCGTGTACAGCGCAGAGGGGCAGAGCAAGCTGGCCGCTGGCGGCGCGGTGCTCTCTTATAACAAGGAGGTAAACATCACCTCCTCCACCTCTCTGGAACACGTTGCGGATGTCATCAGCGCAAATCATCTGTATATGCGTCTGGCCTCCACCGAGATCTTCCGCATTTCGGAAGATGTGGGCCACAAGATGATCACCGGCGAATACGATGCCAAGGCCGGATACGAGGCGTTCAACGAGCAGCTTGTCACCCCCAAAGCAGACCCCGAAACCGAGATCCTGTTCACCCAGAATACCGCATACTCCATCGACATGACCGACCACGGCAGCGCTGCGGCTTCCTCGCTGATGACCGCCCTGCGCACCACCTATGATGCGTCTATCGCAATCGGCTACTCGCCGCTGGTGTCCACTTCCATCTACTGCGGCGATTACAGCAAGCAGCAGCTTTTGTGGGTGATGGCAGGAAACTACGCCGTTTCGCAGGGAGAATATACCGGTGCAGAGCTGCGGCAGATGATGGAGTGGCTGGTGAATGTAAAGGACAACGGTGCAAACCCCATCCGGCACCGGAATTATATGCCCGTGACCAGCGGCATGGAATACAAAGTGACCGAATACGAGCAGGGCAAGTTCCGTCTGGAAGAACTCACCGTCAATGGTGCGCCGCTGGACGATACGGCCACCTATACCGTATTTGTGGCGGGCACCGATGTGTGGATAGAGAACGAGGTCTACTGCAGCTGCCCCATGCCGGAAAACCTGAAGACCAAGCGAACGGAATATGCCATTGAAGGGGCAGACAGCCGCTCCTGCCTGAAGGATTCGCTGGCGGTCAGCAAGCAGTTCCCCGCCCCCTCCGAGTATCTGACCATTGTACAGGGAGAATAAGCTCTTGAAGAACGAAACTAAGATGCAACGCTCTGTAAAAAGCCGTATCCTCGCGGTCATAGCAATGCTGCTGCTCGGCATCAGCATTCTGACGAGCCTCGTTGTCTTTACGGATTTTATGGAGCACACCATCTACGAGGAAAGCACTGCACACCTTACCGAGATCTATCATCAGGCAAACCAGACCCTCTACAATAAGGTATCCTTCAACTGGGGCGTCATGCGGATGTGGGCGCCCTATCTGGAAAGTGCGCAAAGCGATGCCGATGTCTGCTCTTTCCTTTCACAGGCAAAGGGAGAATACCATTTTACAGACTTTTTCTTCGTTTCGCGGGATGGCTCCTATGTCACACTGGATGGTGAACGAGGCTATCTTGATCTGGGTCGGACGCTGTCGCAGCTGATTCTGGAGCAGCAGCCTATCGTGGCAAACTCGGTCGTGCCGGACAAGCCGGAGATCATGGTGTTTGCAGTCCCCACGGAAAAAGGCAGCTATCAGGGCTTTGATTACGAAGCCATTGCCATCACCTATAACAACAGGGATCTGGTGGACTCCCTGAAGATCTCTGCCTTTGAAGGGCACGGCAGCACCTTTGCGGTGCTGCCGGATGGCCGTGTGGTACTGGACAGCAGCAGCGCGGACATGAGCGGTGTGCACAATATCCTTGCCCTGCTCAAAAACTCGGCTGGTTTTACGGCAGAACAGGTCGATGCCCTGCAAGATTCTTTTGCTGCCGGGGAGGGCGGCAACCTTGAGTTTTCCATCAATGGCGTCGGCTATTACATGGTTTATGGTTCTGCCGCCTTCCAGAACTGGACGATCCTTGGCATTGCTCCCAAAAGCGTTGTGAACGCCAACATGAACCGGCTGCAATACACCACCATGGCCGTGATGAGCGGTATAACGGGTATGCTGGCTGTTGCCGCTCTGCTGCTGGTGGTGCAGAGCAACCGGCAAAAGCTGCGGAAAAAGGACCAGCAGCTGCTGGCACGCGAGGAGTTGTTCTCGAACCTTTCCCGCAATGTGGACGACGTGTTCCTGATGATCGACACCGAAACCAGCAAGGCGGAATACGTCAGCCCCAATGTCCAGCGCATTCTGGGCCTCTCCCCCGAGGCGGTGCAGGAGGATCTCCACGTTCTATACCCTGCCGGAGACGACAGCGGTGCATCGCGGCTGGAAAGTCTGATGCAGATGGAACAGGGCGTCCAGCAGGAATGGGAATGTGAATTTGTCAATCAGGAGACCGGTGAGCCTCGCTATCTCCATGTGACCGGCTTCCTCAATGATGTGCAGGGCGCAAGAAAGTGCATCGTGGATATGTCCGACCGCACGGGCGAGCACCAGACCACGCTGGCTGTGGAAGCCGCACTGGAAGTAGCCGAAAAGGCCAGCAAAGCCAAGACGGACTTCCTCTCCAATATGTCCCACGACATCCGCACCCCCATGAACGCCATCATCGGCATTACTACCCTGATGAAAAACGAGCTGCACCAGCCGGAAAGGCTGGCCGAACATCTGGGCAAGCTGGAAACTTCCGGTCGGCTGCTGCTGGGCATCATCAACGATATTCTGGACATGAGCCGCATCGAGAGCGGCAAGACCACCCTGAACATCGAAAAAATGAACATTTCCCAGCAGGTCAGCCAGCTGGACAGCATTATCCGGCAGCAGGCCAGCCAGCGCCGCCAGACCTTTACGGTGGAGACCCATATGCAGCACGAAAACGTGCTGGCCGACCCCAACCGTCTGAATCAGGTGCTGATGAACATCCTCTCCAATGCGGTCAAGTATACGCCCCAAGGCGGACACATCCGGTTGGCGGTGGACGAGCTTACCCATACCGAGCACTACGCCAAATACCGGTTCATCGTGCAGGATGACGGCATCGGCATGAGCGCGGCCTACCAGAAGACCCTCTTCGACCCCTTTACCCGGGAGGAGAAATCCGGCACCAACAAGGTGCAGGGCACGGGCCTCGGCATGGCCATCACCAAGAGCATCATAGACCTGATGGGCGGCACCATCCGGGTGGAGAGCGCCACCGGCAAGGGCACCCGCTTTGAGGTCGTGCTGGAATTTCCCATCGACGCCGAGGCGGACAAGGTGCAGACGGCGCCGGCTCTCCCGGAGGAGGCCGAGGCCGTCTCGCCCCTGTCCGGGATGAACTTCCTCTGCGCCGAGGACAACGCCATCAACGCCGAAATTCTGGAGCTGCTGCTGGAGACCAAGGGTGCGCGCTGCACCATCTGCTCCAACGGTCAGGAGATCGTGGACGCTTTCGCCAGCGTCAAGCCCGGCGAGTACGACATGATCCTGATGGACGTGCAGATGCCCGTCATGGATGGCCTCGAAGCCACCCGGCGCATCCGCAGCGGCGAAAATCCGCTGGGACGCACCATCCCCATCCTCGCCATGACCGCCAACGCATTCCTTGAGGATATGCAGAAGAGCCGGGACGCCGGGATGGACGAGCATCTCTCAAAGCCGGTGGACATCAACGCACTGGAGCAGACGGTAAAGCGCTTCCGCGTTACCCCCCCCCGAAAATAAATAGTGGAATCGCACGGTTTCGCAGATGACCGACACTCACGACCTAGCAGGGCCGCCCATTTGCGGCCCAGCTCTTTTTTTGTGAGAGAGCAATCATGATGAATCAAAGTATTGGATGGTATTGCGTATGGAACAACAGCCAAATAAAATCCAGCCTATGCTGCTATCGGCACTTGCCCAATTGAGCACCTGCCTGATCGTCTGGAATTTTCATATTCCAAATCCAAATATCCCGCTTTTTGTTGTTCTTTCTGCTGTGCTCGTGAAATACGGCTATGCAGCAGGAATCGTAAGCGGCCTCATTGCATTCCTATACTCCGCGTTTTTCTTTTCTACCGACCACAGCTTTTTTCTTTACACCTCTTTGAACCTTCAAAAGCTCATCGTGATCGGCCTTGGTATCGCTGCGAACATTCTGCTGATCGGTCGCCTGCAATGGCAGTTCGAGCGCTCCAGCATGGAAAAGATGCAGGCCGAAGCCGAGGAAATGCTTCAAGAAACAACAGAGAGCTACCGTGCAAAACTTTACTACGATGTCTTGACTGGCGCATACAACCGCCGCTACTATGAGGATATCGCATCCCGTATCGTCGGCCCCGCAGGCATCGCGCTGATGGATGTGGACGATTTCAAAATCTGCAACGATACCTATGGGCATTACGCCGGTGATATGGCGCTGAAAGCGGCAGCCGCCGCCATCCGCTCCTGCATCCGGGATTCCGACCTGCTCATCCGCTACGGCGGGGACGAGTTCCTGCTGGTGCTGCCCGGCATTCCGGGCGACATCCTGCAAGCCAAGCTGGAGCAGATCAGAGCCGCCGTGCAGCAGGCTACTGTACCCGGTTATTCGCATTTTCGCCTCTCACTGAGCATCGGCGGAACGATGCAGGCCATCACCGACCCGATGGAGAATGCGGTTCGCCGGGCAGACCGGCTGATGTATCAGGCAAAGTGCCGCAAGAATGCCGTCACGGTGGAACTCCCCGAAAACGCGCTGACCGCGCAGGAAGAACTGGTGGAGGAGAAGCCGCAGATTCTTCTTGTGGATGACTCTGAAATGAACCGCCTCATCCTGGCCGAAATCCTGCAAGGCGACTATCGTATTCTGGAAGCAAAAGATGGCCGGGAATGTATGGATGCCTTGCAGGCCGAAGCCGGGAACATCGCACTGGTGCTGCTGGACATCAATATGCCGGTCATGGATGGCTTCGAGGTGCTCAAGGCCATGAACGCCAACCACACCATCGAGGACATCCCGGTCATCATGATCTCCAGCGATGACTCTAACGCTGTAATTCGGAAGTCCTATGAACTAGGCGCGAGTGATTATGTCAATCGACCTTTCGATGCACGCATCGTGTACCGCCGCGCGACCAACACCATCAAGCTGTATGCCAAGCAGCGGCGGCTGGTGAAGATGGTGTCCGACCAGATCCGCGCTCGTGAAAATAATACGGATACGCTGGTGGGTGTGCTGAGCCATATCGTAGAGTTCCGCAACGGCGAAAGCGGTGCTCATGTGCGGCATATCCGTATCATCACAGAAATGCTGCTCCACCGTCTATTGGAGATCAGCAACAACTACTCAATTTCTGCAGAACAGCAGGATCTGATTCCTCTGGCCTCTACCCTCCACGACATCGGCAAGATCGGCATCGACGAAAAGATCCTCAACAAGCCCGGCAGGCTGACCCCGGAGGAATTTGAGGTCATCAAGACCCACAGTATGCTGGGCGCGGAGATGCTGCAAAAGCTGGAAAATTTCGGCGAGGAGCCGCTGCTGCAGACCGCCTACGAGATCGCCCGCTGGCACCACGAGCGCTGGGATGGCCGGGGCTACCCGGATGGGCTGAAGGGCGACGACATCCCCATCAGCGCACAGCTGGTCGCGCTGGCCGACGCGTACGACGCGCTGACCAGCGAGCGCTGCTATAAAAAGGCTTTCTCCCACGAGAAAGCGGTGCAGATGATCCAGAACGGCGAATGCGGCGCGTTCAACCCGCTGCTGCTGCAATGCCTGACGGACACACAGGACGAACTGAACGAAAAACTGCATCCGCAGATGCAGGAAAAACAGGAGAAGGAATGAAACACAGAATCTCACGCCGTGCCTTTCTGCGCGGGTGCGGGCTGCTGGCGGCCTCTGCGGCCGCCGGGGGCCTGACCTCCTGCGGAGAGACGAAAGCGAAGGACGGCGGCCTCCCCCAGATCGTTGTGGGGAGCGACACCTATCCTCCCTATATTTATCTGAACAACGACGGCGTTCCCGCCGGGATCGATGTGGAGATCGCCACCGAAGCGTTCCGCCGCATGGGGTATTCCACCCGGTTCGAGCCGATCGACTGGGAGCAGAAGACCACCCTCGTGGAGAGCGGTGCCATCGACTGCATCTGGGGCTGCTTTTCCATGGAGGGGCGCGAAGCGCTCTACCACTGGGCCGGGCCTTACATGGTGAGCCGTCAGGTGGTCGCCGTGAATGACGACAGCAGCATCCAGTCCCTCAGCGACCTTGCCGGAAAGAGCATCGCCGTCCAGAGCACCGGCAAGCCGGAGGAGCTTTTTCTCAGCGGCTCCGACCCCCGCCTCCCGCAGGGGGTCGATGTGTTCAGCATCGAAGACCGCAGCATCCAGTATGCGCTGCTGGGCTGCGGCTACGTGGACGCCATCGCCTCCCATGAGACGACCATCCTGCAATATATGAAGGACAACTCCGTGGCGTTCCGCATCCTGTCCGAGCCGCTGCTCGTCACCGGGCTGGGCGTGGCCTTTGCAACGAACGACAGCCGGGGGCTGGACAGCCAGCTGAACGATACCTTTGCGCAGCTGCGCGAAGACGGCACGCTGGAGCAGATCGTCGGCAAATATCTCGAAAACCCTTCGCAGTATCTGGAGGTGGACACCATTGGAACATAAAAATAAGCCCGCTCCGGCTGCGCGGATCTGGGCGCTCTATCTGATCGTCGGCGTGCTCTTCATGGCAGGCGTCGTCTTTTTCTCGAACTGGAAAGCGCTGTGCTCAACAGAGGAACGCTTTTGCCAGATCCTCGATTTTGTCAAATCGCAGTCCACCCGCTACGAAAAATACAACGATACCGTTGCCGCGAAGACCCTTCGCCGCACGGCGGTCTCGGTGCAGGCGCTGGCCGATGACCCCGCGCTGGACTTCTCCGACCCGCAGTGCCTGAAAAAGGAAGCCGAACGGCTCTGGCTCACCGGCATCTCCGTCCTTGACCCGGAGGGCACGCTTCTCTGCGAGTATACCGCGAACGGGGTCGGCTATGCCCGGTTTGGCGACCAGCTCAGGACCGATGCCGCTCTGGATGTCTTCCGCTACCCGCAGAAGACCTATATGAAGCGCGTCCTGCTGGAAGACGGGTCTGTCGTAGATGTGACGGCACACCGGGCAGGCAGCGGCGCGGCCATCCTGCTCACCTATCGGTACACCCCGGCGGCGCTTGTCGAAGGGACGGCGCTGTCGGTCCAGAGCATTCTGGATGGCTACCCGGAAGAGACCAGCGGCACCCTGTTCATCGTGCAGAACAATCAGGTCATCGCCTCCAACCGCCCGGAGCTGATCGGGCAGGACACCACGGACAGCCCGACGGTACAGGAGATCCGCAAAGTCGGGGTCGCGGAGATGCTGACCCACACCCGCGGCTGGGACGGCTCCGGCTCCTATTTCGGGATGTACAGCCACGGGCGTACCTTCGACCTCTATGCGTATACAGACGGCAGAACGATCTTCCGTGCGTCCGTCTCCACCATCCTGATGGCACTGGCCGGTTATATCCTGCTCGTGGTCGTCCTTCAAACGCTGCGCAGGCGCTCGGCACAGGAGATGGAGCAGCAGAAAAAGGAGCAGGAGAAGAAGTATCAGACCCAGCTGGAGGAGCAGAACCGCAAGCTGGAGATCGCGCTCCAGCACGAGGGGGCGGCAAACCGCGCCAAGCGGGAGTTCCTGTTCAACATGAGCCACGACATCCGCACCCCGATGAACGCCATCATCGGCTTCACCTCTCTGGCTGCGACCCACATCGACAACCGGGAGCAGGTGTTGGACTACCTGAAAAAGATCTCCACTTCCAGCCAGCACCTCCTCTCCCTCATCAACGATGTGCTGGATATGAGCCGCATCGAGAGCGGAAAAGTAAAGCTCGAGGAGCGCGCGGTGCATCTGCCGGATCTCGTCCACGATGTGCGCTCCATCATCCAGCCCAATGTCTCGGCCAAGCGGCTGTCGCTCTTCATCGACACCATGGATGTGGAGAACGAGGACATCATCACCGACCCGCTGCGGCTAAATCAGGTGTTGCTGAACATTCTGTCCAACGCCATCAAGTTCACCCCCACCGGCGGCATGATCAGCCTCCGCATCGCCCAGAAGAACGATGCGCCCACCGGGCGTGCCCGCTATGAGTTCCGCATCAAGGACAATGGCATCGGTATGAGCGCGGAGTTCCAGAAACACATCTTTGAGGAGTTCAGCCGGGAGGAAAGCTCCACCGTCAGCGGCATTCAGGGCACCGGCCTCGGAATGTCCATCACCAAGAACATCGTGGACCTGATGGGCGGCACCATCGCCATCGAGAGCGAGCCGGGCAAGGGCAGCGAGTTCATCGTGGACCTCTGCTTTGCACGCTGTGAGCAGAAGGTGGAGCAGCGGCAGCTCCCGCAGCTGGAAGGGCTGCGCGCACTGGTGGCGGACGACGACACCGACACCTGCCTGAGCGTCAGCACCATGCTGTCCAAGATCGGGATGCGGCCGGAGTGGACGATCTCCGGCAAGGAGGCGGTGATCCGCACCAAGTACGCGGTGGAGCGGGGCGATGAATTCAGCGTCTACATCATCGACTGGCTCATCCCCGATATGAACGGCATCGAGATCGTGCGTCAGATCCGCAAGGTGATCGGGCACAACTGCCCCATCATCATCCTGACCGCCTACGATTGGGCCGACATCGAGGAAGAAGCCCGCGCTGCTGGAGTGACCGCCTTCTGCGAGAAGCCGCTGTTCCTTTCCGAGCTGCGCAAGATCCTGTCTGAGCCGTTCTCTGCCGAGGTGTCTCCCCGCCTGCCGGAACCGAAGGCTTCCGCCTTTCAGGGGAAAAAGCTCCTGCTGGTGGAGGACAACGAGCTGAACCGCGAGATCGCAATGGAGTTTCTGACGGAAGCGGGCTTTGTGGTGGATTCTGCCGAGGACGGCGCGATCGCCGTCCAGAAGATGGAGCAGGCTGCGCCCGGCCAGTATGACCTGATCCTGATGGACATCCAGATGCCCAACATGGACGGCTACGAGGCGACGCGGCGGATCCGCGCCCTGCCGGATGCGAAAAAGGCCGGCATCCCCATCTTTGCCATGACGGCAAACGCCTTTGAGGAAGACCGCCAGAACGCGCTGAAGGCCGGCATGAACGGCCACATCGCAAAGCCGCTGGACGTCCCCCGCCTGCTGAGCATCCTTGCCGATGCACTGAAATGACCCTGCGCTCCGGGGCGTAAAAGCAGCCCTCCGTGCTCCGAAGCGCTGCAAAAACCGCATAAAAATGGAAAAAGCCCGATGGTTTCAATGAACCATCGAGCTTTTTCTTGGCGGAGTAGGAGGGATTTGAACCCTCGCGCCGTTGTTTAGACGACCTACGCCCTTAGCAGGGGCGCCTCTTCGGCCTCTTGAGTACTACTCCAGAGCAAAGTGCGTTACACTTATTCAAAAAAATGGCGGAGAGAGTGGGATTCGAACCCACGGTACGTTGCCGTACGGCAGTTTTCAAGACTGCTTCCTTAAACCACTCGGACATCTCTCCTCGTGGGCACTCGCACACGCCGTACCGAATGCCTATTTAATTTACCAGATTTTCGCCGTTCTGTCAAGCCTTAATTTCAACTTTTTCAGACATTCCCGCAGACCCCCGCCCATCGACAACCTTTTTTTGGCGAAGCCCTCATTTTTCTCTTTACAAAAACATCTTTTTGTTGTACAATAGAGATGCAAGATTTTAACCTCGGAGTAAAGGAGTGTACGACCATGTCGTTTTCAGAGCTTTTGAAGCAGTGCCGCAAGCAGAAGGGGATCAGTCAGGCGGAGCTGGCATCCAAACTGGGAGTGACCCAGCAGGCCGTCGGCAAGTGGGAAAGCGGCAAATCCTCCCCCGACCCCGCCACGGTGGCCCGCATCGCCGAGATCCTGAGCACCACGGCAGACTTCCTGCTGGGGCTTTACCGCCCGGTGTCCAACGCAGCCACCCCCGAGGAGCGCTTTTTCGGCAACTACGCCGAGAGCCTCATCCCGGTCATCGGCACCGTGAAGGCCGGGTACGGCGCGCTGGCCTTTGAGGAGGATTACGGGCAGGAGTATGCCCGCGTCAAGGACCCCTCCAACTATTTCTACCTCGTCGTCCGGGGCGACAGCATGGAGCCGCGCATTCAGGACGGCGACCTCGCCCTCGTCCACAAGCAGGACACGCTGGAAAACGGCGATCTGGGCGTGCTGGTCTACGGCGACGAGGGCGAAGGCACCCTCAAGCGGTATATCCAGCGGGGCAACTGCGTCGTGCTGCAGCCCTTCAACCCCGCCTACAACGAGCTGGTCATCAAGGGCGATGACCTGAACCGCCTGCACATCGCAGGCCGTGTGGTCGAGACGAAGGCCAAGTGGTGAGCCTCGCCCCTCTCCCCGGGCATTTCCGTGGGGGTAAGGGGGGCGTATCCCCTTCGGGAGGTGGAGTTTTATGGAACAGTCGCTGATGGACAAGCTCACCATTCTGGCCGACAGTGCAAAATACGACGTCGCCTGCACGTCCAGCGGCGCGTCCCGTGCGGCAAGGGCCGGTACTCTCGGCAGCTGCTACGCGCCGGGCTGCTGCCACGCATTCACCGCAGACGGCCGCTGCGTCAGCCTGCTGAAGGTCCTGATGAGCAACTGCTGTGCTTTTGATTGCAGCTACTGCGTCAACCGGAAGTCCAACGACGTGCCCCGGGCCACCTTTTCGCCCCGGGAGCTGGCCGAGCTGACCATCGAGTTCTACCGCCGCAACTACATCGAGGGGCTTTTCCTGTCCAGCGCCGTGCTGGGCACCCCCGACTACACCACCGAGCGGATGCTCTCCGTCCTGCGGCTGCTGCGGAACGCATACCATTTCGGCGGCTATATCCATGCCAAGACCATCCCCGGCACAAGCCCGGAGCTGATCCGGCAGATGGGCTTCCTCGCTGACCGCCTCAGCGTCAACGTCGAGCTGCCCAGCGAGCAGAGCCTCCATCTCCTCGCCCCCGACAAGGGCCGCCACTCCATCTTCCGGCCCATGAAGCAGATCTCGGTGGCGGGCGAGGAGAGCAAAAAGGAGCTGACCCTCTACCGCCACGCCCCCAAGTTCGCCCCTGCCGGCCAGAGCACCCAGATGATCGTCGGCGCATCGCCCGAGACAGACTACCACATTTTACAGCTCTCCGAGGGGATGTACCAGAAATACGGCCTCAAGCGGGTATTCTACTCGGCCTACATCCCGGTGTCGGACGACACCCGCCTGCCCGCACTGGACACAAAGCCGCCCCTGCTGCGGGAGCACCGGCTCTATCAGGCCGACTGGCTGCTCCGCTTCTACCAGTTCAGGGCCGACGAGATCCTAGACAAAGACAACCAGAGCTTCAACCCCTACCTCGACCCCAAGTGCAACTGGGCCGTCCAGCACTACGGGCTGTTCCCGGTGGACATCAACCGTGCCCCCTTCGAGATGCTGCTGCGGGTGCCGGGCATCGGGCCCAAGAGCGCCCGCCGCATCCGGGAGGCGCGGCGGCTGTCCGACCTCGGCCTCGACGAGCTGAAGCGGATGGGCGTCGTGCTCAAGCGGGCGCAGTATTTCATCACCTGCCGGGGCTTTTCGGGGGCGCACCCGGGCCGGGGCAGCGCCGGACGGGAGCGCATCACCCGGGCACTCATCGACCCCAACGTCTTCAGTGCCGGGACCGAGCAGCTGAGCCTCTTCGCCCCGCCGGCGGTGGACCGGCTCGTTGCGCAGGGCGTGCCGCCCCGGGCGGCCCAGCGGATGGTGCGGGAGGAGGCAGTGCAATGTCTGGCGAGAGCGTTGTGACCCCGCCGAAGGCCCGGAAGCTCCACGACGCCGACGTGGTCTACCTCTACGACGGCAGCTTCGAGGGCTTTCTGTGCTGCGTGTTCGAGAGCTTCGCCCAGCATGAGATCCCCTTTGCGGTCTGGACGCCCCAGCGGGAGACGGCCACCCTCTACCCTGTCCGGGACATCGAGACGGACTCCACCAAGGCCCGGCGGGTCTTTTCCAGCCTTGGGAAAAAGCTGGGCCGGGAGACAGAGTACCTCGTCAGCCGGGATTTTCTCTCCGGACAGGAGGAGAAAGAGCTGCTGCTCATCCGCTTTCTGCATCTGGCTTTCGCCCTCGGCCCCGGCACGGTCAAGCGGATGGGCCACCCGGACGTAGCACCCCTTTACGAGATGAAAAAGAGCCTCGACTGGGAGGTGGACAAGTTTCAGGGCTTCGTCCGCTTCGAAGAGCACGGCGGGATGCTGGGTGCGGTCATCCACCCCAAAAACTACATCCTCCCCCTGCTGCGGGGGCATTTCTGCGCCCGCTTCCCGGAGGAGGACTTCATGATATACGACGCCGTCCATCAGGCGGTGTTACTCTATCAGGGCCACGAGGCCAAACTCCTCGAGCTGGCCGCACCGCTCACCCTTCCCCCGCCCAGCGCCCGGGAGCAGGAGCTTCAGGCGCTCTGGAAGCAGTTCTACGACACGCTGGAGATCAAGGCCCGCCACAGCGAAAAGGGCCGGATGAGCCACTGTCCCAAGCGTTTTTGGCAGGATATGGTGGAAATGCGGTGATTCTTTACAAAAAGGTTGCATCTGCGCCGTTGCGCTCTGCAAAAGGTATGGTATACTAAAGGGGAGCTTCGGCAGAGCATCTGCCGCACCCACCCCGAAACGGGCTATGATAAAAGGAGCATTGTGAAAACTATGGTTCGCATTACTATGGAAGACGGCGGCGTCATCGACATCGAGCTGAACGAGGAAGCTGCCCCCATCACCTGTGAGAATTTCAAGAAGCTGGTCGGTCAGGGCTTCTACAACGGTCTGACCTTCCACCGCGTCATCCCCGGCTTTATGATCCAGGGCGGCTGCCCGCTGGGCAACGGCACCGGCGGCCCCGGCTGGAACATCAAGGGCGAGTTTGCTGCCAACGGCGTCAACAACCCCATCAAGCACACCCGCGGCGTCATCAGCATGGCCCGCAGCATGAACCCCAACAGCGCCGGCAGCCAGTTCTTCATCATGCATGAGGACGCACCCCACCTCGACGGCCAGTATGCCGCCTTTGGCAAGGTCGTCTCCGGCATGGATGTCGTGGACAGGATCGCATCCGTCCCCACCGACTGGAACGATAAACCCAAGACCGCTGTCAAGATGAAGACCGTCGAGCTGCTCGAGGGCTGATCTTCTGCACCTATGGCTTCCTCTTCGGAGGAAGCCTTTTTTGCATCCACAGGAGGAAATGCAGCCTCTTTTTTATTTTATTGATGCATTCCGGCCAGCCGCTCATTCAGCTTCCGCAGACCGTCCCGCACCTCAGCGGGCGAGACCACTTCGACCTTTCCGCCGAAACCGCAGACCCAGCCATAGAACTGGTCGCTGACGCAGACGGGCACGTCAAAGTGGAAGCTGCCCTTCCCTTCCGGCACAAAGATGGGCGAGGCACCGAAGCGCTCCCGCATAGCCGATTCGAGGTCAGAAGTACACCGCAGGGTGACGCGGTGCTCCGGCCCGCCGAACATCTGGAAGTGCTTTTTCAGGTAGGAGGGCAGGTCGAAATCGGCGAACTGCTCCCTGCCCCGGCGCGGCTCGTCCAGCACCGTCACCCCGGCCATCTTATCCACCCGGTAATGGCGGATGCCCACCGGCTCCTTCTCGTCCTGATAGGCGATGAGATAGTAGCAGCCGTTCTCCCACGCCATCTGCCACGGACTGATGGTGTAGGGGGCGGGACGTCCCGCTTTTTTGTAGCGGAATCGCACCATTTTTCCGGTGTTGATGGCCGCGAAGAGGGCATCCACGCTGTAGGGCAGGTCCTTGTTGTCGCTTTTGGGGCGGCCATCGACGTAGACCTGACGCTGGAGCTGGGTGCCCTGATACCGGGAGGCCAGCCCTTCCAGCTTATGGATGAGCTTGTCGCTGGAGGTCTTGGAGATGACCCGGCTGGACTGGACAGCGTCCACCAGAAGCTTCAGTTCGGCCAGTTCAAAGGGTCTCGTCGCCATCCAGTAGCCGCCGCTGCGGCCCCGGCGCAGCCGGATGTCGTAGCCCAGCGCATTCAGCGCGTCGATGTCACTGTAGACGCTCTTGCGCTCACAGAGGATGCCCTGCCGGGCCAGCAGCTCCACCAGCTGGGGCACATTGAGCAGATGTTCCTCATCGGTCTGCTGCTCAAAGATGCGCAGCAGCGCCAGGAGTTTGGATTTTTGTCCTTCCTGCTTGGGCATGGGCGGCCTCCTTTCGGTCACGAGTCCTTCTTGTCGAATGCGGCGCGGCGCTGGGTGGACAGGCGGAACATCTCTTCCAGTTTGTCCCGGTCGTCGGCCACGAGGGCGTCCCGCAGCTGGGCGAGGGCCGCGTCGAACTGGTCGATCTCGGAGATGAGGTTCTCCTTGTTCCAGAGGAACAACTCAGCCCACATCTTTTCGTTGATGCGGGCGATGCGGGTCAGGTCCCGGAAGGAATCGCCTGTGTACTCGCAGAGCGAGGAGTTGTCGTTGGCGCACATGAGGCTGACGGCGATGGCATGGCAGAGCTGGCTGACGTAGCCGATCATCTTATCGTGCTCCTGCACGGTCAGGGTGCAGATGTGGCGGAAGCCCAGCACCTCGGCCAGCTCCTTCGCCCACTGGACCGCCTCGGGGGTGTTCTTTTCGGTGGGGGTGATGATGAAGTTGGCAGGGGCAAAGTTGACCTCCGCCGCGTGCTCGACGCTGGAGGTCTCACGGCCCGCCATCGGGTGGCTGGCGATGAACTCCACCCCCGCCGGGCACATCGCCTGCACCGGCTCCACAAGGCCGGTCTTGACGCCGGAGACATCGGTAAAGATGCAGCCGGGCTTGAGAAGAGAGCCGTACGTCCTGAACCAGTCGATGAGGGCCGTGGGGTACAGACCGAAGATGATGTGGTCGGCCTGCGCGACGAGATCCTCGAAATCGTGGGTCTTGCCGCTGGCGATATAGCCGTGGTCGAGGGCGTATTGTAAATGCCCCTCGCTGCGGTTGATGCCGTCCACATGGAACCCGGCCTTGGAAAGCTCGAGGGCGTATTTGCCGCCCAGCAGGCCGAGGCCCACCACGAGATAACGCTTCGATTTATCCAGCATATTCTACCTCCGCGCCTAACGGCTTGATGGCTTCAAAGAAATGGGGCCAGCTCTTCTGCACGGCCTCCGCGTCGTCGATGGAGAGGGGCAGCCCGGCGGCCAGCGCCAGCACCGTGAGGCTCATGACCACCCGGTGGTCGTTGTGGCCATGGAGGGGTGCGGCGGGGGCGTGGAGCTTCCCTGCGCAGCCATGGATGGTGATGGTGCCGCCCTCGCTTTCCAGCACGCCGCCGCAGGCCCGCAGCTCGGCTTCCATGGCCGCGATGCGGTCGCTCTCCTTGATGCGGAGGCGCTCGGCGTTGCGGATGGTGGTGGTCCCCTCGCAGAACAGGCCCAGCACCATCAGCACGGGGCCGAGGTCGGGGCAGTCGGCAAGGTCGATGTCGGTGCCGCGCAGGAAAGCTTTCCCGAGCCGGATGCCCTCATCGGTAACGGACAGCTCTGCCCCACAGCGGCGCAGGATGCCGAGAATGGCCGCATCACCCTGTAAAGTGTTGGCGGACAGGCCCTTGAGGGTCACGCCGCCCTGCACTGCCCCCAGCACCGCCGGGAACGCCGCCTGACTGTAATCTCCCTCCACCGTGTAGTCGCAGGGGGCATACTGCTGCCCGCCCGGGAGGAAGAGGGTGTTCTCGTCCTGCCAGCGGCTCTCGACGCCGAAACGGCGCTGTGCCGCCCGGGTCATCTCGATGTAGCTGCGGCTCTCCACCGGCGGGATGAGATGGAGGGTGCTGTCCCCTGCCAGCAGGGGCAGGGCGAACAGCAGCCCGCTGATGAACTGGCTCGACACATTGCCCGCCAACTCGTACTCGCCGCTTTTCAGAGCGCCCTCGACGGTCAGGCCCGCCGGGGATGGCTCAAAGCGGAGAGACTGCTCATGATATAACGCCTCGTACACCGACTGGGGCCGCTCCATCAGCCGGCCCCGGCCCACGAAGGTCACCCTCTGCCCGGTGAGGCTGGCGATGGGGATGAGAAAGCGGAGGGTGCTGCCGCTCTCACAGCAGTCCACCGGGGCTTCGACGGGGAGGAACTGTCCCAGACCCTCCACCACAGCGCTATCCGGGCCGGTGCGCACCTTGGCGCAGAGCTGTCCGGCGGCGGAGAGGGTGGCCGAGATGTCCTTGCTGAACTCGAGGTTCCCGATGTGAGAAGTGCCCTTCGCCAGCGCAGCGCAGAGCACTGCCCGGTGGGCCATGCTCTTGCTGGGCGGCGCAGTGATGGCCCCGCCGATGCCGCCGGGGGCTTGCTTTATCGTTACCAACATAATAATCCTTCCGGCGGCTTGCCCGCTTCCCTTACATATCCCTTCCGATGGCCCATGCGACCTGACGGCACTTTGCCATGGCCTGCGCAAAGGCCTCCGGAGTCAGGCACTGTGCGCCGTCGCTCCATGCGTGGCGGGGGTCATAATGCACCTCCACCTCAAGGCCGTCGGCACCGGCAGCCACGGCGGCGATCATCATCGGTTCCACAAGGTTCGCCTTGCCGGTGGCGTGGCTGGGATCCACGATGACGGGCAGGTGGGTCTTTTCGTGGATGATGGGCACAGCGGAGAGGTCGAGGGTGTTGCGGGTGTACTTCTCAAAGGTACGGATGCCCCGCTCGCAGAGGATGACCTGCTCGTTGCCTCCGGCCATGATGTACTCGGCGCTCATGATCCACTCCTCGATGGTGTTGCAGAGGCCGCGCTTGAGCAGGACGGGCTTATGCATCTTGCCCACGGCCTTGAGCAGCTGGAAGTTCTGCATATTGCGGGCACCGATCTGCACCACGTCCACATACTCCTCGAACTCGGGGATGCGGTCCTCGCTCATCAGCTCGGAGACGATGGGCATACCGGTGGCCTCCCGGGCCTTCACCATGTCAAGGATGCCCTCGGTCTCGAGGCCCTGAAAGGAGTAGGGCGAAGTGCGGGGCTTGTATGCGCCGCCCCGGAAGAGGGTCGCGCCGCCCGCCTTGACGCCCTGCGCGATGCGGAGGGCCTGCTCCGCGCTCTCGATGCTGCACGGGCCTGCCATGACCGCGATCTTCTCCTTGCTGCCGATCTTGACGCCGCCGCAGTCGATGACGGAGTCTGCCGGGTGGAAGAGGCGGTTGGCCCGCTTATAGGGAGCAGAGACGCGGGTGACGTTGTCGATCCAGGGGTTGGCGAGGACGTCCCGCTCGTCGATCTTCGTCGTGTCGCCCACGAGGCCGAAGACATTGTAGTCCTTGCCGGTGATGAGGGTGACGTCGAGGCCCTGCTTTTCAAAGCGGTCCACGATCTTTTCCAGTTCTTCCTTGGGGGTGCCCTTTTTGGTGGAGATGATCATAGAATTTCGTTCCTTTCACTCTTTCTTTTCCGCTCACATGACCAGATGGGTGTGTGCGCTGCCGTCCAGACGAAGCAGCTGGGTCAGATAGGCCGCAGCGTGCAGATAGCCGCTGATGCCCTCACCGATGAAGTGTCCCTGACAGCCGAAGGAGACGATGTCCGTCTTGCGGAACGGCTCATGCTCGTCCGGCTCGCTCAGCAGCACCTCTACGGCAGGCACGCCGCAGAGCCGCAGAGCATCGAGGATGGCGACGCTGTAGTGGGCGTATCCGCCGGGGTTCAGGATGATGCCGTCTGCCCGGCCTGCGGCAGACTGGATCTCATCGATGAGGTCGCCCTCGTGGTTGGACTGAAAAAACTCCACCTCGAGGCCCATCTGGGTGCAGCACAGCTCGAGATAATCCAGCAGACCGTTGTAGTCCAGCTGACCGGCCACGCCCGGCTCGGTGAAGTGCATCATATTGAGGTTGGGGCCGTTAATGACTAAAAATTTCATCCAGAGCCTCCATTGCGGCGGCCACGGCGTCCTCCACCGTGCCGCTGTTGGGAATGACGGCATCTGCCGCCGCGAGATACAGGGGGCGGCGCTCCGCCTCCATCTGCCTGAGTGCCTCGGGGCTGGACGAGAGAGGCCGTCCGCCGCCCACCGTCAGCGCATCCAGAGGCCGGTCGATAAAGAGCACGACGCCGTTCTGGTGCAGGGCGCGCAGATTTTCGCCCCGCTTGATGATGCCGCCGCCGCAGGAGAGCAGCTGACGGCCCTCTTTTGCAAAGCGGGCGGTCTGGGCCGACTCCCGCGCCCGGAAGCCGTCCTCGCCCTCGGCGGCGAAGATGTCCGGGATGCTGCGGCCGTCGGCCTTCACGATCTCCTCGTCGAGGTCGATGAACCGCTTGCCCAGCTTGTCTGCCAGCAGGCGGCCCACCGTGGACTTGCCGCTGGAGGGCATCCCGATGAGGGCCACATTCAGCATATCGCGGCGGAGCGCCGCAGTGACGCGGCGGATCTCCCCCGCCGCGTCGTCGAACTTCCGGCTGAGGAAGTATTCGGCGGCGTACACCGCCTGCGCCACCAGCATCTCGAGGCCTCCCACGGCCACCGGGACGCCGGCCTCCTCGGCCCGCAGGATGAGTTCGGTCTTATCCGGGTTATACACCACGTCCAGCACCGCTTCCAGCCCGGGCATTCGGGCAACGTCCAGACTGCACACCCCTACGTTGGGGTACATCCCGGCGGGGGTGGTGTTGATGACGATCTGTGCGCCGCTGGACACAGCTTCCTCATAGGAGAGCTGGCCCTTGGCGGCGTCAGGCGTCCGGCTGACGGTCAGCACCTTCGCCGCGCCCTTGTCCCGGGCGACGGCACTGGTGGTGTTGTGGGTGCCGCCGGTGCCGAGGATGAGGACGGTCCTGCCCGCGAAATCGACGCCGTGGGCGTCACACAGATGGGCAAAACCGAGATAGTCGGTGTTGTAGCCATAGAGCAGGCCGTTCTTGTTGACGACGGTGTTCACCGCGCCGATGGCCTTGGCCCGGGGGTCGATGTAGGTGCAGTACTCCATCACCAGCCGCTTATAGGGGATGGTGACATTGATGGCCTTGAACTGCCGCTTGGTGAGGAAGGCCCGGGCCTCCTCCTCGGTGGGCAGGGGGCAGAGGTCGTAGCGGTAGCCGCAGAGCATCTCGTGGATGAGCTTCGAGTAGGAGTGGCCCAGCTTCGAGCCGATGAGTCCGTATTCCATCACAGTCCCTCCCTGCGGTAGCTGGTGGGCCGCTCCATCCATGCCGTGCCGTAGCGGGCCGTCAGCAGGTCGCCCACAGCCAGCGCGGCGGCGCAGGTCTGAACGATGGCGGCACGGGGCACGATGCAGGGGTCATGGCGGCCCTGAATGGAGAGGGGTGCATCCTGCTTTGCAAGATAGTCCACCGTCTCCTGTTCCTTGTAGATGCTGGGCGTCGGCTTGACGGCGGTGCGGAAGACCACGGGCATCCCATTGGAGATGCCGCCGTTGACCCCAGCGTTGTGGTTGGTGGCGGTAACGATGGTGTTCCCCTTCATCCGGAAGGCGTCGTTGGCCTCCGAGCCTTTCAGGTCGGCGAAGCCGAAGCCGGTGCCGAACTCGATGCCCTTGACGGCAGGCACGGAGAAGGCCATGTGGGAAAGCAGGCTCTCCACGCTGTCAAAGTACGGCTCGCCCACACCGGCAGGCAGGCCGAGGATCGCCGTCTCAAGGATGCCGCCCACGCTGTCGCCCTCCGCCCCGGCGGCGCGGATGGCCGCCTTCATCGGCTCTTCGACGGAGGCATCCAGCAGTGCGAAGCCTTCGCCCTTATTTTCCAGCACGCTGACCTGCGCGGCCAGCGCTGCGGTATCGTCCAGCGCAAAAGGGGTATCGGAGAGGCCGGCACAGCGGGCGATGTGGGTGGTGATGTCGATGCCGGCGCGGCCCAGCGCCCCCAGCACGATGGCTCCGCCCGCCACCAGCGCGGCGGTGATCCGGCCCGAGAAGTGCCCGCCGCCCCGGGCGTCCTGAAAGCCGTGGTATTTGGCATAGGCGGTGTAGTCCGCATGGCCGGGGCGGAGCAGGTCGGCGGTCTTGGCGTAGTCGCCGCTGCGGGTGTTCTGATTTTCGATCATGAGGGCGATGGCTGTGCCGGTGGTGTGGCCGTTCACGACGCCGGAGAGCAGCTGGACTCGGTCGGCCTCCACCCGGGGGGTGGAGAGGCCGTCGCCCCGGGCGCGGCGTCTGTCCATACAGGCGGCGATGAACGCCTCGTCCACCGGCACCCCTGCGGCCATGCCGTCCAGCACGCCGCCGATGGCCCGGCCATGGCTCTCGCCGAAGATGGTCAGCGCCAATGCGCTGCCAAAGGTGTTTTTCATGGCTCAGTCCTCCATGCCCAGCAGGGTGCGCAGGCCCTCCACCGGGATGGTCTCGGCCCGCCAGCAGCCCAGACCCGGCACCTTGATGACGGTGATCTGTCCGCCCTGCGCCTTCTTGTCGTGGAGCATCTCGGCGTAGACTTTATCCTTATTGTAGGCGGTGCGCAGGGGCAGGCCCAGACGGCGGTAGACCGCCCGGACGCGCTTCTGCAATGCCTTGGATTCGATCATGGGCAGCATCCCCAGCGCCACGCATTCGCCGTGGTAGAGGCCCACGGTGCGGCGTCCCTTGACGCCCTTGACGGCCTCGATGCCGTGGCCGATGGTGTGGCCGAAGTTGAGGGCCTTGCGCATCCCGCGCTCGGTCTCATCCTGCTCCACGATGCTCTTTTTGAAGCGGAGGCTGCGGTAGATGATCTCTCCGATCTGCTCGTCGATGTCGCCCTTTTCAAAGATAGCAAACAGCTCCGGGTCGGCCAGAAGGCTCGCCTTCACCGACTCGGCCAGACCGTTGATGTACTGGCGGCGGGGCAGGGTGGCGAGGGTGCTGGGGTCCACGATGACCAGCTTGGGCTGCCAGAAGGAGCCGACGATGTTTTTCGTCTCGCCCAGATCCACCGCCGTCTTGCCGCCGATGGAGGAGTCGATCATGGAGAGCGTGGTGGTGGGGCAGTTGATGAAGTCGATGCCCCGCATATAGATGGAGGCGGCAAAGCCCGCCAGATCGCCCACGACGCCGCCGCCCACGGCGATGACGAGGTCGCCGCGTCCCATATTGAACTCCAGCATCTGGCGCAGGACACTTTCCAGAATCTTCATGCTCTTGCTGGCCTCACCCTGCGGCACGGTGATGATCTTTGCGTCGCGGCACTGGTCGGCCACCCGCTGGGCATACTCTGCCGGGACGCCTGCGTCCGTCACCACCGCCACACGGCGGTCGAGGCGGGCGAACTGGTACAGGTTCTCCAGTGCGCCGTTTTTCAGGATGATGTCATAGCTGCGCTCACCCAGATTCATGGTGAGCTTTGTGCCGATAAATCCACTCATTTCGTATACACTCCTAACAGCCGCACGGTGCGGCAGGTATGATCCAGCTCGCGCAGCAGCGCGGCGGTCTCGTCGTCGGCGGGGTCTCCCACCAGCTCGACGTAAAAATAGTAATCGAAGGGAACATGGGGCAGCGGACGGCTCTTGATGGATTCCATGTCGTAGCCGAACCGGCCGATGACCTGAATGACCTCGGCCAGCTTGCCGGGCTTGTTGTCCAGCGTGAAGAGCAGCGAGAAGCGGTTGCCCCCGGTGGGCTTTTCGCGGCTGAGGACGATGAAGCGGGTGGTGTTGTCGCCGTCGGTGTTGATGCTGGGCACAAGGACCTCCAGCCCGTAGAGGGCAGCGGTCTCCGCGCTGGCGATGGCGGCTTGGGACGGGTCGCCGGACTCTGCCACGAACTTTGCTGCCATGGCCGTATTCGGCATGGCTGTGGCGGGCAGATGGAACTGCTTTAAGAACGTCTCGCTCTGGGCGATGGCCTGTTGGTGGCTGTAGACGTGCCGGAGCTGGGCCAGCTGGGTGCCGGGCAGGACGAGCAGGTTCTGGGAGATGGGCAGGTCGTAGACGTCCACCACCCACAGCTCCGGGTAGTTATAGCACAGGTCCAGCACGGCGGAGACATCGCCCGCGTGGCTGTTCTCGAAGGGCACGACGCCGTGGGCGGCGTCCCCCCGCCGGACGGCCTCGAAGACCTCGTCCCACGTCGGGTAGCTCACTGCCTCCGCGTGGGGGAAGAGCGCCCGCAGCGCGATGTGGGCAAAAGCGCCCTCCACGCCCTGATAGGCGGCGCGATTCTCGCCCAGCACCTCCGCCTCGTACTGCTTGGCGACGTCCATCATGTTCTGGACATGATCTCTGTAGTAGGGCCGGAGGGCGGGATCCTGAATGCGGGCCGCAGCCTTTTCCAGCACCACCGCCTCCCGGGCGGCGTCATAGACCGGCAGGCCGTGGGCCTGCTTGTATTGGGCGACGCTGAGCACGGCGGCCATCCGCCGCTCAAACAGGGCGGCCAGCTGCGCATCCACCGCGTCGATCTCAGCGCGGGCCTGTTCCAGTGTGTCCATCTGTTCCACATCCTTCGGGTAAAATTTCAGCTCCTGTTGGGACGATACCTAGTAAGTATACCATAACCCGGACGAGGAAACAACAAGCGCCACTCCCTTTGAGGGTGGAGAATATTTCAAATCCGGGGCCGTCAACGCGAAGAGATTGCAACAAAAAAGCCCTCTCCGAGGCGGTCGGAGAGGGTCATTTTGCTTATCTGTCCTGTTTGCGCAGGTCTTCCCTGCTGCGGGGGGTGCCGAACACCCGGCCATAGGGGTTGTCGAGGTCGGCAGCTTTTAACGGCGCTGCCTTTTTCTCAGGCTTTTCGGGGACGCTGATGTGCCCCGCCCTGCCCTTGCGCCGAACGCGGAACCGCATGGCTCAGCCCTCCGGCACAACGGTGGAGACAGCCCCCGCCGTCAGCTTCTGCCACAGCTCCTCGCCGCCGGCGAGGTTGTCGGCGGTGCCGCTGTTCCATGCGCCCCGCATCCCGACGTAGAACCGGGACATATACTCCTGACTGGACCCACTGCGGCTCTGGGTGGTGTCGGGGCCGTAGCTGCCGAGGTCGAGGCCCGCCAGCACGGGGCAGTCGCTCCACTTATAGACCATGTTCCACCAGTCCTCGTCGCTGTCGGCGGCGGGCAGGCTGCCGTCCAGATACCGCAGCGAGCCGGTGCTCTCCTCAAACCCTGCCGGGTCCCAGAGCAGAAAGACGGAGCTAAGGCCGCCCTGCACATCGGCGGCAAGCTTGGTGGTGCCCGCCATGGTCAGGTAGGCGTCGCTCTCGGTCTGGGTCTCGCCCTCGGCGTAATCGAGGGTGTAGACGTTCAGGGTCACGACCACCTTGCCGTCGCCGTTGCGGTCCTCGCCGTAGTCCGCCAGAGCTTCCTGCAAGGCGTTCACGGTGTCCTCGGGCAGGTAGTAGGGGGCCACCACGGCCACGTTGTAGTCGGGCTTGGTGACGAAGAAGTACTGCCCGATAAAGTTGTAGGCCACAAAGACCACGGCGATGCCGATGAGGATGACCCACTTGAGGTTATAGTCCCACCAGTTGGCCCAGCGCTCCTTGCGGGTGTACTGTTTTTCCCTGCGGGGGGCGATGTCCTTCGGGTCGATGTCGCGCTCGTAACGGTAGCTTGCCATGCGGCAGTGTCCTCCCAATTTTTGTGTTACAGCTGTGCCAGAATGGTCTGGCGGACGGCGGCGGGCAGTTCCTTCTGCTCAGCGCGGCTCATGCCCGCCGTCTGGATGGGCGGCAGCACCCGGATGCGCACCGTGCCGGGCGTCGTCCGGTTGCCGTGAGCCTCGAACAGCCCCCGTGCGCCGGAGATCGCCACCGGCACCACCGGGGTTTCAGTCTTCACAGCGATACGGAAAGCACCGGCCTTGAACTCACCGGCGCCGCCCTCCTCGCCCTTGTAGCGGGTGCCCTCGGGGAAGATGATGAAGCTCCTGCCGCTCTCTACAATGGCGGTGGCGTCGTTGAGGGCGCGCACCGAGGCGCGGACGTCATCGCGCTGGACGAAGACACAGCCCAGCAGCTTCATCCAGCGGCTGAGCAGGGGGATCTTTTCCAGCTCCTCCTTGGCAAGGATGCCGTAGGGCTTGTCGAGGCTGGCCAGCAGCAGGGGGATGTCATAATAGCTGCGATGGTTCGCCACAAAAACGCAGGGTCCCTCTTTCGGGATGTTATCCAGCCCCTCGACGCTGAGCCGGACGCCGGTGATATTCAGGATGCCCCGGCTCCAGTGGGGGATATGCTGCTCCACCAGACGGCGCACCGTCTCGGTGTCGCCGGCGGCCTGTGCACGCTCGGCTTTGCGCAGCACGCCGTAGTGGACGATCATGTAGCCAAACAGATAGGTGAACATCGCAATGGTGCGGAAAATGCTCACAGAGAGATTCCTCCTTTCGGCTGAAAAGCCGTCTCTATTGTAACACACTCCGCCCCAAAAAGGGAGAGGAAACACTTTTTTTACATTTCGGGGGCTTTGCGGCTTGCAAAATCCACAAAATCCGGGTATATTTATAATCAGAAAGCCAGCACAATGGTGTTTTATGCCAAACCGTGCTGTGCAATGTGAGCTGTCCCAGAGACAGCGAGAGAGGATATTCACATACCATGAGTCTGTTCCCTTCTGCAAACGATTTCAAGTCCGGGCCGGGCGTGGAAAAGGACGCCCCCCGCAAGACCGGCGTCGGCCGCTTCTTCGAACTGGTGGGCCGGGATATGAGCGGGATGTTCCTCGCCAACCTACTCACCTGTCTGGGCTTTCTGCCGGTCATCTGTCTGGTGTACATCGGCTTCCTGATGAACAGCCTGCCGGTCATGGTCCTCAGCGCCGCCGTGGGCGGCATTCTGGCCGGACCGGTGCTGGCGGGGATGTACGACACCGTCCTGCGCGCCCTGCGCGACGAGGCCGGCTACTGGTGGACCACCTACCGCAAGGCCTTCCGGCAGAACTTCAAGGCCAGCATCCTGCCGGGGATGCTCTACTGCGTCGTGGTCACGGTGCAGGTCTTTCTCGTCTACTTCTGCTTCAATATGCTCTACCACGGCACCAACGTCGGCGTGGGGATGTGGGTGGCCACGGTGCTCAACCTCATCCTCCTCCATATGCTCTTCTCCTATATGTGGCCCCAGATCGTCCTGCTGGACCAGCCCCTCGGCCAGACCCTCAAAAACAGCGTCAACTGCATGATCGCCTTCCTGCCCCACGCGCTGGCGGCGTCCCTCGTGACGGTGCTGTTCTGGGGCCTCGTCATCCTCTGTATGCCGCTGGGCCTTCTGCTCATGCTGGTGTTCGGCTTCTGGTTTCAGGTGGAGATCACCAGCCAGATCGTCTACGGCGACCTCGACCGGGTGTTCCACATCGAGGAGAACATCCGCAAGCTCCACGACGCCGAGTACGAGGCCGAGATGGCCTCGGAGCGCAGCGACGGCGAAGAATAAACAGCGCAATGACGCGGAAAGGGGATGCGTGCAATGGAACAGCGGAACAATCTGGTGCTGCAGGGCACGGAGACGTTTTCCCGCGGGCAGCTCGATAATGTGGCGCTGGACAACGGCAGCGTCGTGCTGGACAGCGTGGCCGGGCGGTATCTGCAATACGGCAGCTATACCACGCCTGAGTTCGCCATGCCGGCTTTCTGCAACCTGAACGTCAGCTGGAACGCCCACGCACCTCAGAACACCATGGTGGAGGTGCGCTGCCGGGTCTACGCAGGCGGCAACTGGACGGGCTGGATGAGCTTCGGCAAGTGGGCGCCCGATTACCCCCGGAGCAGCATCAACGCCCACAGCGACGACGGCCTCATCTTCCTGATGGGCGACACCGTGACCGTAGCCCTGCCCGGCGGCGGCACCGGCGTCCAGCTTCAGGTGAATCTCTCCACCAACGACGACAAAGTCACCCCGGCGCTCCGGCTGCTGTCGGCGGCGGTCCGCCCCCTCGCGTGGGAAAAACAGAACGGCCACCCCATCAACCGCCGCCTCTACTTACCGGAATACTGCCTCTCCGCCCACGACCCCAGCTTCGGGCGGGAGATGGACCTGCCGCTGGTGATGGCAGCGCTGATGAACCGCTGGGGCGAGGACATCCTGCCCGAGGAGGTGGCCCACATCATGGCCGACAAGGCCACCGGCAGCACCGGCAACGCCGCCTTTGCGGCGGCCGCAGCGGGCTGCTGCGGCTACCCCTGCTGGCAGGCGTGGATGGACCTGAAAGACCTGCGGGAGCAGATCCACGACGGCTGCTCGGTGGCCGTCCGCATCGAGCGCCGCATCCGGGGCCAGCGCGACCCGGTGGGCGTCTGGATGGGCCTGCGGGGCTTCGGCCATGACGACGCCGTCCTCGCCGACTTCGTCCTCCTCAACGACCCCACCGCCGACAGCGACGGGGCGGTGAACTGCACGATGGCGGTGACAGACTTTGCCCGCTACTTCACCGGGCGGGCCATCGCCCTCCGCCCCAAGCCCCGGGACATCGAGGCCGACCGGCCCCGGCGCGTCCCCTGCAGCTTCGAGTACAGCACCGAGGACGACTGCTGGTATCTGTCCCTCCGGGGCCAGCGCCAGCTCCTCCCGGCCGAGTTCTCCGGCTGGGTGGCCTGCAGCCCCCACGACGGCGTGGCCCATGCCACCACCGCCCACCGCACCTTCCGGCGGATGGAGCGGACACGGACGGGGGGCTTCCGCTTCCCGCCCGAGCAGACGGCCAGCGGCGGACGCTGCAGCATCTACATCATCGACCAGACCGGCACCATGCAGTTTGCCGAAGTGCGGCTGCCCACCCCGCCGCCGGCCCCGTCGGCCCCCGAAGCCAACCAAAGCACTCTGCCCCCTGCCCCCTGAGGGGCACGCCAGACGCTTTCAATGGATAAATCATCAATATGGGAGGAATACATTATGGCAAAGACGATCATCACTTTGGGCCGTGAGTACTGCACCGGCGGACGCTACATCGCAAAGGACGTGGCGCGCGCACTGGGCATCAAGCTCTACGACAAGGAGCTGATCACCATGGCAGCCAAAAATTCCGGACTGTCCGAGGAGGCCGTGGCCGCCAGCGAGAAGCGGCACACCCACAGCCTGCTCTACAGCCTGTATACGATGGGCAACGACCTTCCTCTGGGCGATCAGGTCTTCATCCTGCAGAGCCGCATCATCAAGCAGCTGGCCGACGAAGGCCCCTGCGTCATCGTGGGCCGCTGCGGCGACTATGTCCTGCGCGACCGCAAGGATGTGCTGCGCGTCTTTGTCTACGCCCCCAAGGAGTGGCGTCTGGCCTACGGCAAGGAGAACAATATGCTGCAGGCCAAGGACGAAAAGGGCATCAAGGATGAGGTCGAGAAGACCGACCGCAACCGCGCAGCCTACTACAACTACTACACCCAGAACCGCTGGGGCGATGCCCACAACTACGATCTGGCCATCAACGCCGCACTGGGCCACGACGCCTGCGTGCAGATGATCCTTGCCGCCGCAGAGGCCAAGGAAAAGTCGATGGAAGGCTAAAGGCCCTGTCTCCCCGGAGAGACAGAACAAAACAACGATGCTGCGTGGGTAGGGCGCTTTTGCGCTCTGCCCACGTTTGCGGCATAGAAAAAGCACACAACCCCCAAGTTATCAACAGCAAAAGGAGAAACCGTGGAAAACAAGCAGCCCCAGACCGCTCCCGCAGATGTGCGGGAAAACATTATGGGCACGATGGACATCAATCCTCTGCTCATCAAGCTCAGCGTACCGATGATGGTATCCATGCTGGTGCAGGCCCTCTACAACGTGGTGGACTCCATCTTCGTGTCCCACGTCAGCGAGAACGCCCTGACCGCCGTTTCGCTGGCGTTCTCATTACAGAACGTCATGATCGCCGTAGGCGTCGGCACCGGCGTCGGCGTCAACGCCCTGCTCTCCAAGAGCCTCGGCGAAAAGGATCAGGAGCGGGCCAACAAGACCGCCGAAAACGGCATTTTTCTGTCCCTGTGCAGCTACGCCGTCTTCCTCCTCATCGGCCTCACCTGCATGAAGCCCTACTTCTACGCCCAGACCTCAGACATGGACATCGCCCGGCAGGGCATCCTGTATCTGAGCATCTGCTGCGTCCTCAGCCTCGGCCTCTTCACCCAGACCATGGGCGAAAAGCTGCTGGCCGCCACCGGCCGCACCCACCTCAGCATGATCAGCCAGCTGGTGGGCGCTGTGGTGAACATCGTGCTGGATCCCATCTTCATCTTCGGCTACTGCGGCGAGGCCCTGTCCGGCACCACCGGCGCTGCTGTGGCCACCGTCATCGGTCAGTTCTGCGGCGCGGGCATGACGCTGTACTTCAACTTCAACAAAAACCCCGACATCCAGATCAGCTTCCGGGGCTTCCGCCCCAGCGCCAAGACCATCGGCCGCATCTACACCGTCGGCCTGCCCAGCATCGCCATGCAGTGCGTGGGCAGCGTCATGACCTTCTTCATGAACCAGATCCTGATGGCCTTCTCGGCCACGGCGGTGGCGGTCTTCGGCGTCTATTTCAAGCTGCAGAGCTTCGTCTTCATGCCCATCTTTGGCATGAACAACGGCATGGTGCCCATCATCAGCTACAACTACGGCGCACGCAGGCCGGAGCGAGTCAAAAAGACCATCCGTCTCGCCGTCTTCTACGCCGAGTGCATCATGCTGGTGGGCTTCTGCATCTTCCAGTTCCTGCCGGATAAGCTGCTGAGCCTCTTTGCCGCCAGCGACGCCATGCTGGCCATCGGCATCCCGGCTTTGCGCATCATCTGCCCCCACTTCCTGCTGGCGGGCGCGGGCATCGTGCTCAGCTCGGTGTTTCAGGCACTGGGCAACGGCGTGTTCAGCCTCACCGTCTCCATCTGCCGCCAGCTGGTGGTGCTCATCCCCGCCGCATGGCTGCTGAGCCGCACCGGCGAGGTGAATATGGTCTGGTGGTCCTTCATCATCGCCGAAGTGGTCAGCCTGACCCTGAGCCTCATCTTTATGGCCCGCATCAACCGCACCGTCATCGTCCCGCTCTATGAGGAGCAGGACGCGGCTGTATAAAAACTCCCCTCGTGGACGAAAGGAACGTGAACTCTATGGCAAAAAAGCTGAAGTGGAACCTCATCCTCATGAGCCTGCTCTATCTGGCACTGGGCATCTTTTTGCTGATGGTGCCCGGCACGGCCCTCAACGTGGTCTGCTACGCACTGGGCGGCGTGGTACTGGCCTGCGCAGCCGTGCAGCTGGTGCGCTATTTTGTCGTAGAGCGCGGCGTGTTCCAGAGCCAGCTCACCCTCATCTCGGGCCTCGTCTGTCTGGCGCTGGGCGCGTTCCTCATCATCCGCAGCGACATCGTCGTCCGGGTGCTGCCCATCGTGTTCGGCCTGTTCATCATCTTCGACAGCCTTGGCCGCGTCCAGAACGCCCTTGAGCTGCGCCGGTGTGAGTATTCGAGCTGGAAGGTCTTTCTGCTGCTGGCGGTGCTCAGCGTCATTCTGGGCATCGTGATGGTGGTAGACCCCTTCGGCACGATGGAGACGCTGGTCATGGCCATCGGCCTCATCCTCATCCTCGAAGCCGCTCTCAACCTGCTGAGTGCGCTGTACACCATGCTGGCCGTCCGGCGCTTCATGAAGCTGCACCCCGAGACCCAGTCGATGCTGGAGGCCGTCACCGGCAAGGACCTGAACGGCGACGGCGTCATCGCCCCGGACATCGCCCACGCCGACGCGGAGGCGACCGCCGTGGAGCTGGACCATGTGGACGAGAGCGCCGAGGTGGAGCAGGAGGACGAATAACCTCTCCGTCATCGCTGCGCGATGCCACTGCCCGGGTTGCGGCTCCCAGCGTCTGCTTCGCTGCCGCTTGCATCCTGCTGGCCGCTGCCCCAACAGCTTCTCCCTGTTTCCGCCACTGGCGGCGGTCGTCGCCGTTGCCTATCGAGGAGAGGCCTTGGCATAACTTATAAGCTTTCCCTCTTCGCCAGAGGCTCCCCTCGCTAGGGGAGCTGTCGAGCGAATGCGAGACTGAGAGGTTGACTCCTATTTTAAATCTATTGTATCAGAACCCCTCCCCCATTTCCACCGGTTTTCCGCCTTTTTCCCCTCTCCGGCCCCAAAAGTCCGACAAAGGACGGGCAGAGTGTGGAAATTTTGCAAAAAACTTTTCTTTTTCATTTTTAGCCTTTATAATAGAGGTTGTTTTTCGAATCACCGGCAAAATGCCGGTCTACCAACAGGAGGGAATTCTTTTGAAACGTATCTTCACCAAGGCGCTCTGCCTTGTCTGCGTCGGCGCTCTGGCGCTGAGCCTCACGGCCTGCGGCGGCAAGGCCGACAGCGCCGCGTCCAGCACGGCGTCTTCTTCCACGCTCGGCAGCGCGGCCGACTACGATTACCAGAACTTCAACTACAGCGACGGTCTGGACGAAAAGGGCTACTGGGAGGGCATCCGGGCACTGGACTATGTGACCCTGCCCGAGGACTTTGCATCCGTCGCCGTCAAGCGCTCGGACGTCGAGCCCACCAGCGAGGAGGTCGAGAAGCAGATCAGCGATCTTCTGAGTCGGTATTCCTCCACCAACCACGTCACCGACCGCGCCGCCGCCGACGGCGACACCGTCAACATCAACTACACCGGCTCGGTGGACGGTGTGGCGTTCACTGGCGGCAGCGCAGAGAACTATGACCTGACGCTGGGCAGCAACACCTTCATCGACGGCTTCGAAGAGCAGATCGTCGGCCACAAGCCCGGCGAGACCTTCGACGTCAACGTCACCTTCCCCGACGGCTACAGCGACTCCACCGACGCCAGCGGCAATACTGTGAAGCTCAGCGGCCAGAAAGCCGTCTTCACTGTGACGTTCAACTACATCAGCGAGAGCGTCCTGCCCGAGCTGACCGACGCATGGGTGGCCAGCAACTTCGGCTCCTCCAATAACCTCTACACCGCAGAGGCCCTGCGCGCCTACTATCAGGAGCAGCTCTACACCTCGAACCTGAACACCGCCGTCATGGACGACCTGATGGCCAACTCCACCTTCAAATCCATCCCCCAGCAGGTGATGGATTATCAGGTCAACCAGTGCCTCAACTATTACAGCACGCTGGCAGGCTACTACGGCTATGACCTCGACGGCCTCGTCCAGAATCTGCTGGGCTACGAGAGCACCGACGATATGCTGGCCCACCTCGAGAGCAGTCTGGAAAACTACTCCAAGGAAGCCCTGCTCTATCAGGCTGTGGCTGAGTCGCTGGACATCACCCCCACGCAGGAGCAGCTGGACGCCTACTCCGATTATAAGGACACCTACGGCTCGAACTACTGCACGATGGTAGCCCTGATGGACGCCGTCACCGACACGCTGACCAGCGGCGCGGTCGTGTCCTGAAAAAATCGCATCTGATCACACGAAAAAAGCTCCCTGCCGACGGCGGGGAGTTTTTTTGCCCAGATTCAGATGACGTAGTCGTTGCCCGCCTCTTCCGGCGAGGCAAGGTCGGCGATGGTGATGTGGCTGAAGTAGTCCTCGATGAGGTCGTCCAGCCCCTTCCACATCTGATAGGTGCGGCAGCTGCTCATCCGCTGGCAGGCGGGCGCACCCTGTACAAGGCAGCTCACCGGTGCGAGGCTCCCCTCGGTAAGGGTCAGCACCTCGCCGACGGTATACTGGTCGGGGTCACGGGTCAGGCGGTAGCCGCCGCCCTTGCCCCGCAGGCCCTCGAGGAAGCCGTTCTGCACCAGCACCTTGAGGATGTTTTCGAGGTATTTTTCGGAGATCTCCTGCCGGGCGGCGACCTCCTTCAGGGGGACATATTTCTCCGTCCGATGCTCGGCCAGATCTATCATCACACGCAGCGCATAGCGCCCCTTGGTGGAAACGATCATAGACATTCCTTTCTCTTCTTTCCTGTTTTGTCTTGCAGCGCCGTCGGGCGGGCTGCGGGATCTGTTCTGAATAAGTTTTAACCTATTATACAACAGGGTTTATAACTTTTCAATCGGAAATTTTCGATTTTCCATTGACAAGTGCCCCAAAGGAGGCTATAATACAGCCAAACCCACAAACCACCTTGGTTTAACGGGAATAAAGGGGACATCAAGATGACACCGGTCAGGCCGGTGCAGCCGGGCGCATCGCCCGCAACAGGGAGGTTTACTATTATGAGCAAGATCTATACTTCCGCAGACCAGCTGATCGGCCACACCCCGCTGCTGGAGCTGACCCACATCGAGAAGGACGAAAACCTTTCCGCCAAGCTGCTGGCAAAGCTGGAATATTTCAACCCCGCCGGTTCCGTCAAGGACCGCATCGCCAAAGCCATGATCGATGACGCCGAGGCCTCCGGCAAGCTGAAGCCCGGCTCCGTCATCATCGAGCCGACCTCCGGCAACACCGGCATCGGTCTGGCCGCTGTGGCCGCCGCCAAGGGCTACCGCATCATCATCGTGATGCCCGAGACCATGAGCGTCGAGCGCCGCCAGCTGATGAAAGCCTACGGCGCAGAGCTGGTGCTCAGCGAGGGCGCAAAGGGCATGAAGGGTGCCATCGCCAAGGCCGATGAGCTGGCGAAAGAGATCCCCAACTCCTTCATCCCCGGCCAGTTCGTCAACCCGGCCAACCCCAAGGCCCACATCGCCACCACCGGCCCTGAGATCTGGGACGACACGGACGGCAAGGTGGACATCTTCGTGGCCGGCGTCGGCACCGGCGGCACTGTGACCGGCGTGGGCCAGTACCTCAAGAGCAAGAACCCCGGCGTCAAGGTCGTGGCCGTCGAGCCTGCCTCCTCCCCCGTCCTGAGCAAGGGCACCGCCGGTGCACATAAAATTCAGGGCATCGGCGCCGGCTTTGTGCCCGACGTGCTGGACACCAAGGTCTACGACGAGATCATCGCCGTGGAAAACGAGGACGCCTTTGCTGTGGGCCGTCTCATCGGCCACAAGGAGGGCGTGCTGGTGGGCATCTCCTCCGGCGCTGCCGTCTGGGCTGCCATCCAGCTGGCAAAGCGCCCCGAGAACGCCGGTAAGAACATCGTCGTCCTTCTGCCCGACACCGGCGACCGCTATCTGTCCACCCCGCTGTTTGCTGAATAAGCTTCTCATTCCTTCCGCCCCTGCCGTGGTCTTCCGCCCGGCAGGGGCTTTTTGTCTGCGCTGCCGAAACGATATGGTGTGATTTTTTACAAGTTTGCAAACTTTTTGTGAATCCATGCCGCCGCTTGGATTTCCCTATTGACATTGTGGATTGTTTGGAGTATATTTTTAGCAGTCGATGAGCAAGAGTGCTAAAACAACATTCCGACCCACCGCCTGAATCTCAACTTCCGGTATGAATGGAGGCTTGACTTTATGAATACCAATCAATATACCCAGAAGACCCTTGAGGCTCTGCAGGCCGCACAGCAGCTGGCTGTGGAGTATCAGCACAACGCACTGGAGCCGGAGCATCTGCTCCATGCTCTGGCCACGCAGGAGCAGGGCCTGATCCCTCAGCTGCTCCAGAAATTGAACGTAGACGCAGGCAGCTTCTCCGCCGCTGTGGCCGAAAAGCTCTCTGCGATGCCCCGGGTGTCCGGCTCTGGCCGCGACCCCGACAAGGTCTATATCTCGCAGGCCACCGATAAGGTACTGAGCGCCGCCGCCCGCGAAGCCAAGGCCATGAAGGACGACTATGTAAGCGTCGAACACGTCTTCCTCGCTTTGCTGGACGAGCAGACCCAGAACACCTCTGAGCTGTTCCGTGCCTTCAGCATTACAAAGGATAAGTTCTTACAGCAGCTCACTGCCGTCCGCGGCAACCAGCGCGTGACCAACGATAACCCCGAGGACACCTACAATGCCCTCCAGAAGTACGGTCAGGATCTGGTCGATCTGGCCCGCAAGCAGAAGCTTGACCCCGTCATCGGCCGCGATCAGGAGATCCGGAACGTCATCCGCATCCTGTCCCGTAAGACTAAGAACAACCCCTGCCTCATCGGTGAGCCGGGCGTCGGCAAGACGGCCATCGCCGAGGGTCTGGCCCAGCGTATCGTCCGGGGCGATGTGCCCGAGAACCTGAAGGATCGCATCGTGTTCAGCTTGGACATGGGCGCTCTGGTGGCCGGTGCAAAGTACCGCGGCGAGTTCGAGGAGCGCCTGAAGAGCGTCCTGAACGAGGTAAAGAAGAGCGAGGGCAAGATCATCCTCTTCATTGATGAGCTGCACACCATCGTCGGCGCAGGCAAGACCGACGGCGCGATGGACGCCGGCAACCTGCTGAAGCCTATGCTGGCCCGCGGCGAGCTGCACTGCATCGGCGCCACCACGTTGGATGAGTACCGCCAGTATATCGAGAAAGACCCCGCCCTCGAGCGCCGCTTCCAGCCGGTACAGGTGGACGAGCCCACCGTCGAGGACACCATCTCCATCCTGCGCGGCCTGAAAGAGCGGTATGAGGTCTTCCACGGCGTGAAGATCAGCGACAACGCCCTCATCGCCGCTGCGACCCTCTCCGACCGCTATATCACCGACCGCTTCCTCCCCGATAAGGCCATCGACCTTGTGGATGAGGCCTGCGCCATGATAAAGACCGAGATGGACAGTATGCCCAGCGAGATGGACGACCTCGCCCACCGCATCACCCAGCTGCAGATCGAGCAGGTCAGCCTGAAAAAGGAGACCGACGCTCTGAGCCAGAGCCGTCTGAAGGACCTCGAAAAAGAGCTGGCCGAGCTGCAGGATAAGTTCCGCAGCATGAAGGCAAAGTGGGAGAACGAGAAGAACGCCATCGGCAAGGTGCAGTCTCTGCGCGAGCAGATCGAGCAGACCAATGCCGCCATCGAGAAGGCCCAGCGCGAATACGACCTGAACAAGGCCGCCGAGCTGAAATACGGCAAGCTGCCCCAGCTGCAAAAAGAGCTGGAAGAAGAGGAGAAGGTCGCCGCCGCCAAGAAGGAAGACAGCCTGCTGCGCGACCGCGTGACCGACGAAGAGATTGCCCGCATCGTGGCCCGCTGGACCGGCATCCCCGTGGAGAAGCTGGTGGAGGGCGAGCGCGAGAAGCTGCTGCATCTGGACGATGTGCTCCATAAGAGGGTCATCGGCCAAGATGAGGCCGTCACCAAGGTGAGCGAGGCCATCCTGCGCAGCCGCGCCGGCATCGCCAACCCCAACCGCCCCATCGGCAGCTTCCTCTTCCTCGGCCCCACCGGCGTCGGCAAGACCGAGCTGGCAAAAGCTCTGGCACAGGCCCTGTTCGACGATGAGCGGAACATGGTGCGGATCGACATGACCGAGTATATGGAGAAGTTCAGCGTCAGCCGTCTCATCGGCGCGCCTCCGGGATATGTCGGTTATGAAGAGGGCGGCCAGTTGACCGAGGCCGTCCGCCGCAAACCCTACAGCGTCGTGCTGTTCGATGAGGTGGAAAAAGCTCACCCCGATGTCTTCAACATCCTGCTGCAGGTTCTGGACGATGGCCGCATCACCGACAGTCAGGGCCGGACGGTGGACTTCAAGAACACCGTCATTATCCTGACCTCGAACCTCGGCAGCGACATCATCCTGAACGACCTTGAGCAGCGCCGCGCCGAAGGCTCCAACGAACTGAGCGAAGATGCCCGGAAGCAGATCGACCTGCTGCTGAAGTCGAAGTTCCGCCCCGAGTTCCTGAACCGTCTGGACGAGATCGTCTACTACAAGAGCCTGACGAAGGACGAGACCCGCAAGATCGTGGACCTGCAGCTGGAAGACCTGCGCCACCGGATGGACGAGGGCAAGCACCTCAAGCTGGATGTCACCACCGCCGCCAAGGACTTCATCATTGATTCGTCCTACGATAGCGTCTACGGCGCACGCCCCATCAAGCGGTTCATCCAGAGCCGTGTGGAGACCCTTATCGCCAAGGCCATCATTCAGGGCAGCTACCCCGAGGGTGCGACCCTGACCGTGGATTACGACGGCACCAGCCTCGTGCTCCGCTAAAAAACCGCAAACTTTTTACCTGTTTTATCTCTCCTCCTGACCGGAACGCTTGCACCGGCGGGTGGAATATGATATTATAGGCGTTGAACAAAGTGCTTTTCATCGTCGAAGGCAACGGTGGAAAGCACTTTTTGGTTAACATATTATTATAAGAAAGTAGAGTTGATTATCCTTTATTATGGACGATGGCAGTATAACGCTCTTGGTGGCGCTTGTGATCCTGATCGCGTTTTCCGCGTTCTTCTCCGCCTCTGAGACCGCATTTTCTTCCCTGAACCAGATACGCCTGAAAAGCCGCGCCGAGGAGGGCGACACCTCCGCCGCCCGGGTTCTGGCGATGGCCGAGAAGTACGACAAGCTTCTCTCCTCCATCCTCATCGGCAACAACATCGTGAACATCGCCGCCGCTTCCATCGGCACAGTCCTCTTTACCAAGTGGCTGGGTGAGGAGCGGGGTGCCACCGCCTCCACCATCGTGCTGACGATCGTTGTCCTCATCTTCGGCGAAGTGACTCCCAAGACCCTCGCCAAGGAGATGCCCGAAACCATCGCCACCGCCGTCTCCCCGGTGCTGAACCTGCTCCTGACCCTCTTCACCCCCCTGACATGGCTGTTCAGCCAGTGGAAAAAGCTGCTCGGCCACTTCGTCCACAGCAGCGAGAGCGACACCATCACCGAGGGTGAGCTGATCACCATGGTGAGCGAGGCCGAGAGCGACGGCGAACTGACCGACCGCGAAAGCCAACTCATCCGCAGCGCCATCGAGTTCGATGACGTGGAGGTGGAAGAGATCCTGACCCCCCGTGTGGACGTGGTGGCCGTGGAGGACAATATTTCGCTGGAGCAGCTCGCCCAGACCTTCGCGGAGTCCGGTTACTCCCGCCTGCCTGTCTACCATGACACCATCGACAACATCATCGGCGTCGTGCACGAGAAGGACTTCTATCTGGCCCGGCTGAAAAAAACCGCCACACTGGAGGACCTCATCGCCCCCACCCTCTACACCACCGGCTCGACCCAGATCTCCCAGCTGCTGCGCACCCTGCGGGAGCAGCACCACCACATGGCCGTCGTCGTGGACGAATACGGCGGCACCGAGGGCATCATCACCCTCGAGGACATTCTGGAGGAGCTGGTCGGCGAGATCTGGGATGAGCACGATGAGGCCACCGAGGACTTCCGCCAGCAGTCGGACGGCAGCTGGCTGGTGTCCGGCTCGGCCAGCGTAGACGACCTCTACGAGACGCTGGGCCTGCCCGAGGACGAGGACATCGACTCCAATACCGTCAACGGCCTCGTACAGGAGAAGACCTGCCACCTGCCCAAGGTGGGCGACCACTTTACGCTGGGCGGCTACGAGGGCGTCGTGACCCGCACGGCCCGCCGCCGCGTCACCGAAGTCCGGCTGAACCTCACCGCGCCTCCGGCGCAGGACGAGGACAAGGATAAGGACAAAGACAAGCGTTTCTCCCGCCTGCCTCAGCGCACCGAGAGCCGATAACTTCATCCGAACATACAAAAAAGCTCCTCTCCCATCGTCGGGAGAGGAGCTTTTCCTGTTTTCTGCGCTTTACTGTTGCTTTTTCCAGCGGCGCATGACGCCCATGCCCAGCGCGTAGGGGCCGGTGTGCACTGCGATGGTGCAGCCGATCTGAAGCAGGCCCACCTCGCACGCGGCGGCAGGGTACTTGGCCCGCAGGGCGGCACGGGTCTGGAGCCAGAGCCGCTTGCCCTCTTCCTCGTCGTAGCCGTAGCCCACAATGAGGCGGTAGTCGTCCGGCGTGCCGCCGTTGGCATCCAGATAGTTCATCAGCTGCTCGAGAGCCTTCTCGAAGCTCTTCTGGCGTCCCCGGGCCACGCCGCCCGAGAAGATCTCGCCGTCCTTGAAGAGGATCATGGGCTTGATGCCCAGAAGGTTCGCCGCCCGGCCGGACACCTTGCCGATGCGTCCGCCCTTGATGAGGTAGTCAAGGTTGCCCACCGTAAAGAAGATGTTGTTGGTGGCCTTTTCCGCCTCCAGCCACGTCACCGCCTCGTCCAGCGTGCAGCCTGCGTCCCGGATGGCCACCGCATTCTCCACCATCGTGGCCTCGGTGACGGTAGCCGCCGCCGAGTCGAGCACCTCGATCTTCGCGTCGGGATAGTCCTCGAGCACCAGCTCCCGGGCGTTGCGGGCACTGCCCACGCAGCCGCTCATCTTGCCGGTGAAGCAGAGGCAGAGGGTGGGCCGTCCGAGTTCTGCCTGACGGCGGAACGCCTCCTCGAAATCCTCGATGGAAGCAAGGCTGGTCTTGGGGTAGGCCGAGGGGTTGTCCACCATGAACTGGTAGAAATCCCGCACAGCGATCTCCTTGCCCTCCTTGCGGTAGTGCTCACCGTCCAGCGAAACATAGAACGGCACGACCTCTACACCCATCTTCTGGGCCATTTCCGGCGTCAGGTCGCAGGCGCTGTCGGTGATGATGTCAAACATAAGCGGCGGTCCCTCTTTTCGGCAAATTCAAGGCTCAGACGACGTGGTGGATGTATGCCTCACGCTCTGCGCCCACAGAGATATAGGTGATCTTGCAGCCCACGGCCTTTTCCAGATACTCGACGTAGTCCCGGGCCTCTTTGGGCAGGTCCTCCCACTTGCGGGCAGCGGTGATGTCGCAGTGCCAGCCGGGCAGATACTCGACCACCGGCTGTGCGGTGTCCAGAGCCTCGCCCATGGGGAAGCGGGTGGTGGTAGTGCCGTCGGTCAGCTTATAGGCCGTAACCATGGGGATCTTCTCCATGTAGTCCAGCACATCCAGCAGGGTCAGCGCGACCTCGTCGCAGCCCTGGCAGAAGACACCGTAGCGGCTTGCCACCAGATCGATGGGGCCGACGCGGCGGGGACGACCGGTGGCGGCGCCGTACTCGTGGCCAGCCTCACGCAGGTCATGCTTCTCTTCCTCGGTCATGGCCAGCTCGGCGGCGAAGGGGCCGTCGCCGACGCAGGAGGAGTAAGCCTTCATGACGCCGATGGAGTTGGTCAGCTTGTGGCCCGGGATGCCTGCGCCGATGGGGGCGTAAGCACCGATGACGTTGGAGGAGGTGGTGTAGGGGTAGATGCCGAAGTCGATGTCGCGCAGAGCGCCCAGCTGGGCCTCGAACAGCACCTTCTTGCCCGCAGCGTCGGCGTCGGCCAGATACTGGCCCACATCGCAGATGTAGTCCTTGAAGATGGCGGCGTACTTCTCCAGCCATGCCCACATCTCGTCCACGCTGATGGGGGCGGCATTGTAGCTGCCCTCCATAACGAGGTTCTTGGAGTCCACCATGGTGACGAGGCGCTTGTGGACGGAGTCATCCAGATGGAGCAGGTCGCCCATGCGGAGGGTCTTCTTCATGTACTTGTCGCCGTAAGCGTAGGCGATGCCCCGCTTGGTGGAGCCGAACTGTGCGCCGGTCTTGGACAGACGGGCCTCTTCCAGACCGTCCTGCTCCACATGATAGGGCATGGTGATGGTGGCGCGGTCGGAGATCTTCAGGTTGGCGGGGGTGATGGAGATGCCCTGCTCGCGCAGCTTGTTGATCTCACCGTCCAGATGGTGGGGGTCGATGACCATACCGTTGCCCATCACGCAGACAACATCGGGACGGAGGATGCCGGAGGGCAGCAGGTTCAGCACGAACTTGCCACGCTCGTTCTTCACGGTATGACCAGCGTTGTTGCCGCCCTGATAGCGCGCAACAATATCATACTCCTGGCTGATCAGATCGACCATGCGGCCCTTGCCCTCGTCGCCCCAGTTGATACCCGTAATTGCAGTAAGCATAATAAATGACCTCTTTATTGTTTTTCAAAAGACAGCCTTTTCCGTGCACCTTGCCCGGGATACGCCACCTTGGGAAACTTGTTTTCTGCCGTGCAGCTCCTCGCCGAAGCCCACAACAGCTCAAGTATAAGTATAGCACGCTTTTGCCCACAAAAAAAGAGGAAAAAGCGGTTTTGTACGACTTTTTCCTCCCCGTTCAGTTCTTTTTGCTCACCTTGTGGATGGTGCCGTCCGGCTCTTTGATGGAGGTGCGCTCCAACTGAGCGCGGAGGCTGGACTTCATATCCTCGATATACTCCTTGCGCAGCGCCTGCTGCTCGGTTTTTTCGGCCTCGGTCAGGCCGACGGTCTTGCTCTTGTGTGCCAGCTCGTTGATGCGGGCGATCTTTTCTTTGGTCATCGAAGTTTGCCTCCGTTTGTGATATAATTAGAAAAATGCTCAACCTCTCCGTCACGGCTGACGCCGTGCCACCTCCCCTACCGAGGGGAGGCTTTGGCATTCCGTGAAGCTTTCCCTCTTCGCCAGAGGCTCCCCTACAAGGGGAGCTGTCGAGCGACAGCGAGACTGAGAGGTTGTATGAAGGGCAGCCTGCCCTTTTATAGGTTCATTTTAGTATAGCAAAGGACTTTTCTTATGTCAAACCAACTCAATTTTTCACAGCAGATGGACGAAGTGTTGAAAACTCTGGGTACTTCCCGTCCCCGGCTGCTGCTGCACGCCTGCTGTGGGCCTTGCTCCAGCGCAGTGCTGGAGCGGCTGTGCCAGTATTTCGACATCACCGTCCTCTACTACAACCCCAACACATGGCCCGCCGCCGAGTATCACCGCCGGGGCGAGGAGCTGGAGCGCTTCGTCGCCGCTGCCCATCCGCTGGGGGTGACGGTGGTGGAGGACCGGTACGACCCGCAGGAGTTCTACTCCGCCGTGGCGGGCCTTGAGAATGAGCCGGAGCGGGGCGGACGCTGCACCGTCTGCTACCGGCTGCGGATGCGCCGCGCTGCCCAGTATGCCGCCGAGCACGGCTTCGACTGGTTCACCACCACCCTCTCCATCAGCCCCCATAAGGACGCCAAGCGCATCAACGCCATCGGGCAGGAGCTGGAGCAGGAGTTCGGCGTCCGGCACCTGCCCTCCGACTTCAAGAAGCAGAACGGCTATCTGCGCTCCCTGCAGCTGTCGGAGGAATACGGCCTCTACCGGCAGGATTACTGCGGCTGCGAGTTCAGTGCAAAGGCCCGCGGCATCGAATGACCAGAAGGGCCGCTGCGTGCGCAGCGGCCCTTCTGGTCATTCTTTATTCTTCCGGCAGCCGTGCCACGAGGATGGCAAAGAGGACCAGACCCACGCAAGGGATGATGTTGGTCATCATACCGGCGGCAAGGCCCGCACCCTCGGCCACCATGCCGATGACCCACGGCATCAGAATGGCACCGCTGGCCGCCACCGGCAGCATGATGCCCATACTGGTCACGCTGGTCATCCGGCCCGCGCTGGCCACAGCGGTGGGGTTCATGCCCGCCATCGCAAAGGCGAAGGCGAACAGCAGCGCAATGGCCGCACCCTGACTGCGGGCCTGCACCAGCAGGATGTAGAAGATGGTGCAGCTCACGCCCATGACCACCATGGCCTTGCGGGGCTGCTTGAAGGGAAAGACGAAGGCGATGAGCAGGCGGGCCACGAGGGTCGCGCCCCACATGACGGTAACGGTATAGGCCGCCAGTGCGCCCGCGATGATGCCGCTGCCCTTAAAGTAAGTGACCATCCAGCCGGTGACGCTCTGCTCGGCGGCGTTCTGGCAGAACAGCAGGCCGGTCAGCAGCCAGAAGCGAGTGGATTTGAGGAAGCCCCAGTCGGTGACTTCCTTCCTGCCTGCGCCTTTCCCGGCGAAGGGAGTGCCCATATACACCAGCCAGAGCAGCAGGCCCAGCACCGCCAGCACCAGCACCGCAAAGGAGCCGCTCACCCTGCCCGCCGCCGCGATGAAGAAGGGGCAGAGCAGTGCGCCGCAGGCGTAGCAGCTGTGCATCAGGTTCATGCCCCGGGTGCGGTCGGCCGAATGATCGCTGACGAGGATGGTGCAGGTGTTGATGACGCTGCCCTTGGCGATGCCCACGAGGAAGAACCCCAGCGCCAGCACAGCCACCGCACCGCTGAGGCCCATCATGGCGTAGCCCACCGCGTAGCCGATGGTCAGCAGCAGGATGCTGGGCTTCATCCCCAGCCTGCCGGGCAGTATCGCAATGAGAAAGCCCGCCAGCAGGTTGCCGATGCTCATAAGGGACAACAGCGTGCCGGTCATACCGTAGGCAAAGCCGTACTGCTCCTGCAATAGGCTGACCACCACGCCGCTGGAGATGGCACAGATGCCGCTGAAAAAGAAGGTGATGAAGCCCACGTTCCGCAGGCGGGTGTTCTTTTGTTCCATATGGTTCCTCTTTCCTGTTTTCCTTTTCCGTCCGCACTCACCATAAGCGCGTTGTATCCTGTTTTATTATAGCTTTCTGCCGCCGGAGTTTCAACCTCTCCGTTACGCCTGACGGCGTGGGAACAGCCCTCCTTTGTACAACCTCTCAGTCTGCTTCGCAGACAGCTCCCCTTGTAGGGGAGCCTCTGGCGAAACGGTGAAGCTTTCCGGTATGCCAAAGCCTCCCCTCGATAGGGGAGGTGGCATCGCGCAGCGATGACGGAGAGGTTTTTCCATACATAAAAAGAGGGCCGGACGTTTTTGTCCGGCCCTCTCTGAGGTCAGTGCTTATTCCGCCTTGGTCTCGGGCTTTGCCTCAGCCTCCGGCTTTGCAGCCGGTGCTGCGGGCTTTGCTGCTGCGGGGGCAGCAGGCTTCACCACGGGCTTCGGGGGATACGGATCGTCCTTCAGCGGGAAGAGGATGATCTTCTTCGGGCACTTCTGGGCGCACATACCGCAGCCCTTGCACTTGTCGTAGTCCACACGGGCCACGCCGTCCACAACATGGATGGCGTCGAACTTACAGGTGCGCTCGCACATACCGCAGGCGATGCAGCTGGTGGTGCAGAGCTTGTTGGCGACAGCGCCCTTGTCCTGATTGGAGCACATGACGACCGGCTTGCGCGGGCCGCCTGCGTCGATCATGATGACCTTCTTGGGGCAGATGTTGGCGCAGGCACCGCAGCCGGTGCACTTGTCCTTGTCCACCTTGGCCACGCCGTCCACGATGTGGATGGCGTCGAACTTACAGACCTTGGTGCAGTCGCTCAGACCGATGCAGGCGAAGGAGCAGGTCTTGGGGCCGCCGTACAGGGTAGCCGCAGCGGCACAGGTCTGGATGCCCTTGTAGTCATACGCAGGCTTGCAGTGCTCGGAGCTGCCCTGACACTGGACCACGGCCTTCTTCTCCACAGCGCTTGCCTCACCGCCCATGATCTTGGCGATAGCGGCGGCAGCCTTGGGGCCGCCGGGGGCGCACTTGTCGCAGGGCACACCGTCCATGACGACGGCCTTTGCGTAGTCGGCACAGCCTGCGTAGCCGCAGCCGCCGCAGTTTGCGCCGGCCAGACAGCTGGCGACTTCTTCGATGCGGGGGTCTTCCTCAACTGCCATGAACTTGGCAGCGGCGACCAGAATGATTGCGCCGACAGCACCGACGATGGTGCAGAGGATAACAGCAGATGCGATATTCATAAATCCTGTTCCTCCTTTACAGCGTCACATTGAACAGATTCTCAACGATGCCGCCAAAGCCCATAAAGGACAGGCTGGTGATCGCTGCGGCCAGCAGAGTGATGGGCAGACCCTTGAAGGAAGCGGGGGGATCACAGGCCTCCACACGCTTGCGCACGCCGCTGAACATGACCATTGCCAGCATGAAGCCGACGCCTGCGCCCACGGCACAGATCAGAGCCTCGATGTAAGCAGCGCCAAAGCCCAGAGCAGCCACATCGGCGCCGTAGTCATCGACGACCAGAATGGTGACAGCCAGAACGCAGCAGTTGGTGGTGATCAGGGGCAGATAAACGCCCAGAGAATTGTACAGAGCCACGACATACTTCTTCAGGAAGATCTCGATGAACTGCACGAGGACTGCAATGACCAGAATGAACACGATGGTCTGCAGATAGCTCAGACCGGCGGGGTCCAGAACAAAGATCTGCAGCGGGAAGGTCACGGCCGTAGCCATGAACATGACGAAGATGACGGCGCCAGACATACCCACGGCGGAGTCAAGCTTCTTGGAAACGCCCAAGAACGGGCAGATGCCATAGAACTTCACCAGCACGTAGTTGTTGACAAGGATCATGCTGAAGAAGATAGCAGCGAGTTTGACGAGCATCTTATTAGCCCTCCTTCTTCAGATTGTCGATGTCGCAGCAGCTCTTGCGCTCGATGCGCGCATCCAGCTTGCCCTCCAGCCAGACACAGCCAGCCATCAGGATGCCGTAGCAGAAGAACGCGCCGGGAGCCTGCGTCATGATGCCGATGCGGGCGACGCTGTCGGGCAGGACCTGGAAGCCCAGCCAAGTGCCGCTGCCCAGCACCTCGCGGATGGTAGCCATCAGCACGACGGTGAGGGTGTAGCCGATGCCCATGCCGACGCCGTCCAGTGCGGAGTCAACGACGTTGTTCTTGCAGGCGAACATCTCGGCACGGCCGAGGATGATGCAGTTGACGACGATCAGGGGCAGGAAGACGCCCAGAGCGGTGTACAGGCTGTCCATGTAGGCGTGCATGACCATCTGGACGATGGTGACGAAGCCTGCGATGATGACGATGTAGCAGGGCAGATGGACCTTCGCGGGGATCACGTTGCGCAGCAGCGAGATCAGGATGTTGGAGCAGACCAGCACGAAGGTGAAGGCTGCGCCCATGCCCAGTGCGCTGGAAACTGCCGTGGTGACTGCCAGACAGGAGCAGGTGCCCAGAACCAGACGCAGAACGGGGTTCTCTTTGATGATGCCGTTGGTAAGGATGCTTACCTTGGACTTGTTTTCAGATGCCATTTCTTACCAACCTCCTTTATGCCAGCTCGTTGTAGCAGTTGACGCAGTCGTTGATGGCGGCGAACAGTGCCTTAGAGGAAATGGTCGCGCCGCTGTATGCGTCAAAGCCCTGACCGATGGCGATATTCTGGGTGCCGTCCATGCCGTTGAACTGGGCAAGGAAGGTATCCGTTGCGACATTGGAGCCGATGCCCTTGGTCTGAGTGGAAGCATCCACCCAGATGCCGGTGACGGTGCCGTTGGTGTCGAAGCCCATGATGACGGACAGGATGCCGCCGTCGAAGCCCTTCTCCTCAGCCTTGATGGCGATGCTGCCATCCTCAGCCTTGACCACGCCGGTGACGTTCTCGGTGGTGTAGCCGGTCACTTCTTCCAGCGTCTTTGCGTCGGAAACAGTGGGCATGACGTCCACATAAGCTGCCAGAGTGGCGGCCTTCTGGTTGGCGTCGATGATGGGCGCAGTAAAGGAGTTGACCAGGGCCAGCAGGAAGCTGACCACCAGTGCGATCACGCTCAGCACGACCACCGGCTTTACCGTGCTATCCCAAGTAGACTTATTCATTTGCCAGCAGCCTCCTTCTTTGCAGGTTTGACGTAGCCATACGGCGTCTGGCGGGTCATATCATTGATGTACGGGACCCACAGGTTCATGAACAGCAGCGCGAAGGACACGCCCTCGGTGTAGCTGCCCCAGTAACGGATGGCGAAGGTGACGATGCCCAGCGCCACGCCGTAGACCAGCTTGCCCTTCAGGGTGAAGGGGCTGGTGACGTAATCGGTCGCCATGAACACAGCGCCGAACAGCAGGCCGCCGCTCAGCACAGCCACCAGTGCAGCGTGGACGCTGTGGGTGGCGATGAGGTAGAACAGGAACATGCTGCCGACGTAGGCGGCGGGGATGGCGATGCTGATGGTCTTAGTGACGACGAGGTAGATCAGGCCCAGCACGATGGCCAGAGCGCAGGTCTCGCCCAGAACGCCGCCATGGACGCCCATGAAGAGGTCCAGCAGGCTCAGCTTGTTGGGGTCAGCCACAGCCAGCGGGGTCGCGGAGGACAGCTGATCGACGGCTGCATCCGGGAACACCCACTTGTTCATCGCGCCGGCGAAGCTGATGAACAGCACGATACGGCCCACCAGAGCGGGGTTCGCAAAGTTCATGCCGATGCCGCCGAACAGCTGCTTGACCACGATGATGGCCACGAAGTCGCCGATGAGCAGCTCACCGATGGGCATCCCCACAGGCACATTCAGGGCGAGGATGATGCCGGTGACTACAGCAGACAGGTCGCCGATGGGGTTTGCCTTCTTCATCAGCTTGCAGTACAGCCACTCGAACGCCACGCAGGCCACGACCGACACGGCAGTGACCAGCAGGGCACGCAGACCAAAGATAATGGCAGAGGCCACGACGCACGGGGTCAGGGCCACGATCACGTTGGCCATCAGGCCGGTGGTCGTCTCCTCAGAGCGCAGGTGCGGGGAGGCCGAAACAATAAGCTTCGTATCCATTACTTATTGCCTCCTTTTTTGATTTCACCGAGATAGAATGCCTTGGCCAGACCCATCATCTGGGTGCAGGGGCGCTTGGCCGGGCAGACGAAGGTGCAGGAGCCGCAGTTGAAGCAGTAATCAACGTGCAGCTTGCCCAGCTCCTGAACATCGCGGGCTGCGTAGGCCTGATTGACCTCGACAGGCTCCAGGCCCATCGGGCAGTACTCGACACAGCGGCCGCAGCGGATGCAAGGGTTGACCTGCGGAGGCTGTGCCGCAGCCTCGCTCAGCATGATGAGGCCGGAGGTGGTCTTGGTGGTGGGGTAGCTCAGGTCGCGCACTGCGGGACCCATCATCGCGCCGCCGGCCACGACCTTGCCCAGCGTCACGCCGCCCTTCAGGCCGGCCGTGTTCAGGACGTCCTCATAGGAAGTACCCACAGGGACGATGAGGTTCTGGGGCTTCTCGCAGGCATCGCCGTCCACGGTGATGACGCGGCTGACCACCGGCATACCGGTAGCCAGATACTTGCCGAGGCTGGACACGCTGGTCACGTTCATGACGATGGCGCCGGCTGCGGCGGGCAGGCCGCCGTGCGGGACCTCGCGGCCCAGACACTTCTCGATAAGGATCAGCTCTGCGCCGGTGCCGTAGACGCTGGGCAGGGGCTTGACCTCGATGGCGGGCTTGTCCTTGGTCTTCTGGCACAGCAGGTCGATGCACTCGGGCTTGTTGTTTTCAATGCCGATGACGCACTTCGGGATGCCGGTGTACTTCAGCACCGCCTCGATGCCCCGGATGATGTCGTCTGCACAATTCAGCATCTCCTGCGTGTCACTGGTCAGCCAGACTTCACACTCGGAGGCGTTGATGAGCAGGGTGTCCACGGGATCCTTGGGCTGGAGCTTGACGTCGGTCGGGAAGCCTGCGCCGCCCAGACCGACCAGACCGCTCTCCCGCACAGCGGCGAGGAAGCTGGCCTTATCGGTCACTTCGGGAGCCTTCACGGCGGGGTCTACGGTCTGTTTGCCATCGGTCTTGATGACCACAGAGTCGCACATCCGGCCGTTGGACAGACGGAACGGCTCCACAGCCGCCACGGTGCCCGAAACGCTGGAGTGGATATTTGCAGACACAAAGCCGCCAGCTTCACCGATCTTGGTACCGACGAACACCTCGTCGCCCTTCTTCACCAATGCCTTGGCGGGAGCGCCGATGTGCTGGCTCATCAGGATGCGTACCTGCGCGGGCAGAGGCATCGGGACCGGTTTGCTTGCAGCAGTTGCCTTGTCATGCGGCGTATGCGCGCCAAGCGCCGCACGTTTCAGCTTGTTCAACATGGAATTAAATCCCCCATTCTGCTTGAATTGCCGTCCCCACGCCCATGCAGGCGCACTGGTACAGGGACAGGTGCTGCTTAACACACTTATTGTATCATTTTGCGGTGGGAAGTCAACGACAACAAGGCCAAAATGAGAGGATTTTCTTAAATTTCTTGGCTGTTTTTCACGATTAGTTGAGACTAACCTCCTATTTTTTCGTTCGTATCGCACAACTTTTCCCAAAGTCCGGTCGTTTGCCTTTCCGGCAGGAATATGCTATACTACAATCAACAAAGCTCAGGGCGCACCCCGTGCCCGGGGCGCATCCCGTTAAGGAGGGTCTGACCATGAAATTTCTGAAAGTACTGCTCGCTGTTTTGACCTGTCTGGCTGTCACGCTGACCGGCGTGCTGCTCTTTGTGGACAAACGCGGCCCCCACTATATCCAGATCGACAACAGCGAAGACTGATCTTCTCTGCTTTTGAAAAACAGCATCCCCCAGCCTGAGCGGTGTCCCGTCCGGGCTGGGGGATGTTTGGCTTTGCGGCGTATACCGCCCCTGAAAAATGCCTCCGGAGACGCAGCAGCCGGAGGCATTCCTGTTTTTGCTCAGTAATCTTTTTCGCAGCCCAGCAGGAACTTCATGTAGGCAAACGTCCGCTCCTGCCCGAGGTCGCGCACCATCTGGAGGAGCTTTTCCAACAGCGCCCGGGTCTCGGGGTGGAGGAGGTAGTGGTCTCTGCTGCGCTCGTAGTACTCCCAAGGAGAGGCGTCGGTGTATCTGTCACCCAGATAGATCTGGCTGGCTGCGACCCGGTCGCAGACCATCTCGCAGACATACCGCAGCGGGATCTTCATGCCGGTCAGCCCCGCCTTGGTGGTGCTGTAGTCGATCCAGTACTCGAGGTGATGCTTGTTGCGGCCCTTGTGGTGGAGCCACGCCGAGGTGTAGCCCTTGGCCTCCCGCTCCGCCTCGTTGGGGCTGTGGTCGCCCTGATAGTAGATGCAGCCGGGGATGAACTCGGTGGGGCTGTACTTGCTCAGGTCGTGGGCAAGGCCCTGCTCGTACAGTCCGCAGGCAAAGCAGTATTTCATCACCAGCAGCTTGTGCCGGGTGATGGTCTCAAAATGGCCCTTGATGTTCATGCGTTCCGCCACCTCACAGTCACTTTTCCCTCTTTCAGGTTCCGCAGGTCGCCGCTCTCCGAGAAGTCCTCCCGGTCGCGGGTCAGACTGGGATTGTAATAGGGGTCGTCAAGGATGTCCGCCTTGCCGTGAACGTCGTAGAGACGCTGCTGTTCGGCCGCAAAGCGGGCTGCCTTGGCGGGATCCTTCTCATCGCCGCCCCGGCTCTTGCTCTCGTAATGGGTCAGCTGGGCATAGGGCGTCCACGCGATGCGATAGCCCCGGTCCCGCACCCGGAGGCAGAAGTCCACGTCGTTGAAGGCCACGGCGAACTTCTCGTCGAGGCCGTCCACTTCGTCCCACACGCTGGCCTTCACCAGCAGGCAGGCCCCCGTGACCGCAGAGAAGTCCTGCACCGTCGCGGTGCGGAACATATAGCCGCTGCCGCCGGCCTTCTTGTACTTGTGGCTGTGGCCCGCGTAGCCGCCCAGACCCGTGACGACGCCTGCGTGCTGGAGGGTCTCGTCGGGGTAATAGAGCATCGCGCCACAGATGGCCGCGCCGCCGGGGTGGGCACACGGACGCAGCAGCTCGGTGAGCCAGCCGCCGTTCCGCACCTCCACGTCGTTGTTCAGCAGCAGCAGGTACTCGCCCGACGCGGCTTTCCGGCCAAAGTTGTTGATGGCCGAGAAGTTGAAGCCCTTTTCCGGCCACGTCACCACCTTCAGCCCGTCGTACCGCTTCTCTGCCGCCTCGTAATAGGCAAAGGTGGCCGGGTCGGTGGAGTTGTTCTCGATGACGATGACCTCGAAGTTGTCCCACTCGGTCTTGGTCCAGATGCTGTGCAGACACTTCTCGAGGTCGTCGATGTGGTCCTTGCTGGGGATGAGGATGCTGACCTTGGGGTCGCCCTCGATGTCCCACTTCACCCGGTAGGTGCTGGGGAAAATGCCGTCCTCCACCCTGCCGGTGCGCCCGGTGCGGGCCAGATGGTCGGCCAGCGCCTTTTTCGCCGCCGCCGCCACATAGGGCTTTGCCTCGGTGCCGCCGGAGGTCGAACCGGCGTGGACCCGCCAGTAGTAGAGCACCTGCGGGACATGGGCCGCGCCGCCGGTCTGCTCGATGAGGCGGAGGAAGAGGTCGTGGTCCTGACTGCCGTCGCAGGCGGGCCGCTCGCCGCCCAGCTGCTCGTACAGCGCCCGCCTGAAGACCGCCAGATGGCAGATATAATTACAGCAGAGCAGATAATCCGGGGCATAATCGGGCTTGAAATGGCCCACCATCGGCTTTTTGATGCTCTTTGAGAAGAGGGCCTCGTCGCTGTAGACAAAGCCGTCCGGCTCGCCCCTCTGGCGCAGCTGCAAAATAGCCTTTCCCATCGCATACATAGCATGGGGGGCCAGCACATCGTCATGGTCGGCGAGGGCGAGGTATTCGCCGTCGGCCAGCGCCTCGGCGGCGTTAGTGTTGGCAGCGATGCCCTTGTTTTCGATCTTTTTGTATCCGATGCGTTGATTTTTCTGCTGATATTCCCGGACGATACGCTCCACCTCGGGGTGGGCGTCATCGGAGGCGTCGGCGAGACAGAGCTGACCGTTGGGAGCCGTCTGGCCCACAAAGGAATCCAGAAACTCCCGCAGGTAATTCTCGGGCGTATTATACAGCGGGGTCAGGATGGAGATGGTGGGCAGGCCGCAGTCCTCGGCGGTTTTTCCTGCCATCTCGGCCCTCTGGGCTTCCAGCACCTTTCTGCCGGGCAGATAGCGCGCCCTCTTGCCGAAGAAGCGGCGGCGGACAAAGCCTGCGCCCCGCTTCACCATCGTGGGCAGGCCCTCGTCCTTTGTGAGCCGGACGGCATAGCCCGCCAGCTCTTTGGCGCGTTTGAGTCGTACATCCATCGCCTTATGCCTCGCCCCGCTGCACGGCCTTGTAGGCGTTGCAGACGGTCTGGGTGTCGCCGTTCATCCTGAGGCGGCCGTGGCTCAACCATGCCACCTTGCTGCACATCCGCTCGATCTGCTCGATGGAGTGGGACACCAGAATGACCGTGGTGCCGCCTGCCATCAGCTCCTTCATCCGCTTCTCGCACTTCTGCTGGAAGAGGAAGTCGCCCACCGACAGCACCTCGTCGGCGATGAGGATGTCGGGCTTGGTGATGGTAGCGATGGCGAAGCCGATGCGGGCCACCATGCCGGAGGAGTAGTTCTTCAGCGGGACGTCGAGGAAGTTCTGCAGCTCGCTGAACTCCACGATCTCGTCAAATTTCTCGTCCAGATACTTGGGCGAGAAGCCCAGCACCGTGCCGTTGAGGTAGATGTTCTCCCGGGCAGTCAGGTCCATGTCGAAGCCTGCGCCCAGCTCGATGAGGGGCGCAATGGTGCCGTTGACCGTCACCTTGCCCTTGCTGGGCTTATACACGCCCGCGATGGTCTTGAGCAGGGTGGATTTGCCCGAGCCGTTCAGGCCCACAAGGCCGTAGAAATCGCCGGGCATGATGTCGAGGCTCACGTCCCTGAGGGCGTAGAACTCATCGTACTGCAAGCGCCCCTGCACCATAGCAAGGAGGTATTCCTTCAGGCTCTCGTGCTTTTCGGTGGAGAGATTGAAGCACATGGATACATTGTCCACTTTGATGATAGGTTCCATCGTTCTCTCCTCCTTATATATGCAGCACGAAGCGGTCCTGTGTCCTGCGGAACATCTGGACGCCCACCAGCATCGAGACGACGGCGCACAGGCCGCAGACGAGGAACATATTGATGTCCAGCGGGATGCCCCACATCAGGGTGCGGCGGAAGCCCGTGATATACCAGTACATCGGGTTCAGCTTGATGATCTGCTGCATATTGAAGCCGCCGATGGAGAAGGTCATCTGGGTGGGGTCGTAGAAGATGGCGGAGAAGTAGAGCAGCGCCGTGATAAAGACGCTCCAGATGTGCATGATGTCCCGGAAGAACACCGTCGCCGCCGCGAGGAAGAGGCCCACGCCGAGGCTGAAGAAGAAGAGCGTCACCAGCGGGTAGAGCGCCTCGAAGACCGTGATGTGGATGGGGCTGCCGGTGAACACCATCACCAGCGCCAGCGCCACGAAGCTGAAGACGCAGTTGACCATGGCGAAGCAGCACTTTTCCAGCGGGAAGACGTACTTGGGGATATAGACCTTCTTGAGCAGGGAGGCCGCGCCGAGGACGCTGCTCATGCTGGTGGAGGTGGCCTCATTGAAGAAGTTGAAGAGCAGCTGGCCGCACATCAAAAAGACCGGGAAGTTGTCGATGCCGCTGCCCCGCATATCCATCAGGCTGCTGAACACGGCCCAGTACACCAGACACATGAGCAGGGGATTGAGCACGCTCCACACCACGCCCAGCACACTGCGGCGGTATTTGAGCTTGAAGTCACGGCTGACGAGGTTCCACAGCAGATAGCGGTAGCACCACAGGCCGTTGAACATTGCCTTGAGCTTTTTCACCGGCGATCACCACTTTTCAAAATACTCGAACTTCTGGGCGGCAAACGGCTCGTGGAGCTTGTCCTTGGCGCTGGTCTTGTGCTCACAGCCGCAGTCGGGCCACTGGACGTTGACAGTGGGGTCGTCGTAGGGGATGCCGCCCTCGCTGGTGGGGTCGTAGACGTCGGTGCACTTGTAGCAGAACTCGGCCACATCGCTCAACACAAGGAAGCCGTGGGCAAAGCCCTCGGGGATATAGAACATCTTCTTGTTCTCCTCGGAGAGGGTCACGCCCACCCACTTGCCGAAGGTGGCGCTGTGGGGGCGGCAGTCCACGGCAACGTCAAAGACCTCGCCCTTGGTCACACGCACCAGCTTGCCCTGCGTGTGCTCTTTCTGGAAGTGGAGGCCGCGCAGCACGCCGCGGGTGGAGCGGCTCTGGTTGTCCTGTACAAATTCCTTGTCGATGCCGGCCTCGGCGAACTGGTCCTTCTGATACGTCTCCATGAAGTAGCCGCGGTCATCGCCGAACACCTGCGGCTCAATGACGACGACACCGGGGATCTCGGTCTGCGTAAACGTGAACTTACCCATAATGATTTTCCTCTCTGTTTTGTTTTATCGTTTTTTGTCGATCTGTTGTATATGGAAAAGCCTTTTTGCGGCTTTTGCGCGTAGATTCAGCGCTTCCGGGTCTTTCTGCTCCGGCGGCGCAGCAGCCTCATCACACCCACCGTGACGACTGCAGCCGCCGCCGTGCAGGCCAGCGAGATGAGGATGAGCATTCCGGCGGTCTTGGCAGGCCGGACGTCGGAGGCGGTCTCCAGCTCCCGGCCCACGTTTGCGTCCAGCAGCTCGTCCAGCCCGGTAATGACCGCCGGGACCCGGACGCTCATCGACTCCTGCTTGTCCCCGCCGCTGACGGTATACACCGCATACACCTCCGGCGAAGCACCCAGAACGTACCGCTCGGGCAGCTCCAGCGACACCGAGACGTCCTGCGCCGTCACACCGTCGGCCAACAGCAGCCGGACGCCCGGGTCGGTGACGGTCACGCGGCCCAGCGTCCCGCCGCCGCCCACGACCTCCAGCTCCTCGGTCAGCCCCTTCGCGGGCAGGTCGGTGTAGCTCGTGAAGCGGGCGAACGCATCCTCCAGCAGGGTGCGGACATCGCTGTACTTATCGGGCTTGGTCTGGCTCTGCATGGTCACGCAGATGAGGCGGACGCCGTTCTGCTCCGCGAGGCAGACGTAGCTGTAACGGGCGATGTTGGTGTAGCCGATCTTTGAGCCGAGGATGGCAGGGATATAATACCTGCTGTAATGCAGCCGCATCTTGTCCTGCTGGGAGAAATAGCGGGTCACCGGCTGGACGTTCGTGGGCTGCATGGTGTACATCTCGTTGCGGGTAAAGACCGTCTCGAATCCCGGCTGCTCCAGCGCCCATCGCAGGATCTGGGCCATGTCGTAACAGCTGGTGTAGTGGTCGTCGTTGCTGATGCCGTGGGGGTTGGCGAAGTGGGTGTGTTCAAGGCCCAGTGCCTCCACCTGCGCGTTCATCGCTGCCACGCCGCCCTCGATGGTGCCGCCGCCGAAGTATTCGGCCAGCAGGTTCGCGCCGTCGTTGGCGCTGGCGATCATGGTACCGTAGAGCGCATCCTGCAAGGGTACCTCCTCGCCCTCCTGCAGGGCGATGTGGCTGGAATCGGTGCCCGCGAGGGAGTAGACGTCCTCGTGGGAGACGGTAAGCTTGACGCCGTCCCAGTTCCCCTGCGCTTTCTGGCAGGCAAGGCCCAGCGTCATCACCTTGGTGATGGACGCCGGGTGCAGCTCTTCGTTCATATTCTGCTGCGCCAGCACAAGGCCGGTGTCTGCATCAAGGATGCAGTAGGCCTCCGTCGCCGTCAGGGCCGGGCCGACGGCACCGGCGGACAGGGCCATGCAGAGCAGGAGCAACGCTGTGAGAAGCGCAGCGAGGTATTTTTTCATTCGTTCATTCTCCACAAATCTTCATAGATGCTGTTAGTATACCACACTTTTCCCCGGCTGAAAAGCTTTCTCATCCACATGGACACTGCAATACCGGCTGCAGCTGCCGTCCTTCCAACGCCGCCTCGAGGGTCTGGGGCAGCAGCTCGAACCGCGCCTTGAGGCTCTGGGGCTTCGTGTTCGGGTCATCCTGCCCGTAAGGCACGAAATAATAGTGCTTGCGCTGGTAGAGCCGGGCGATGTTCTCCCCGGATGCCCCCAGCCCATCGTTGGTGGAGACGGCCACCACGATGGGGCTTCCCACCCGGAGCAGGCTTTTCGCCGCCAGTGTCACCGGCGTGTCAGAAAGACCCTCGGCCAGCCGGGCCAGCGTGGCCCCGGTGCAGGGCGCGATGACGAGGGCGTCGGCCAGACGGCGCGGGCCGAGAGGCTCGACGGCCTGCAAGGTATCCAGCACCGGATGCCCGGTCAGGCCCTCGAGCTGCTGCCGCCAGCCCATCCCCCGGCCAAAGCGGGTGTCCTGCCCCGCCGCAAAGCTCATCACCGGCAGAAGCTCCCACCCCTGCCCCCGCAGCGCCCGGGCCGCATCCAGCGCCGCATCCAGCGTGCAGAAGCTGCCGCAGACCGCAAAGGCCGCGCAGCGCGTTCTCGTTCCTCTCATCATGCTTCCTCCCTCTGCCCGATCATCTCGCACACCGTCTGGGCCACCGCCTCCCCTGCCGTCTCGGGCGCACAGGCGGCGGGCAGGCTCAGCGCATGGATGGCTCTGTGGCCCAGCCGCCGGGCGGCCTCAAAGTCGGTGCCGCCGGGGCGGGACGCCAGATCTACGATGAGGCTCTCCGGCCGCAGCCGGGCCAGCACCTCCGCACTCAGCACCTGCGCCGGGACGGTGTTCACCACGGTGTCGAAGGCCGGGGCCAGCTGCCCGAGCCGGCCGATGGCCACGCTCCGCAGCCCGAAGCTCTCCGCCAGCGCCCTCTGGGCCGGACGGCGGGCCGCCGCTGTCACCTGCGCCCCCAGCGCCCCCAGCCGGAGGCCCAGCGCCTGCCCCACCGGCCCGAAGCCGGTGAGGAGGATGCTGCTGCCCCACAGGGTGCGGCTGCGCTCCGCCATCAGGATGCCGATGCAGCCCTCCGCCGTGGGGATGGCGTTGCGGATGGTCAGCTCCTCCCGGGCGAAGTAGTCCACCAGCTCCACCCCCGCCTCGGCAGCGATGGCCTTTGCCTCCGCCGAGAGCATCCCGCCCAGCGCCAGCGTGCCGGGCCGTGCGGCCCGCAGCAGCTCGGCCAGCGGCGTCCGGGCCGCGTCCAGCGGCAGAGGCAGCAGGATATAATCCGCCACCGCGATCTTCTCCGGCCCGCCCACACTGTACCCTGCCCGGGCCAGCGCCCGGGCCGCTGCCGCCTGCCGGGCGTCGCCGCCCACCACCGCAAACTGCTTCCGTCCTTCCACTGTAAGGCCCCCTCCCCCTATCCTCGGTGCGCTATCCTATGCGCCGCCCGCCTCCGGGGTGCAAAAAAGGCCCGGCAGACGCTTGTACAGCATCCGCCGGGCCTTGCTTATTCAATTATCGAGCCGGGGACATCTCAGCGGCCGCAGCTCTCGCCGCTGCAATGGTCGCAGTCCTCTTCCAGCTTGCCCACGATGGGTTCCGGATCGATGCCCTGACGACGGTAGTAGTCAGACAGCGCCGACTTGACGGCCTGCTCAGCCAGAACAGAGCAGTGGACCTTGATGGGAGGCAGACCTTCCAGAGCCTCGACAACAGCCTTGTTGGTCAGCTTCAGAGCCTCGTCCACGGTCTTGCCCTTGATGAGGTCGGTGGCCATGCTGCTGGTGGCAATGGCTGCGCCGCAGCCGAAGGTGAGGAACTTGACATCAACGATGACGTTGTTCTCGATCTTGAGGTACATCCGCATGATGTCGCCGCACTTGGGGTTGCCGACCTCGCCCACACCGTTTGCATCGGGGAGCTCACCCACGTTGTGCGGATGTGCAAAATGCTCCATGACCTTTGCGCTATACATACCTGCCATTTTACTTATCTCCCTTCAGGCTGAACTGGCGGGCCGTGTTCTGACCCTGCAGCCACATACAACTCATAGCACGACGGCGGGGAATGACCTCCTCCAGCACATCGCACAGATATTTTGCTTCTTCCATGGTGTTCTGCGGGCCAAAGGTGAACCGCATGGAACCGTGGCCGATCTCCTCCGGCACGCCGATGCTCAGCAGGACATGGCTGGGGTCGAGGCTGTCAGAGTTGCAGGCAGAGCCGGTCGAGGCGCAGATGCCGTGCATATCGAGGTCCAACAGGATGGTCTCGCCCTCCAGACCCGGGAAGCTGATGTTCACATTGCCGGGCAGACGGTGCTCAAGGCCGCCGTTCAGGCGTGCCTCGGGGATGTTCTTCAGGACACGGTCGATGACGTAATCGCGCAGCACCTTCTCGTGGGCCATCCGCTCTTCCAGATGCTCCGTGGCCATCTCGAGGGCCTTGCCCATACCGGCGATGCCAGCGACGTTCTCGGTGCCTGCGCGATGGCGTGCTTCCTGACTGCCGCCGTCGATGAGGTTCTGGGGCCAGATGCCCTTGCGGCAGTAGAGTGCGCCCATGCCCTTGGGGCCGTTGAACTTGTGAGCGCTCATGGACAGCATATCCACGCCCAGCTCCTTGACGTCCACGGGGATCGCACCGACTGCCTGAACGGCGTCGGTGTGCATCCAGATGCCATGCTTGTGGGCGATCTCCGCGATCTCCTTGATGGGCTGGATGGTGCCGATCTCGTTGTTGGCCATCATGATGCTGATGAGGGCCGTGTCGGGGCGGATGGCCGCCTCGACGTCCTCGGGGCGGATATAGCCCTCGGTGGTGGGCTTGATATAAGTGACCTCAAAGCCCATACGCTCGAGAGCGGCCATGCTGTGCATGATGGCGTGGTGCTCGAACGCGCTGGTGATGAGGTGCTTTTTGTTCTGGCGTGCCTTGGTGAAGGCAGTGCCCTTCACCGCCCAGTTGTCGGCCTCAGAGCCGCAGCCGGTAAAGAAGATCTCGGCCGGGGATGCGTTGATGGCCTTTGCCACCTGTGCGCGGCCCTTATCCACAAATTCCTTGGCCTCATAGCCCACACTGTAATGGCTGCTGGGGTTGCCGCAGGCACCGCTCAGGGCCTCGACCATCACAGCCAGAGCCTCGGGGGCACAGGCGGTGGTAGCAGCGTTATCCAGATAAACCACTTTTTCTGTGTTTTCCATAGGAATGATTCCTTTCTGCTGAAATGTGGGTACGCCGCGCCTTCTCGGGGGCCGGGGCGCACCCGCATGGATTCCATTTGACGGAATAGTTATATCATATCATTCCCTAGTATGTCAATGGGAATACTCGAATTTCGTGATTCAGTCACATTTCAGGCCTTTTCCGGCGAGTTTTCCCAGCAACACCTTCCACTTCGGGTAGCCCCAGCGCTTGTCTTCCGCGAAGTCGTCGGCCAGCCGCCACGGGAAGGGGCTGCCGTCGAAGTAGAGGTTTCCCTCTTCATCCACCCGGTCCAGCTTCTTGGGCAGATAGTCCTCGTCGTAGTAGCTCTTACGGCGGTCGGGCAGCGCCCAGTGGAGGGTGCCGTCGGCGTCCATCCCCTTGGCCCAGACGCCGAACACGAAGGTCGCCGCCTCGCCATAGCAGTGCTGCTCCATCCGGATGGCACCGTCGTAATAGAATTTGATGACCTCCAGTGTGCCGGACTCTTTTTTGCCGTCCCGGCCCAGCGTGGGGCGGTAGTCCTGCTGGTAGCGGCAGCCGCAGTGGGTGCCGGCGAACTGTTTGGCAGTAAACATCTTCTGTCCTTTCTGCTTTCTGTGAGGTGAGACTTCTTAGGGTGAATTGATTTTTCGGCGGGATATGTTTTCGTCAAGCGGGCGTATGCGCCTGCGGCGCAGGGCGGAGCACTGTTGCAGCAGGGCCGGGTTTTCTTTAAGCAGGTTCTCGCGCTGGTGGCGCGGGGCAGTTTTTATCTTACGGTCAAGTGGCTTGCGCTCCGCGCGGGCCAGAGGCAGGGAGGGGTGTTTCGACTCCCCCCTCC
>OHBF01000061.1_pt1 | contig 77910 bp, 92 predicted proteins | sample 1577301 | NCBI WGS metagenome assembly OHBF01 (sample SAMEA3879575, study PRJEB24766) | human gut metagenome | biome: human-associated habitat; feature: feces | place: USA | collected 1985/1987
AGGCCATTACTATCTGTAAGTAGCACAAACTCGCTGCCTATAGTGTTCACTTGGGTGGTTTCGTTTAATTTTCCCATACCTATTCACTTTTAACGGACGTCTAAATTATATCAAAAAACGCCCAAATTCAACATTTAATTTTTAGTCTCGTTTTGTTTAATTTATTTCCCCGCAAATTCACTCCCTTGTGGGCAAGGATAACTGAGGACTCCCTAAAGGTTCCCAAGTTTAGTATATAGCAATATCATTCCATTAAATGTAGGGTTGGCATTTGAACTTGTGATCGTCAAATAGGTTTTTCCTGACTCAAAGCTGAAACTACCTATACTTATCGGGTTACCACTCGTCCGGCCATCCAAATGTACACTGGAATGAGTTATCAAACAATCCGTTTCATTGCTACCAATGATACCGGTCATGTCTATTTTGTAAGTAGTAACACTACCACTTACAGATGACGTGAAAGTGAGTTCATCCTGGTAATATTTACTTCGGAACATAAAAGCTCCTATGCCACTATAAAATTGGCAAAAGATAAATCCAAATACCGGATCATAAGGTGTCATATCGACCAGTAGCCAACGATAGTTGATGACAGTACCACTATCGCTATCATAGAGTGGCACGAGGCGGAATTTGGCAGAAGTCTTAGTGGCAAGAGAAATGTAATTATTGAAACTCACGCCATTATATATAGGAGAAGATACGAAGTTATCAACTCCAGCAAGTGCCGATGTCCGCCCTTTCACAACGAGCCTATTCTGAGTACCATCTTCCAAGGAATCACCTTGATACAATGAATAAGGAAGATAATCGATAGTAACCTCTCGTCCTGATTCATCGCTTGATCCTACCAACTCAACATTACATTTATTACCGGTAATAATCAGGCGATTGATATTGTCACCAGGAAGGATACGATAGCTCTGTGAATTACCGGACTTTATTTCTGTTGGATATATGACTGTACCTCTAATCTTAATATCACCTTTCGGTTCAAAGATGATACTTCCTCTCTTGCCTAAGAACTGTCTTCCGGTTTTGAGGTTTACACAATAGTTAGGGACGAAATCAATAGAACCAAATTCACTCAGTGGATCATTAGGGTTAAAGTTTTTATAATCCAATGTCGGATTGCCATTTGCATCTACCCCATGCTGACTAAACATAAAATCATCATAGAAAATAGCGCTTGCGAAATTAGCAAATTGAGCCATGAGTATCTCAACATAAAGAGCCTTATAACTTTCAAAAGGTATCCAAGTGGCTTTGGTGCCATTGACTGCATAATCCTTTTGAGGATTATTAATATTCGACGGAACACCATGACCGATCCAGGTGGTAATCTGATTCATCACATAATAGATACCATTATATAGTACATAAGGAGCGACCATATCCGTACATATATAATCCGTATGTAGGTTGTATTCGCCTGCCGGATAAGGAAGCTGGCCACGAGAACCTTTTGCACCATCCTCAGGAGCCGCCGTAACATTAAAGGTTGATGCTACTATCTGTTTCTTTGCCATAAGATTTAAGATTTAGTTCCTTGTACATAGCCGGTAATATTACCCCCTGCACCCTTCACATCGGTATAGGTAAGCTTACATCCGGTTGTGGTAGGCGCATTGGCAGGAGTAAAAGCGGTACCGTCAGCTTTCGTAAAAGTAGTCTTGAATGTAAAGCCGGTTACTTCTTCGCCTGTACCTGTCTTCTTCACCTTATATGTTGCAGTTACCTCACTGGTAGCACCGCTGCTGGTAAGAAACGTAGGCCCACTGAAATTAACAGCCAAGAATAACGGATCAGTTTCATCACTCACTTCACCGATTGCAATAGCAACCACCTCACCACTGATAATAAATTCAGCTCTTACACTTAGCTTAGAATCAATGTCATCAGCCACTAATGAAACACTGTTAGCTGTTGACCATGCTGTGGTGGAAGGCATCTTGTACCATTTCAGGGAGTAGTTGCTTTGGGGTACCAGTGAGCCACCTTTGTAGAGTTCCTGAGTCACTTTAACGGTAGCTGTATCGCTGTCGATAATACCACCATCGGAAGGATAAAGGAAACCGTAATAGGCAGAATTACTAAATTCTGAGATGGCAAGAGGTATCTCAGAAGTGTAGCCAAGATTATGCCCGGAAGCCTCAATCTCACCATCCATGCGGATAGTATCTGCATCCATGTTAGAAGCGGAAGCAAGATTTCCTACGATCTTCAGAGCCGGTACATTCACGGAGCCATTATTGTAAGTAGTGGTTTGCATCTTACCGGCTACGGCAGCCGGAGCGGTAGCTAACCCGGAAGCGTTGAATGTTATAAGTGTATTGTTATAATACCATTTCTCGGAACCAGAAACAATCGACTTGATCACATTCTCATTGCCTGAGCGCATGACCGGATAGATGATAGGTTGATTAGCCGCTACACTCCAGTCCGGTACGCACTTACCCGTATCCTTCTGATACATCTGTACAAGCGGCTTCGTAGATCGAATATTCCCCTGTGCACTATCACCATCAATAATCATACCGATATAAAAAGAACCCGCAACATCACTCATCCTGTACCTCCTCTCCGTTAATTGAGTTATCTTCCGCCACAGGTTCTTTATCACTGTCCTGAACCGGCAAAGAATCCTCAGCAGATAATTCACTATTGTTTTCATTCTGTACCTCCTCTCCAATTTTATTTCCACCGGCTTCGATTAGCTTGGCGGCTTCCTGTTCAGTAAGAACCTGCCCGGCAATGCCTTTCACATATTCTTCCGGCTCGAACCTGACCATGCGCAGATCACTTTCGTTAATGATAAAATCACCGTCAGCAGTCCGATGGCGGACATCAATCACACCGGCACGACGGGCGATATCGGCGGACACTTTTAAATACTTCATTTCTCTCATACCCATATAAATTAAATTGTTAGCCTCTGGCTATTATTACTTCATTGGCGCCTGTACGGATGGGATCACCACTCTTGGTAGTAAGCACCGTATAAGGGCCTATCTCGTAGACTTCAGGATAAACAGACATCTGCAGGCCACCACTCAGGCGTAAGCTGCCGGCTGTAACCGATATCGAACTACCGTGTCCGATTTCCGTAGCAGTCGCACCCGCAGCAGACGACTTCTTAAACCACTTCACAAAAAAGTATTTATTGATCTGGTCCGTTGTCAGCTCCTCTTTATTCGTCAGTATCTTCACATAAAAAGTCATGTTGGCCATTCCCTGACGAATGGTATTGCCATTCGGACTATAGACAAATGCCTTAATCGGAGGAATCTTATAAACTATGGCCGTCTCAGCCATCAAAGTATCATCCGTAGGAGCTGACGGCTTGGTTCCGGTATAATAAGCCGCGCGGCAGCGGATAACGCTCATATATGTATTGTCAGCATCAATACGCAAAGTATTGGTACCCTGACCGGATACATATTCAATATTCAGGTCAGAAGAGTTGATAAGGGTTTCCTCTCCGTTCTCGACTTTGTACCACCAATATGCTACATTGGCATCCGCTACCGTCTCGCTGCCCATTTTCAATACAGCAGTGATATCTATGTATTGGTTATCCTTCAAAGGATTATAGGTTATCTTGGCAGGTTGGTTAACACTCAATGAAAGCTGGTCATCACTCTTCTGTATAGAGTTCAGAGTGAATGTATCGGTATATACCAACGTGTTTTTATTTCTGGAATCCACATAGGTAGCCCGGCAAAGAATCTGCACAGGAGTAGTTGGCGAAACATTCTTCTTCACAAGCAATGTTCCGTCAGCATTCAGTGTATAATTGCTATTCTCCGAGGTAATCTGAGTGCTCTCACTGTTTTCATACCAGGTGACAGTCAGCTGACTACTTTTATCCCCATTACTGATAATCTTATCCGGATCGACAATACTGAGGAATGCCTTTAGCTTCATCGGGGTAATGGTTCGATTCGGGATGAAGGTGTTAGCATTCGTGTAATAAAACTGTGTCTTACTACCTCCACCATCTATTACAATACCAAAACTCGCCTTCAGAGGCGTATAACTGGTTCTGACCGGCTGCGGTTGAACCGCGGTTTTAATTTTCATACAATTATGCTATTTTCGATATTAATACTCTCAATACCGTCACGGACGTATGCCGTACAGGTGAATTTCACTTTTCTTGTAGCACCCCAATTGGAAGGCATGTCCTCGTTTGTCAGGTGCAGTACCCGCCCGTTATTGGCGTGAGCGACCGACCAGGCATTATCTTCCGTCACCTGACCACTATCACGAGTCCATGACCAGTCACCGGGCAACACATCCGCAGAGATATCATTATAGCCCCAATAGACAATAGGGGTAAATTCCGCATTGACCTTACCGGCAAAGAAGTTATAACCGTTACTGGATGAGAATTCAAGGGTTAGTTCTGAGTTACCTTCAATCTGCGCCCAGTCGGTTGCATTCCATTTGGGTTCTTGAAGTGTGCCGGTAGACAGACACATCCATTTACAGCCGACATGATAGACCGCATCATAAACTGTGTCTGTAGACTGATAGGGATTGTTCACAGCATCCTCAGATGACCACGGACCCCGATTATTCTCAGAACGAACTGGTGTACCCTGATAGTCTATACGCAATAAGTCCTGTATAGCGATACCACGACAATAGATATAGCTATGTCGGTAGTTTATAGGCAGGTTGTCAAATAGTGACAACTGCTTTAACTTGCCTATAATGATGGCATAGTTATTCTCTTCCAGTATAGGTTTCGTTACTCCATCGAGCATACAGATACACTTCTCACGGGAAGATAGGTACCAATATGCCTGACGATCTTCGTTCACCGGATTACCACGATGAGAAAGTATCATTAGCGGTTCCGGTGGATAGTTTTTGCCTCCTGGAACTTCATCGTCCGGATACATGACCGCAGTGATGGTATTAGATACTGTATTCACATTCAGCACACGGAGCCATGAAGTGTAATAATCACCAGTACCTGAAGCAAGATTATTCACCATGCCGTAAACAACATCATTCTCGTCCAAGGCTGTGAAATCATTCTCCCAACGTTTACGAAGCGGTAAACGATAGGTACCATCTTCTAATAGTTCGACACTCTCAATCGTGCCAGATTCGGAAAATGAATAATCACTTTCCATAGCTGAAAGGCGATTAAAAATTATCTCCAAAACGGTCAGCGATGACCGCAACTCCATGCGGTCAGCCTGTATCCTCCCTTTATTATCCGCGATTATGCCCTTGCCCGCAGTTAGTGAGTCTATGGCTTCGCCAACCTCTAGTCCTCCAAAAAGACGTAATAGATAATCTGTACTATCTACTTTGTCTTTACGGAGGAACATATTTTTCAGTACTTCATTATTGGCCGCAATCTCAGCCAATACCCGCAATGCTGACATTACATCCGTATCGCCGACGTTCTCTGCCTCGGTATTTTGCAGCAATAAGCGATTGATCAGATTGCCATCAATTTTCAACCCCTTCAAAAAGTCAACGATTGCCGATATCTGGCTATCATCTTTCTTACTGATAAACTCAGCTACTGATCGAAGAGAAGAAAGTACATTCTTGTCTGTAAAGGACTTTATGTCATCCTTTTTAACAATATCAATACTTTCTCCGCCGCCCTGATTAACAACCGTAGTACCGGAAGATGTACGCGTAACGGAAGCGCCGACCGGATATTTATCTGATCTGGGCTTTGCCGGTGCAGTAGATGATACTATAGATACTTTCTTCATTATACTTCAATCATTATACATTCAAAGCGATTCATCTTGCAGTCTATTGAACCTCCTGTGCAGATGAATTTCTTACTAACCAAAAAAGTGTCAGACAATTTTGTTATTGGTGTTAAATCCGCACGCTCTTTTATTTCCTGAGTAAGTTTAATACGGGTGGCACTATAATGATTAATGCAGCGGGTAATCATCATTTCCTCGGGACGAATGGTGTCGTCAAGAATGCAGTTGTAGAGGTTATCTTGCAGATAATCATCACCTAACATAACTTTGCTGTAGCAGACACCATCATTGTTATAAGAGGATATTTTGAATTCTATTTCATCGAGTTCATTGATGTAGTTTTCGTTCAAAACGTTTTCATAAGTACGATCTGAGTTATCCGATAAGTCGTCCAGATCATTTCTCCGTTTATATTCCATCTTTAAATCTTTGATATAATATCCTACTCCTGCGAAAAACTGTGTATAATTTCCCGGTTGTGGTTGCAATGGATACATGCAGAACTTGACCTCACCAGTTAAAGGCTTTCCCTTAGGCAGTTCAATTATATAACCTGTTAAATCGTCATAGGGCTGAGATAGCTTTTTTGTATTCTCAATAACTCCAAAGCCACCACCTGTTATGTCGGTTAATGGGAATTTTATTTCAAAACGTTCTATTGTCGAGTTATTTACAAACTCACTTCCATTGTAGTAATAATCACCTATTGAAAATTCACACAATGCACGTACATAACCATTTCTTTTTTTATCATCAGTCGATAAATCATCATTCTCCGTAACTTGTACAGAACAGCTAATCGCTACAGCACCATCTAAATAAGCAGCTACAGGTAATTGACTTTCAAATGTTAATATAGGGACACGCGAAAGCCAAGTATAATTACTTCCTGTTTTTTGGGTTCCTCTACGAACTTGTATCAAATTCTCCCAATTATAATTAGAAATATCGGGTTCTCCGTTTACTATTTTATATTCACACCGCTTTATTATTATACTCCCCATTAAAGAATCTGGGTTATTTTTATATGCCTCAAACTGTTCATCAGACAAAGCGGTTCCTTGTGGTGAGTAATGAAACAAACGGTACACATTTGGATAATAAAAACGTTTAGCAGTTACTTTATCACCCGATTGTTTATCCTGTGAAGCATATAGTTTGAGTCTATCTAAATCTTCATCTGGGAATATTTGTCCTACTGGATAATTGCTACATTTCACAGTCGCTTTATTATATCCAGGAAGAATGTCTAGGAAATGGCCCGCCCCGACAAAGCCAATATCTTGTACAAGCAACTCTTTTGCTTGGGTTTCGACATTGTCTTTTAATTGGGTATCGTATTTATAATAAATGCCTGAATGGTCCACATCAACAAAATAAAGATCTCCTTTCCAGTCTGTACATGTCCAGTTCAGGAACTTGCATACTTCTTCCAGTACCTCCTTTAGTTTCATCGGTTTGTCATCCTCATCAAAGAAATCCTGTTCACTTAGCGTCATATTGGCAAGTACATTTTCACCGGTAGAGTAAGCTGCTTTGCTGGAAGCATACACATGAGGGATAAAGACAGAATCATATTGTCCGTCAGCGGTGGATATGCAGCGTTGCAATAAATTCCACAGTGAAACGAATTTTTTACTTTCTCCCTCTATAGAGTAGTCGATAAATTCCAATACAGACATAGCCGAGATACACTCTATTTCAAGTGTGAAAGTTTTCGCTGTATAGTCCTGAGTATACAATTCAGGTTTAATAAAACCGCACCAGGTTATCACACCGTTTTTCTTTAGCGTCACCCGGAATTCCTTGTAAGCAGTTGAGAAGAGAGATTGAAGATAATCGCTACCCACAACCTGTAACTTTGCCGTAGAAAAACGGGTAGGGGTGTAAAGAAACTCCTCGCTGTCTATGTCTATGGTGAAAGGAGTGGCACCGGCGGTTAGCTCCGTCGATGCGCCCACATAATCTTCTTTTTCAATTTCTACCACGCATGGAATATTATCCAACGTAGCGAATGGCACTGTATAGATTAGTCCGTAACTCATGATATTGGCTTTTTTCCCTGTGATTTCAGCTCATTGTTGATAGTAAGAATAAGGTCTTTGGATCGTACTTTGGTCGTTACCGTAGATGACAACGTTTTACCCCCGCCCAATTGACCGGAATTAATCGCCTCAAATAAATTAGACTGTTGACTACCGTTCAGTATCATTTCGCCGGCATTAACCCGGGCCAGTATTTTATCCCCGGATGTTGGACCTCCCGAAACAATGCCACCACCTGCAAACTTGGGAATAACAGCAAAAGCGGCAATAGCAGCGGCAATGGCTCCACCAATGGCAACAATGTTCCAGGGAAATGGCAAACTCGCAGCACTCGCACCGGCAGCACTCGCACCTTTAGCGGTGTTGGCGGCCACCTCGGTAGTAGCCGCAGTTTTCTCTACCTGAGTTTCTGCAATAGTTGCAGCCGCACCCTTTGCGGCGTTGACTACTTTTTCATCTGCGGTGGCTTTATCAATTACAGCCTCCGCCTCCTTTGCCCTGGCTAATTTATTGGTCAATTCCGTTAACGTTTCGATGGTTTTGCAGATACTCATAATCCCATCAATGGTATTTGTCATTGCGTTCCAAACGGCCATGATACGTTCCCATCCGGACGCATCGACATCATTCATGACATCACGCAGATTCTCAAATGCACTGACCATCCGGTCAGAGCTACTGGCTATGTTCTTGACTCCGGAATATAAAGACTCATTTAATTCTTTGCTGAATGATTTTATGTCCTCCCTTACTTGTGCCAATTTGAGAGCATCTTCCAGTGTGGGAACATTAGCCATCCCATTAGCTATTTCGTCAGAAATTTCCTGTCCTAATCTTGTGTAACGTTCCTTTAGCTTTTCAGCGTATTCCTTAGCTTTGTCAAGATTCTCAGAAGCAATATCGGAAGACGTTTTCTTGTAATCGAATGTTGTGTCACGAGGCTTTATTTTTATTGGGGATGAAAGCAACTTTGCATTAAGTTTCATTACAGCAATAAATACATCTGCCTCTTTTCCGATACCTTTGATTCCTGCGGCACTTTTAGCGGCCTCAATCGAAAGGGAAATGATGTTTTCGTCTAATTTTTTTTGAGAAGCAAGACCTTTAGCTTGCTGTTGCTGGGCCTCCCTCACTTTGGTATTATAATCCTTCTGAACCTTTTCAAACTCAACAAGAGCGGCATTCTTATCTTGATTGGCAATAGCTTTTTCGGCAGCAGTTCTGAGATTTCTAAAGTATTCACTTTCCAAGACCTCTTTATCTCCGGTACCTTTAGCCTGCGCAAACATTTTTATGTTAAGCTCCCCAAGGGCTTTATTATATTCTGCCTGGGTGATTTTGCCTATTTCCAGTTCTGCACCTAATTCCTCATATTGCTTTCTATATGATTCTTGCTGTTTTTGAAGAGGAGTCTTCTTATCATCATCTGGTAGAAGTGTCGTCGGAGTAATTATTGTTTTTCCTAAATGTTCTCCAGCTCTTTGGGTAGCATCACTAATAACACTTAAGTTTTGAATATATTTTTCTATAGCAGAACTAACATCAGATATAGTAATTCCCTTATTTAGATTCCCATTTATTCCCAACTCTTCTTTAACCGCCCCCTGATATGCGGAACGATTTCTCTCAGAGGTATTTCTTCCTGCATATAACTTTGTCAAACGGTCCATTTGCTTACTATTCAAGCCTACATCAGCAGCTAGCTTGGCATTCCGTTCCGTATATTCCCCAACAGTATTAAAGGCATGTTCGGCAATAGCTGCTTCCTTGAGCAAAGTAACTCTATCTTTTACCAGTCTATTCAGTTCCTCTTGAGACTTATTCTCTACCCCAAGCATTTTTTGCAATTCTGCCTGTGCTGCATTTATGGCACGATGACTTTTTGTTCGATCATTCATTATTTTGGCTAAAGCCTGTATACGAGTTATCTCCTGAGTGTTCCCAGTTACGAGAAGACTTTTCTTATAATCAGAGAATATATTCCGAACACGTTTAGCCTCTTTATACATTGCAACAAGTTTTCCTATCACCGCAGTAATGGCAGTAATAATAATCATGGGTTTGAAAGCCGCCCACATTGCTTTTATTTGCACGACAAGCTTACCTACAGCCACTTTGGTTACATTGCAAAATCTTCCCCAAACCGATTGTGATTTCACCGCGGCAGCTTCTACGGCTGCGGCTTTGGCAGCTTCCGCCGCAGCAACCTCTTTAGCTGTTTTTTGGGCAAGCGTTTTCTCTGCACTGGCAAAATTCTTTTGTGCTATAGCCAGCCTTTCCCGTGCTGCAATAGCATCGTTATACGTCTGTGCTTGTAGGCTGGCATTCTGAGCGGCAATAACCTCGGCTTTCGTAGCTTCTAATATTATTTCTGCGGCTACACGTTCTCTTGTGGCTTTTAACATAGCCCTTGCAGTTGTCTGTGCTTCAACTATCTTCTTTGCGTCTGCTGCCTTTTGCTCTGCATAGGCAACCTGATCCGACGCCATCTTCTCCTTTTGAAGCGCCTTATCAAGTGCTACACGAGCGTTAGCCTCAGCCATGACAGATTGTGTCTTAGCCCGTTCTAATGCCACCTCTGCGGCAATACGTTGCTGGGTTGCCTGCACTAATAAAGTATTGGTTTTAGCGACATTCGCCTCTATCATGGACGTGGTAGAGGATATACTTGTCCACCATTTTACGGCATGGTTAGCAATGGCACCGGTAATCAGTGCCAAAGCACCGATAACAATATTGACCGTATTCTCAGCCGCTGAAGCAATTGTCTTAGCCAACCAATCGACCAGAGATTTATAAGTACTTTGTACCCCTGTACTGTTTACTACTTCCGTGAAGGTGTTCTTAAGCCGATTTATGGAGGTTTCAAGGTTATCCAGATCGATGTTAGGGATCATCTCATTTAAAGCCTCTGCAAACTTTGGAAGTACATCTTTACTCATTAGTTTGCCCTGTTTCAAAAGTTTGTCAAGACCGGCAACGGAAGTTCCGGCAGCCTTGGCCATGGCCTGTAAAGCGATGGGAAGTCTTTCACCCATCTGCAAGCGTAATTCCTCAGAACTGATTTTTCCCTTACTCATCATCTGGGACAAGGCCAGAAACACGCCATTACTATCATCAGCACTCATTCCGAATGCAGTGACAGCACGAGATACTGACTCAAAAATCTTTTTCTGTTCTTGCATTGTCATGCCGGAAACAGATGCGGCGGCAGTGAACTTTGCAAAATTCCCGGTCAGAGCATTTATTTCCAAACCGTACTTTTTTGCCATGTCAAGCAAATAACGTTGATTGTCCGCATATTTAGCAAGTCCACCTGATACGTTTTTCAAAGCTGTAGTAACCCGGTTGGTTTCCCGCGCTACATCCACAAAGCGGGAGACGAGATTACTCAGACCGATGCCACCTGCGCCCAGTGCGGCCACAAATGTCAATATCTGCATCTGCAATGCCTTGAATGTGGCTTTTACCTGATTTGCCCCTCTCTTGAATTGCTCAGTTAAGAGATTGATCGCTATCGCAAAAGAAAGTTTTTTTCCCATAATTTCATTGTTTTATTGTTTATATAACCATATAAATCCGCCTGCGGATTTCATTTTTCCCTTACAATTTTTTGATATCGATTCAGGGGCTATCCCTAAAGATTCCCCAGCTTCTTTTATGAATGCCCACTCTTTAATAAAGCCGCCATCTTTATGATACTGCAATACTGGTATTCTTCTATGAAAACTCAGATTCAATCTATGTTTTTCTGACTTGGGCTTTCCTTTTAAAGCTTCACTTATCTTTCTTTTTGTAAAATCATCTCTTTTGCGTCCCTTTTGTATTTCTGACATTTTAGATTTAAATGAATCGCTCATTCTTTTTCCTTTCTGTGCATCCGCAATATGTTTTATTTGTTCTGGGGTCCTTTTTCTGCCCTTTAACTTAGCTTTTGTTTTCTCCGGCATTGATTTCCCAAAAAGATAATGCTTTTCGCCTGTAAATAAGCCTTTATGACTTTCTGACAACTTTCGCTTTGTCTCTTGATGCGCCTTTCCATGTACTCCACCGCTACTTAGGTTATAGCCAACTTCTGTTGAATTGTATTTATTAATATAGTATATTTCTAATGCGTTCAACAAGAATTTTATGTGTTTATATTTTCTTGTTGTAGTAAATAGATATTTTACATCAAATTCATGAAATCCATATTTTACTATCGCATCATAAATCCTTGTTTGTCCTTTTATGTTTCCATTCTTATATTTATTAATTCGTTGGGACAAATCAGTAGATTGCCCTATATACATTTTTCCGTTAATTCTATTAGTGAGAATATATATTCCCGCTATCTTTTTCCATGCCATAATAGTCTGTTTTTTTAGTTTTCATAAATTCTTCAAATCGGCCAGCATCTTCTTTGATGGCACGTTCGGCTTCTTTTCGCATCTCTTCTTCTTCCCATGGGAAAGTAATTAGGTCTTTGGCACCGTTTTTCATCTTCCTTGCATCGATGTGAGGTAACATGGTGAAATAGGTCCACATTCGGCTTTCTTCCATTTGCTCCTTTTTCTTTTGTTCGTATACTTCCAAGTAGAGAGGAAGATCGCATAATTCCATTTCGTTCAATGCATAATGGGCGTCCAGTCCTGCCATTATCAAAGTAGAAACTATTTTACCTATGTTTTCAGGGCTACCCTCGGAATTACCGACATCAGATGTGGTTATCTTTCTTTGAAATTGGGCCACGACTTCCATGATCTTTCCTAAATCGGAAGACATGGCATTCATAAACCTTTCATCTGTCAGCACTTGCCGGAATACTTCAAATGTATACCTGGACTTATCGCTGGTGATATACATGACATAAAGCAAAGATTCTATATCTTCTTTATCTGTATAATTCATTTGTGAGAAAGATTTTTCCCGTAGTTGTTCCCAGCGTATGATTGCCTTAATGGTAAGACGTTGGTATTTCATTCCCGGTGCCATAATCAATTTTGGCGGGCAAGGAATGCGAGACGGGGCAGGTCTTTTATGACCTTCCACACTCATATCGCACACAGCAATAAGAACTAAAATTAAAAGTGCAACACCTGCACAAAAGATAAATATGCTCAAGTCCATTATTCATTCATATTAAAAAAGGCGGCCATCATAGGACCGCCTTATGCATTTGTTAACGAATTCTCAGTGTCACACTGCAACCGGTTCTATCGGGGTCAAAGCTCCCACACCTTTAAAAGACGCGCTCACCGAAACAATCTGCCCGTTATCCGATTTGATGGACAAAGAAGTGATAATCACTTTTCCCGTATAATTTGTTTGTGCGGTATCTTTGGTGAAAGTGCCACCGAAGTTATCTTGATCCGCGGCTTTCGCACTGCCAAAGAAGAAGTCCAAAGGATCACCCGCTATCTGCTTCGCAAGCAAGGTATCAAAACTCATTGCGCCTTCTTTACGCGTCAAAAGAGATTCGCTGGAAATGGTGAAACTCTTCTTTCCGGCAAGAGAGCCGGCCCAGTCACCCATCATCTTATTAGAGATATCCAGTTCTTCTGTACTGATATCCAGTCCTGCACTTGATCCGAATGCTATCGGATCTTCCCCGATAAAAAGCATAAGTTCACCCCTGTGGATGTCTACGCTTGAATCTAATTTCTTTTCTGCCATAATTATTTCTGCTGAATTGAAAATTGTAAAATTTGAATAAATTTGCCATCAATGAAGTCCTCTGTAGAGTCTTCAAGTTGTATGTGTATATCCGGATTCCGAAAGTCGCCGGATAAAGTGTCATAAATTAAAACTGCAAGCTCTTGATTGCGATTATAATCATCCGATACAGCTACGACATTTACATAAGGGATCTGGTCTGCAACCCCATACTTAGTATATACCTGTTTATATCCGTCACGCTGATAAGTGATAAAATCACCTTCTGTACTTTCTGGGGCTATAACAGGGAAAATCTTATCCTCTATAAGAGAAACAATATTGGGGTTATCCAGCAAAAGAGCTCTTACCTCAGTGGTTATCTTGAACATGTCCATTATCTACGAGAATTTATTCGTTGAACTGCCTTTTGTGTACCCTCATAAACGGCCTGCATGGCTCTGTTACCTTCTGTATGTTCTGCATCTGTCCAAAACTGGTTACCTGGCATAATACCACGATAAGCACCGGACTTCGTATAACGTCGTTTGGTTCCTCTATCCACCAGATGTGAATGATTACCTCCCGGACGATCAAAACCAGCCAAAGCACCAAGCTTATTCCGTTTTACCCGATTGGTAAAAGAGTTCATAAGATGGTTGGTTTGTTTTCCATGATGCAACAACCTAACACGTAGATTTCTACGGCCTTTTACACGAAAGAGATTGACCGCTGAGCGAAGTCCGCTCTTAATGGCCTTGTCCTTTTCAAAATCCTCAAAATTACGGACTAAGTACAGTATGCTATCTTTGTCAATAACTGAAGCCTGTATCATGTATTCAACTTTTTAAGGGTTAAAGTAAGTTCGTTGTCACGAGGTTCAATCATTTTTATTTCCCAGGTACATTCAGCCCACTTTACGCGACAATTATAAGTTATCTGAGGATATTTACGAACCAACATCACGGTCATCTGTCCGATAAACTGTTCCTTTGCACTCTCATCCCCGGTTATGATGGACTGTTTCTTTCGGTAAGCCCTACACCTGAATACTTCTTTGTATTCCTTGCTAATGGCTCCTGATGGCGTCTTCTCTTTTGTCAACGCCTCAAAAATCAAAGTCTCTTTCAGTAATCCGGCTCTCATAGGCTAAAGTTTCGATAAAGTGATGTCAGATATTTAACTCCCCGAGGAAGCTCCTGAAGTCTGACGCTGGATACGCTTTCCCTGTTGCTATAATAAGTGCCGATTGTAAGCAGAATAGCGTGCCGGAGAGGTGCGGGGATTTTAGAGCCGCCACCTATAGTTTCAAGTTCTTCAATTGTCACGCACAAATCCTTTGCAATATTCTCTTCACCTGCCTCTATCAAAGACTCAAGGTAAGAATCATCCTCCGTAAAGGATGATTCTAAATTCAAGTGCTTCTTTACCAACTCTAAGTCGACGTATGCCATACTACTTCAAAGACGCAATAGAGAATGATTCCTTACGGATGAATCCCATATTCCAGTAAGAATTGGTAATCAGTCTTACCGTCCCATTCAGAGCTTGGGTATACGGATCTACAAGCAATTCAATGCCGCCCCACTGTCCCAAGAAATAGTCTGCCCAGTTGCCAAAAACAATACCGAATTCATCAGCACCTTCACCAAGCTCTTTCGGCAGGTTGTTTGTCCGCAGCGCTTTGTAACCATTCAATTGGCCATCGCCATTACCTGTAAAGATAAAGCCTCCGGCACCGGATGCATCTTTAACTTTCGTTTTTGCCTTACCAACAAGTGACGGGTGCAGAATGTAAGACAAGCTACCGAACAATGCATTCCGAGTATCCGCGTTAGTTTCCATCGCAACGATCTGTGCCCATGTCATATCACCTTTGATATTTGCATCAAGGGTGTGGAACATACCGTCAGGCGTATTATCCACACCGGTATTCTTGCTGAAAGCTGTCTGCTCTATCTTCTGCGCGATGGCTACAGCGATAGCCTGACGGATATATGCTTCTACAGAAGCATTCTCCTGCACAAGTAACTGTTTGGAAATGTCGACATAAGCAGTCAATCGTAGTGGTTTGAACACATTACCTTTAGAGAATTTCCCGGCGCCATCCTTAGCTTCTGCGTTTTCATCTTCCCAAAATACATTCGCACCGGAGAATGACGGCCAGTAAATGTTGCCTTGCAGACCAGTCATGAAACGTGCACCGGCACGCGCCAGGACCAGTGCCGATTGTAACGGCAACAACATTTCCTGTTGTTCCTCGTCAATAATAACACCTGTAGCAGCTTCCGTTGCAGCGGTAAATGCTGCACGGTTTTCCATGTTTACCGGCACTACGATACTACGTTTATCGGCCATCTGGGCACCTGACTGGTTATGCAGTGTAGTAGCCACATCGATAACACCGGCATCCACATCATTTTGCTGGTTTCCGTCCACCATGTTGGCAATAGCACGACGCAATGAGAATTTGCCTCCTTGCGGCTGGTGTCGACGGCCTTGCCGGCGATTCATGTCTTCGTGTTCCTCAATCTCAAGATTAATTTCTGCCATACGTACCTGGTTAGCTCCCAATTCTTCATTTTCCTCAGTTGTTAACAGGCGTTTTTCTCCTTTAGCAGTTTCAAGAATCGTTTTTGAACGAGTGGAAAGCTGTTTCTTCTCATCCTTCAACTCTGTGATACTTTTTTCTTTAGCCATAACATTTAAATGTTTAATGATTTTTCAATATTTGAGTAATACTCTTCCAAATTTTCGTTGTTTTGACGGGCAAATTCTTCCTCAGCCTGTTCCTTACCACGCATATACACCGAAGTCTTACTATATGCGGCATTGTACACAGGAGCAATGTCGTATAGATTCCCTATCTTAGAGATTGTCCGTTTCCATACACCATCACTTTTCTTTTCCCAAGTGTCTTTCTCCACATCAAAGCAGAAAGAACTCTCGCTAATCTCTCCCCGGCGGATATTTTCCAGCAGTTCATCTCCAAGTGCTGTCTTAGGTGCCTCAAAACGATACTTAAGTCCTTTGCTATCGACTGATAACGCCAGTGATCCGTTTCCATTTGTACACCGGGCAAGTACTCCCCGGTTTTGGTTATGATTCAGTAATGCAAACACATCACTTTTTTCAATGACTCCATCTAAAGCTCCTCGATCAATCACCTCCTCAAAGGACAAACCATCAGAAGATACCCCAAACAGTAAGGCATAGCCCTCTACGGTCCGTTTTTCCTCTTCTTCTCCGGTTACTTGCACCTGAAAAGCCGTGTTTCTGATTTCTCTTTTTTCGTCCATAATCTTAGCTTTTACTCACTAACCACAGATTTGTCGGACACTTTTGAATTTTCTTCATTTTTTGCAAGATTTTCTTTAACTGCGTTATCTAAGGTCTGCACATTCACCTGTACGAATGCCTTGTCACCATTTTCAATTTTTGGAAGATTGTTTTCACGACGTACCTCGTTCGGCGTTGCCGCACCGATGACAGACAAATCCCTCCAATAGGCAGCCTGTGCACTCTTATCCGTACGTAGAATGGCAGACGTATCGAATTCAGCAAGTACCCTGCCTCGCTCTGCCGGTAAGAATACTTTTCTGTTGATTTCCTGCTCAATCTTTGTTATCACGGCCAATGCGGTATCCGTCAGATATTGGAGCTGCGTAGCCTCAACAGTAGAATAACTTGATTTACTCAGGTCGAATGCTTTCACTGGAGATACAGAAAAAAAGCGGCAAAGATCAACTACATTGAACTGCCTTGACTCAAGCAGCTGGGCGTCCTTGGGATTAATAGTAATAGGCTGGTATTTCATATTAGCTTCCAGCACTGCAATACCATTGGGGTGGTTAATGATTCGTTCCTCCCAGGTTTGGTATATCTGATCCTTTTGAGTTTTATCGAGACGGGCGCCTTCGACTGTCAGGACTCCGGACATTCCCCCATTCTTGAAAAATCCCACAGCGTGTTCTTCCGAACTCGTGGCGATATTAAGAGTCTGTCGGGCATGGGTAAGAGTGGAAACACCTATAATGCCATCGTATGAGAAATTGAGAACATGGATCATATCTCTCGGTTCGACAAGCTCTTTAAACCCCGTAATCTGATAGCGTTTTCGCATAATGCCTTTGCCGTCAGTAACCCAGACTACAGAGACATGGGATGTCGGCATATAAATAAGTTGAGAAACGGCCAAATTACTATCTCTCTCAATATATGCATATCCATTTCCTGTTAATAAAACAGAAGCCATAAGTGTCTTGAAGAACACAAACCTTGTCATATCTTCATTAGGTTCCAAGTCCAGTACTTGATAAGCCGGATGTTCCTTATATTCCCGTTTGAATCCATCCCTGTCAAGTTCATAAGTCTTAAGTGGAAGCACCGCCACACTATCAGATATGAGGTCTACACAGCGGTAAACTGTTGACAACAGCATAGGTTTGCTACGGCTCAGCAAGGGAGCGTGGCCACCGGAGTAGCTCCACGCAGGAATACGGGATGTTTCCTGTTTTGAAGCTTTTCTTATTTCAAAATTGTATCCGAATATGTTCATATCACACTTTTCTACACCAACCAAAAAAGTGTCGGACATTTTAATAAAATTCTCCGTAGCGTGGTGATGTCAGATATCCACCCAATGCTTCCAGCATACCGATCACACCATCTATCTTCTTTTCTTCAAACTGCTTAGATGGCTTGGTGTTGCCGTTTCTGTCCCTGGCCATTACTACATTGCGGAAGCAATGCCGGTTTATCACATTATTATCTATCACGGCTTTCCCGGAAAGCAGAAGACGCTCCATCTCTTTGGTAGGCCGGTTAAAATTCCCAAGAGCCTGGCTAAAAGGTTCCATAGGCAAACCCTTTTCCTCAGCATTGATGGTAAATTGGGTGGCATTCCAGCTATCGTAAGCAATCTTTTGGATATAAACCTTATCCCGGATATCCATAATGTCATTGAGGATATAGTCATAGTCAGTCACGTTTCCCGGAGTGATTGTTATCAATCCCTGCCTGCGCCATTCCCCATAAAGTTCCTTGAAACGCTTCTCCTGAAGCGCGACTTCCGGCAGGTAGTATTTAACCTTGAAATAATACTTTTCTTCAGTTGGGAACATGAATGCAGCGCAGGTTAAGTCACTGGTACTTGATAAGTCAATACCCATGTAACAGTCCTTGTTTATGAAATCATCAAAATCAATGTTGGCAGACGAGTTCAAAATATAGTGTTCAGGTATCCAAACCGTCTCGGCATCGCACCACATATTGATGTTCTTGGTTTTGATGCCGACCTCTTCGGATGGCGAATTCATAGCTTTACGTACCTGTTCACGCAGATACTTTGCCTTGACCGTTACTCCAAGGTTCGGGTTGCTTTTGGCCCAGTTCTTTTCATCTTTCCAGTCATCCCCTTCATCCAGCGAGTATATCAATGCGAATATGGTATCGTCTTCTTTTAGGCCTTTTAGAATTTCTGTACACATGTCCCTGAACTGATAACATGGTCCTAACTTATCAAAGCCTGCTGTAGTAATTATAACGCCCATTGGATCGTCCCGCATACCCTGTCCGGATTGTAATACATCCTTTAGACCTGAATTCTTTGCGGCATGATACTCGTCAAGCAAGAACATGGAAGGGTTCGGACCGTCCAGTTTGGATGAATCAGCTGCCAGAACTTTCAAAAAAGATAGAGTCTTATCGAAATTGATCTGGTCACGAAATGAGTCCAGATATTTATGCTTTGGATCAAGTCCGGAGACAAAGTTGCGACACATCTTGAAACTGACCTTAGCCTGGTCTTTGGAATTGGCGGCCAAATATACTTCGGCCGCGGATTCACCGTCAGCAATAAGATGATAAAGACAAAGAGCAGCAGCAAAAGCGGACTTGCCATTTTTGCGGGCCATCTCTATGTACACAAATGAAATTAGTCGACACCAGGTCCCATCCTCATCTTTTTTATAGAATCCGTAAATGCTAGCCACTGCAAACTTCTGCCATGGTAATAATTCGAAAGACATACCGGCATGGCGTCCCGTATAATGGCGGAGTAAGGCAATAAATTCAATAGCGTAATCTGCACATTCTTCACGGAATTCGATATCATCACGGTCAAATAAGGAATAGAAACGTTCTACGGCCAGCTTAATGAATTCACCTACTACCACTTTACCGTCGCGTACATCAGCAGCATATTGATAATAGCCTTTCATCTCTTTTTTCCCGGAGCCTTTTTGATAAACCTGTCCAATGGAGATTCTTCTTCCTTATCTGATTTCATTTCCTTGATATTTCCCCGGCTTTTAATGGTCAGGCCATATTCTGTCATGATCTTCATGACTTGGGCATAATTTTTAGTAGCAATATTCTGTGCGGGATTGGCAGCCCTTTCATATTTAATCATAACAACAGGGCCATCAGCAAGCAAAATATCCGTAGCCTGTAAGTACATCTCGTAACTGGTAGCGAGCATTCGGAGTGCTCCCAGATCAATGCTTTGTATAATCTTTCTTTTATTTAGTTCCTTGACTACATCCCGCATAAATTTTTGCGTTTCATCCGATAATCCATCGGGCATATTAAACTTTACCATATTGATTAGATTTTTCTGACTAACCATTTTTTTGTCGGACAGAAACAGTGTTAATAAATTAACAAATTCAAAATTTGAAAAAGTGCCGTGTGTGTAAAGAAGGGTGGGGCGAGGTTTCGGAAGTCGAAACCCTGAAAAAAAATACCCCTATCCCCTCCCTGATGTTCCACGGAATTTTAACACTTTGTTCCACGGGATAGACAATATAGGGATTTCCCTATTTGTTTGCGTAAAGCAAATAATACCCGTTAAAAAGTTTGCGTAAAGCAAATTAATACATTATCTTTGTGACAGTTAAAGCAAGGGGCTTTAAATCATTTGACATTATGAAACAATTAATCGATGGAGTTTGGGAATACTCACTAATCAATCCCGATGGTTTTACTCTTAACATTGAGACAATGAAACCTGTTAAGTACGGAATTTCAGTAGCGTATCAAGAAACGCAAAACAGTTTCGGAAAAGAGAGTTTAAACGGAGTTATTAATCATGCTTTAGAACATAGTAAAACGGTTGGCGGATGGTTCGACACCGAAAGCGAACGTTACTACTTCGATAGCGTAAAAGTCTTTAAAAACTCGGAGATTGACAAGGCGATAGAGTTCGCAAGGGAAAACAATCAACTTGCAATCTACGATATGACAAACGTAAAAGAGATTAGAATTAAGTAAGGGGTTCGCCCCTTGCTTTTTCTTTCTTTCCTAAAATAAAAAAAGTATGGAAAAAGAATTTATTAATGGTTACAGAAGAATGGGGATAGATATTGAACCATTGGAAGACGGTACGGTAAAAGTCACTCAAGCGAGACTGATAAACGGGTATATACTGAACCAAAAGCAACTCATTGAACGGGGGAAAGAATTGTATCCGGATGCAAAGATTATCCCGGTGGCATATTCTTTGAATGTAGATGATATTACGATTGAGTGGATAGAAAGTAAGATGCAGGAGTTTGGCATAAAGAGGAATGATCTAATAAAGCAATTAGCTATTGATCGTTCTTCTTTGAGCCTTATCATGTCTGGCAAACGTGAACTGTCCAAACCTATGCGGGCAACATTCTTTTATTATTTCCTGACGTATGAATTGAACCGGGATTTCAGGGAACACCTGGACAGTTTATAGTTTGTTGTGTATCTTTTGATGGCATTGCTTACAAAGACTCATCAGGTTGTCATAATCATAGGCAAGGAATAACCGTTGCTGGGGATCATCCGTGCTCATAAAGGAAATGATATGGTGAATGTCTTCAGCCGGTACTGTTTTATTTTCTTTCAAGCATAGTTCGCACAGTGGATTACATGCAAATTTCCACGCACGCAACCGGCGCCAGCGTTCAGAATTGTATATCTTCCGTCGTTCAGTATTGTATTGGTTATTGTCTTTCGGTTGTATCTTCTTTGGCTTGTATATAGTCGGCATAGGGTATTTTCTTTAGTTGTTGGGCATCTCGTATTGTCTGAAACTCTATCATCCGGTAGCGATGAAGGAAATGTCTTATCAGGTCTTCATCAGTAGTACATTTCAAGGATTCTTCATCTTGAATAACGTACAGAACTGTATCCTGAAAGATATCTTCATGGCTACGGGAATCAAAATACCCAGTTACCTGCCGGAAGCATAAGGCCCGCAGTTTATCATAATTGCGAGCTATGTTTCCGGCAATAACCGGATAATAGTTACTGTTCTTGTATCGGTTTCTCATCAAGTTTTAAATTTCCTGCATCGTCCACTATGTCGTTTATACCCTTCATCACTAATGAACGGACTACTACAGATACTTTGACACTTGTTTTATTGGACAATTCTTCTAATAGCATTAATGTACGGTCATCAAATCGAATTGAAATTCTTTTCTTCTTCATTGTTTAAGCCTCATCAATTTATCACGTTTATACTCTTCCGCATACTGCCGGGTAGCTTTACTCTTTGTGACATAAATCACGGTTGTACTAGACACCCGTACCGGATAAAGTTTTTTCTCCCTTTCCCGTTGCCGGGCAATAATCTCATCAAGATTTTCTATATTCTTTGTTGTGTCCGGTTTACTTTCTTCTACCGGGCCTTTGCGTTTCTTATCTCTATTATTCTGCATCTTAACCGTTTTATAATTTAGTTGATTTCATTTGACTTAATGATGTATCATCGAAATATTCGCAAGCCACATCATCTGGATTTGCACCAGATAGATGACATTCACATAGAGCATCGCAATCTTCACACTTCCGACTAAACTGTAAACGCAACTCATCAACATTGCATAGAATCCGTTCATAGATTTTATACATCAGCTCCGGTTCCTGCTTTTCGGGAGAATAAACGAATACCCGTTTACCTGCACCTGCCATCCATCCGGACTCTGTGTTAGCAGATCGTCCACATGGCAATACCATAACACAGGTGTCAGCCCATTGCATTGCGTTAAAATCTGAATTGAAACCAGATTCAGCAACCGGATGCCTTAGAGCATCACGATATTGTTCAGTAGTCCAGCTCTGCCAATCTTTATCTATTGCGGACCACTGGAAACCTGTTCTCCCTTCTGGATTCTTGAAGTCATAAACTTCGTGTCCTAATTCACGGAGAACTTTTACAACTTCCTGTTGATACTCATTTCTCCAACTACTTGCTACATAAATCTTTGCCATATTCTTGTTCCTTTTTTTATAGTTTTGAATTATTGTTTGATTTCTTGATAACCTCTTTCTACAAAGAACTTTCCCATTTTATAAGAATTACAAAAAGAACTTGTATCGGTAAGCCATTTATTATTTTTGAGGCATTTGTTTCTCCAATAAGTCGGTGCTGGAACCTTTTGCCTTTTACAGTATTCACAACTGGCGCATACCATGTTTGCCTTTACACCATAAGGGCTAATCATTTTTTTGCTCATTGTTATTTAATTATACCAAATATTCAATAACGTTTATCTCAATAATCTGAATGCTACAGATTGTGTGTATCCATCCACGACAATCACCAGAACATAAGTTCAATATTTCATCAAATTCATTTAGAACTTCTTCGGGAATATCAGGATACATATCTATCAAAGACCCAAGATAACCCTCACGTTCTTCCTGTACCCAATTATGTCTTTTACCCTTCTTGGATATTGCCTGAAACAATGGTCTGAAATAATCTAACTTATCATCGCTCAGTTTTTTGCGAATCGTTTCATAGTCACCATCATTCCAATCTACTTCTATTTCTATCTGTTTCATTGAATCTATTCCTTTCTACTTAATTATACGCCAAATAGGCTTGTTTGTACTAAAGTTCCTTTCTCTGTTTTAATTTCTCCGAAACATTCGTGGCGGAAACGCTGTTCTTGCGCTTCAAAATACTCTTTATCGATTTCGGTGGCATAGAAATCGAATCCTAACATGTAGGCTGCTATTCTACTACTACCACTCCCCAAATGAGTATCAAGTATTTTATCCCCCGATTGTGCATAATTCCTAAATATCCACGAGTATAATTTTTTAGGCTTAGTCGTTGGATGAAATTTTACACCTTCCATTCCTATAAATCCACTATATGGAATAAAGGTTTTTTTTAGCACTGAATTAAATGATGTCCATGCTAATTCACCACTTGAAAAGGAGCATCCTTCAGCTACCATTTTGTCCCAAAATATCCACCCGCTTGTAGGATGTAGCTTATCAGTAAAGTAATTGCCTCCCCATATAATTTGATTCTTACTTACTCTGAACAACTCATTAAAATATTCCTTACCCGGAGGAGTTGAATCCCATTTCTTTATACTTCTCTTCGGAGAAACAGTATTCCTCTTACGTCCAGCATTCATATTCACATTAATTCCATAAGGTGGGTCTACGACAGCCAAATCAAAAAACTTATCTGGAATATCTTTCATGTATTCCATGCAATCCATATTATATACTTCACTTACCGGCATTATTTATTCTCCTTTCTGTAGATGCTTTTTATAAATTATACAAAAAGTGATTGCTGAACACGTGACAATACTAATCTATTAGATTCTCTGTAGAAATCCTTTTTGATTTCGAATCCATATGCACGTCTCCCAAGTTGAGCAGCAGCCAATAAAGTAGAGCCACTTCCGGCGCATGGGTCTATAACCACATCACCTTTATCGGTAAATATCTCTATCAATCTGCGAAGAAGAGGGACAGGCTTCTGTGTTGGATGTACTTTCGGAGTATCGCTATCTCTCACCCAATCAAAACAATTGAAAATCATTCTTCCGTCATTGTTGAATTTAGGAAGCTTTTCACGATAGAGCAATAAACCATACTCACAATTACCGACGACCTTCATATTAGCTTTCAATACTTGAGCTGAAAAGTCCTTCCTGAATACGAGATTGATATAATTGTTTAGCCCATATCTTTTCCCAAGTTCGATATACCTGAACTGGTCTTCGAATTCACAGAAGATAATCATACAGGGAGCTTTGCCTTTCTCCTTTGGTTCTTTTACAAGCATTTGACTACAAAAGTGCATAAACTCGGCAGGACGGAAATCCTTGTCAGTATCAAAAAACTCTTTTCCGGCTTTATCACTCTCTCCGTTTTTGTTGTCTCCGTCTACATACCATGAGGGGTTGGATGCATAAGCGTTGTTTCCGAGATTATAGGGAACATCAGCTATAATAAGCTGAGCCTTTGGGATTCCATAAACTTTATAGTTTTGAAAATGATCATTGAATAATTTTATATTTTCCATATTTCTACTAATACTAAATCTGATTATTCTGATTATTCCGATTATGACAATGGCCTCAACTATCTGGCAGCTAATCTTCAGAATCCAATTTAGGCATTATCAATCCTTTTGTTTCATATAACTCGTTTCCGACAAACTCCAATTTGATACTTTGATTTTCGGTTTCTCCAAAACGCATGCGTACGGATTCCGCATTTACTGAAGCACATATATCGGATAGGTAATACGGATTTATACGAATTTTCCTTTGAGAGCCTTCTTTCCAGTCATCGATTACTTTTTGATAGTTCGGATATTTCATTTCATCACCAGAATAGAAGTTGATCTTAACACTATAGCCATCACCCTGTACAAGAAAACCGTCTTTCTCGATGGATGCAACAGGATATTTCATCAATAACTGGAAGTTCTTGCCGGAAAAGAAATGCCCGTTAAGTAATTCGATTTCCCATTCATCAAAATTAGAAATTTCACTAACCTTGGCTTTTATAAGAAGATACCCATTACTTGCAATCGCATAACCGTACTCAAAGTATATATAGTTCATTACCGGACGGAACTCGTCAATCGAACATATTTTGTGCAGTTCGATTCCTTTATGAAAATTATGCCTTGGTTTCTTCATAATCGATATTATTTAATTGTTTTTCCCTTTTTTCTTTTGCTTTCTTACAGCATTCTGATACCATACAGAATTTGCACCAAGACTGCAAGGTTTCACGTGCTTCTCCTTTACGTCGATACTTCAGGGGATAGAAGTAGCTCAGACGGAAGTATTGCCCGCAATGGGTGCAACGCTTATGTAATACTCCATCGATGTTCATGTAGTTGTTCTTCCTTCTGCCAACAGGCAGACCATCACTTCCGAGTACTATCATGATGCCATCTTTTTACGGATTAAACCGATGTTCTGTTTCACAAGCCCAATAATGCGGTTATGGTATTCAGTATTCTTATTGCATACTCCGCGAGACTGAACTACCTGCATAGTAGCCAAATTTAGTTCTACTGTTTCCAAGTGTTTTCCTTCCTTATCCTTTGCAGACAGAATAAGAGAATCCTTCTTCTTGAAATATTGATTACTATACACGCAATGATGCATGATTTCCGCTTCTTCCACAAATTCAGAAACGCTTTGCAAAACTGTTATTACGATGTCTTCGGCATTGATGCACAATCCAAAGAACCGGCCTTTCTCTTTCTTATATTCTTTTTCCCACTGCGAAGCTTCCTTTAGACGTTCTTCAAGTTTCCGCTTACTTTCTATGCGTCTCTTCCTCTTCACCAACTTGTCATGCTCAGCTTTCAGGTCCTGAGGACAGACATAACGGGAATTATGAGTATCCAGATTAAAGTAGGCCAACATATCCATATAATCAAACCACATGGAGGCATCTTCTATTTTATATCCATTCCGGTTACATATATTCAAAGCATGTGCATAAGGTATCGTATACTGTTTTTTCAATAACATGTGCCTGAATACAGACAGTTGCCCGGTTTTTACCATAGTCTCAGCGACAGGATTGGATAATAGCTGCCGGATCACATCTACTACCGACACATTCAAATTTAAAAGCTTATTCATCCACCCATTGCGCTTTAATATAGGAGTCACCCTGATTGTCGGATAGAAATAATTGCCGGACACGTCGAAAACATCATGCATCTCATAATAACCTGACGCTTTATAATTATGGAACTTCACATCCATCTCGCTATTATAAATCCAATAAAAATGAAATGGACTACGTGTATACTTTTTGCCCAGGATAACCTCTTTACCATCTTCTGATATCCAATTCTGATATATTTCAGACATAAATAATCTTGTATCATTCCCCTTTGTATTATTACGCTGTACATCGAAGGAACGAATAACCATCCATCCTTTGTAAGGCTGTATTAGGGAATATATCCTGTTCTCGTTGGAATAACGCCTATTTGATTGGTTCCAGTGCTCTAACTCCAGGCTTGCGCCACACTGCGGACAGATATGCGTTCCCACACCAATAGATACAGCAAGCAACGGTTTCAGGACCTCATCAACACATCCGCAACACTGACACCAGACTTCGCCTTTCTTCCAATAATAACCGGTCTTCTTAAATAAGTGCTCATACGGGTATGTTCTTTGAGCCTCTGTCAACGGTGGAAGATGCTTCGATAATTCCACCACTTGTTTCTGTAATTTAGTCTTTGGTTTCATAATTAGAATAAACTCATTTGTTTCACCTCTGTAGCCTCTTTCTTTGACCGTGACGGCTTTTTCTTTAGCATAGCATATTGTTCTTCGGTCAGGCGTTTAATCGCTTCCTCACGGGCTTTTTTCTCGTCTTCCTCGGTTAACTTAACCGGTTTGGCTGGTGTTGTAGTAGAAGCAGAAGTTCTAACGTTTGACGGCAGCTTATTAACTTTGATATCATCCTCATCATAGTAATGGACTGCCAATCCATAGACCACATCATCATGTACTCCACTTCCTTTTACGTTAGGAGCCATGCTTATACTGGTTTTAAAGGCTTCTCCCATAACATAAACACAGCATTCATCTATATTCTTGTTAGGTTTAGCGTAAGACTTTGCGAATAGTTCGTCTGTCCGGGCACGCTCATCAAGATATGACTTGATGATGTCCTTTATTGATTCTTGTTTACTCATAGCAACTTTTATTTATTTCTTATCTGTATATATCCCCTGCGTTCGGTTTCCCTGAGAAGTTCCATATCCTCATCTTTGATGTTACAGGGAGTTTCTCCATTTACTGTGGTGTAATCGGGAATGTTAAACTTTTCCCGTATCTTCTTCTTAATTCTTGGAATGTCCTTCAGGTCAACATTCCTAAGATCCCAGTAGATTGTTACTTTCATTGATCTACAGTGTATAATTTGCATCCCGTTTTCTCTTTTGCCCTGAGTAGGAAGCTAGCCGCCTCATCATTATCTACTATCAACTTCACAGCGGTTAATCCTTCTGTTCTTGGTTTCTGAAAAAGTAAAGAGCAAGGTTGATCGTAATACATCCAGTAGAAGATAAATTCGGTTAACCGAAAATTATCTATCTGAACGATATATTTCTTCGGGGGACGCTGCATATCAAATTCTAACTAAGCTTTTCTACTTGATAGGCCCTCACATCGTTGTACCATTTACCGTTGATTTCACGTGCTTCTACAGTAAACCGTACCCTTACCTTTTCATCGACTGATGGAGCATCTTCTACAGGACCATCGAAACTGATCATGGAGAATTTCATTCTGAGAGGGAAACGTTCTATAGTTTCCAAAACAAACTCTTTCTTCTGCCAGTCTTTTCCTGTCTTCGTTTGTCCATTGGTGGTTGGCAATGCCACTAATATTTTGCCTTCGGCTTCACAATTCATAAGCTAATGATTTTATTATTATATTTTTTATTTTTCAGCCCTTTTATGTCGGTTCCCGACAACCCTTCGGGCTGTATAGGACAAGTTGCCGTAAATCGTTAAAAAGATTATTAAAAACATGTATTTAGTTCATTTTCAGCGAATTGCACGCGCACCATAAGGTGCTTTTTAGTATTTATATAATACACTGATTATCAAGCAATTATCTTTTTATTCGAATTGGCGTAAATATCCCAATCTGATAACTTGCTAAAAGACGGTCTTTAAATTCACGCTCTAATTCGCCTATTTCTTCTACATACTTCACGCGCTCTGTCGGCCAGCTGCGAGCGAAATTGCGGATCGTTTCCCATTGCTTCTTAGTAAGCGCACCATCCAGATACATCTTCTTGTACCGTTCCTTGTAGCGCGTCACTCCTATACGCTGTATCTCACGCGCTTTGTCAAGTTGGGACATCTTTACACCTTTCGTAGCGGACAACTCTCTTACAAAGTTTATCTCTGACCAATCCTTGTAGAAAATGCGACCAACTTTGGATAAGAAGGAATTATCAGTTAGTTCGGTCAAAGGGACGGACTGATGTTTGTATATCGTTTCGATACGCAATATATTAGCACCAACCCGGCGCCCCTTTTCTCCGGCTTCGAAGGTCTTATCATAAATCTTTAGCACCTTACGGAAATATTTGCTTTTCTCCGTTGTCTTCTGTTTGGATTCGGGAAAGTTGGCATCATTCCATAATATCCGGCCGGATGCTTCCCGGACCTGCTTTATATACTCATCCGCTGGCAGTTTCATTTTCATTGTAATACCGATTTCGTAGTAGGTAACTACAGCGTTTTCCGGCTTTACAGAAAGTCTTAACAGAAGCTCTTTGATTGTCCGGACTGCCATCGCAAAAGTCATTGGACGAGAATTATCCAGTTTTCCGGTACGCTCCTTACTCCATAATTTGCAGATAGAACATTTACAGCGTAACTTATTGCCTCTGACCTCAATAAAGCAACCGTCAAAATTGGCGTATGCCGTTGATTTATAATAAATTTCATCACCTTCTGTACATTGCTCCAGGTAATTGCGAAGAACGATAGTGGCAATATCGGCAGTGTCAATAGTTGCCTTTATTATCAGCTTATCGAACATGAACTACCTATTTATCACTTGTATAAGGATATACATCAATGATAGGAGTTTCAACAACCGACCCTATGCGGTAGTCCGCCATTGTACTTTTCATCCCTTCATGTAACTTGGTGGTTGCATCCTCTGTTGAGGCACCTTGTACAAGTACATAGGTTGATGTTTTCTTTTCGGCACCGCTTTTATCATCCAGGGTAATGAAAATTAGTTTGCACTTGAACCAACGGTCAGCTGCTTCTTCTTCGCTGGGGAACAATTCACTGAAGTTGGCACGACTGATGTCGGATACTGTGAATTCACCCGAGATAAACGGTGTCATTTCCTCAATGATGCGGGCTTCCGCTTCTGTAAAGCTGAGTGCGTCCACCAGATAAGGCTCCGTCACTTTCTTATCCATTCCGTTCTCCATTACTTTTTCGTAACGAATCTTACATATAAACCATGTGTGCATTGACATGACTATTTCTTTTTATTGTTCAACTTCTTTATAAACTTCTTGCACCGACGACATAAGTCCTGATCAGGAGATGTCTTAGGTGCATACTTCTCAATCCTTTCTGAGCATTGGCGGAGAAGGCGCTCTAATGTTTGTATGTCCGTTTTGCATAATTCCACGTCATTTAATTTGTTTCTCCTTTTTCAATCGCTTCACCTCTTTTCGGTAGTAGTCAATCATGGCGCGATATTCAAAGTCTGAGATTTTATTTATTTGATACTTCATCGCCTCAAGCATCAATACAGTAGCTTCTCCATACTTGGCTATCAAACCACGTCTGTAGCCTTGTATATTCCCCTCATCAAATCGATTACACTTCCGGCATTGGGCATTGCAATTCTTTTCATTAAATCGTGTAGCCATGTGCTGGCGATTAATGTAGTGGCCGCAGTCAGATTGTTCAAAGGGAAGAAGCTTTCCGCATGAGATACATTTGAATGCTCCGCTTGGAAGCGCATCCCGAAGCCTGATGAACATGGCAAACACCGTATCAAGGCGCGATTTCAAGTTAGCGGTGGACATAGGAAACACCTGTTATCTGCCGATACTGATCCTCACTGCGGAAACGTATAGCATTTTGAAACCAAATATCGTTGGCTGCCTTATAAGGATGCTCGTCGGTTAGATCACTTGAGTTTTCGTCTGACAAACGGGCGATAATAGCACGCGTACGATCTTCGTCATTCCAGAAGATAGCGGTGTCTCCAATGCGAGGAACCTCTTCTACGTGATCCGTTAGGTCACAATGAAAATCGCCATAATGTTCAGGCTCAAATATGATAAGCAACTTGTTGTCAATAGCTTCAATTGACACACGGCTACATTCTGCCGGTATCTTGTAATCTATCAGTTTCATTTTCATGTCTAATATATTTTTGAATCATAAAATTCTTGATGCCTCATATACTCCCGAGCTACTTCGTACCGGGAAGCCGGTGCGATACGATCATGGATGTATTGGTACTTTTCAAGGCTCATACCGGAAAGAATATCATCGGTATATTCAACCCTGCCGGAATAAATACATCCTGCAACTACAATGGCAATAAGAATTGCCTGAATGGTATATTTGCTGGTCTTGTTCATATATTATATTTTTAGATTTAACTTTTGAAATCCCCGCCAACCCGTGACGGGGAATATTACTACTTATCTATTTACTCAGCACGCTTCACAGCGGACTATCTTCATCAGCCAAATAGTAGGCTGTTAGTTCATCTTTGGAAAAATACAAGTTCCCATGCTTTTTATGGTGTGGAATTTGTCCACGGCTACATCTCGTTCGAATTGCATTTTCTGTGAGTCCAAGCATTTCTCCAACTTGTTTTATTGTTAAAAGCTCATCCTTGTGTCCAATTCTTTTCGCAATAGCTTCTGCTATCTTTTCAATTTCAAAATTTGTCAACATACGATTTCTATTTAATGGTGAATAAAATTCAAGTATCAAATTTCACAGTATACCGTAATACATCTGAACCTTTACATTCCCAACGTCCAAAACGTCCATCTTCAATTCTTACATAACTGATTTTCCCCTCTCCAGCAAGGCGTTCTAACCGTCTCCGACCACCAACGAGAATAGAAGCTTGAGTTTTATTGAATGTCACCTTTTCAGCAGCCCTCATTATTTCTTGTAGTCTATCCATGGCAACTTTCCTTTCCAATGAATTTGTTCACGAAGTATATCTGCCCCTTCCCTGTAACCTTACTAGTAGTAGTGACTATAATGTCACCTGTTGATTTGGTTATCGTTGTCTTTTTAATTTCAAATAGTCCTAACTCCATAGCCTTTTGCGTTGGCTGATTATAAGAGGCTCCTTTATTACAGAGAAAACCGTTTTTACGCATCCACTCAAACAAACGGTTCTGCCCAATAGTGACACCATTTTGAGATATAATCTTTGCAAGCTCGGAGATTAAACAAGAACGTTGAGAGGTTGAAACAGCCTCAGCAAATAAAACTTTTGGTTTATTTGCTTCAATCTGCTTTTGCTGATTCTCTATTTCCTCTTGTTGGTGGGCAGCAAGAAGAAGGGCTTCTTTAAAGGAACCGGGAACCTGAAAATTTCCATTCCGCTTTTCCTTTTCTAATTGTTCCCAACGAAGAATCAATTTTGCCCGGGCCTCGTCATTAAATTTAGTAGCAACATAGAGGCATTCGGTTTTGGTAAGTTCATAACAAGGCCTATCTTGCTGATTAGCATCTTTATATGTGCCGAGCCGAAATTTCGTCCCGGCTACTTTCTCCCAAGATGGTTCCATCACCCGTATTGCTTCCAATACATGCTTGTGCATTTTACCTGTGAGTTCAGCTATTTCAATTGAACTCATCGTTTCTTTGATAACTGATAAATCTTTCATAACTTTGTACCGTTAATTTTGATGATTAATAAATCCTCATTGGCGTCCCTGCAAAGTTTGCCTTTGGGGATTTTGTTTATTACGTAGGTGAGCATCGTAAATGTCCGTTTCATTTTCTTCTAATTTTCGCAACCAAAATTCACATTCAGTACGTAAATTCAACTTGCACCTGCTTTTCTCAATAGTAGAAATAGAAATTCCAGCCTTACACATGGGGCGACGGCCGAATATATCGGAAGCACTAGATAACATGGTGTGTTCCGGATTGATCTTGAATAACTCTTGAAAAAGATAGGCACAAGTCTGACAAGACTTGCTAGATGGATTAAGAGGACAATTTTCTTCGTGGTGGCGCATCTTCTTTCTATTGAAACCGCCTTTACCGCAAAATTCACATTGATACAATTTTTCAGCTTTCATAAGCATCCTTTCTTTAAATAAAATGAGTTCTATTCGTTCACGGATACTCTATAGTGACTGTTAGTACCCGCTACTGAAATAGAACTCGATTCTTTATACCTTTCTGCGGAAACAGTCACGAAACCGCTAATTCTGTCGTAAAACATTCACCTTTGGTTGGATAATTGAAAAGGACTGCCTATCTTTGCAAGCGATCAAACATACGACGATAGGAATTAGGGACGCTTCTCTAACAGCCCTTGTTATATCCGTCTATGACGTTTTACGTTTGCAAATATATGTCGATAAATCGACAAAAGAAAGTTTTTAGCACCTTCTTTGTCGATTTATCGACTATTTAAATTTAGTCTAAATAACAAAACGATGAATCAGACTATCAATGAGCGAATTAAGCAAATCTGCGACTACTATTTCGCAGGTAATGTTTCCGAAATGGCCCGAGCTGTAAATATTAAACAATCAACAATTAGGGATATTGTGGGCACAAAGCAAAGCAAGCCCAGCTTTGAAACACTAAAAGCTATCGTCGATTGTCCGACAATAAAAGTAAATACAAAATGGCTTTTAGTCGGAGCAGGGAATGTATTTGATGAAGATAAAGGCTATTTTTATTTTGAGTTTAATGAAAACAAAGAACCTGTAAAAGTAGAGCATTTTGAGAAACCTCTTAAGAAAGCAACTTCCATTTTACAAACTCGCCCTCGCATTCCCTACACTGCCGCCGCTGGTTCTCTTACCAGTGCAGTAGAAGGTATTACAGCAGATCAATGTGAACAGATACCTCGTATCAACATCTTCCCTGAATACGATTTCACTATTATTATCAAAGGGGATAGCATGGAGCCTAAATACGAGGGAGGAGACGAGGTGGCATGTAAACGTATAGATAGTACATCTTTCATTCAATGGGGGAAAGTACATGTACTTGATACAGCACAAGGTATTCTGATAAAGAGAACGTATGAAGATGGCGACAAGATACGCTGTGTTTCATACAATCCGGAATACCCAGATTTCTCAATAGATAAGAGTGAGATTTATTCTATGAGTTTAGTTGTTGGATTAATTAGATTATAAGAGCAATGAATAAAATACTAATAATAATTCTGCTATTAACGTCATCAATTGCCATTTGGGGGCAAAACAAAAGCGTAACTATATACAATAATGGATTAACCCACGACAATGTTAGTGCGGACATATTTAACAATGATACGACTTACACTTATTCAGTCACTACAGCAGCCATGTGGACAGGTAAACTATCAACTAAGATTGTATATAAAGGACAATACAATGCTTTCATAAACTTCATGATACAGCTTTTCCAGTTTGCTGAAGCAAATAAGAACAATAAAGGAGCAAAAGCAGTGATCAACGACATCAATGTTGAATCTACGAAAAAAGCTGGAGTAAAATGTATCTCTATAGGAAATGGAAAGGATGTAAGCAACACCACCTACAAATCTATAAAGGGAGCATTAGAAGCAATAACTTCTTGGAAAGAAAGTAACTAACATAATTATTAACCCAAGCTAAAACTACGTATTGTGTAGAAATGAATGTAGAATAAACAAAGAAGACTAGCAAAAGTAACACTATAATCGGTTTAGCCTGAGTGATTTGCGCAAAAGAAGTCGCTTAATTAAGCAAAAACTTCTAAGGCGTGGGTCTTGCGTTCGAATCGCAACGGAATCACAGAAGAAAAGTCGCAAATCGCTAATAAATAAGCATTTGCGACTTTTCTGTTTCATTAATTAGGGTAATTTTGTAGAATACGGGGATTTTTCTGTATGATTTATTTTCATTCTAAATATAATCTATTTTGATTATGTGCACAATTTGTTTTTCTCATGCTGTTGGTCTCTAGATAGTCCCCCTTGAAATTTACGTAAAATAACATTTGTTACAGCTGTCCTAAAAACTACAAAAAAGTTAAAATGGTTTTGCTTCTATAGCTATGAACACTAATTTTGGGATATCAACTTTTAAAATTTAAAGCACATGAAAAAATTTTTGTTATCCATTGCGCTGTGTTGTGCAGCAACTAACTTTTTTGCGCAAACTACAGAACCTGGAAATCTAATTAACGAAGGAAAGGCAGCACTCGAAGCCAAAAATTACCAGGAAGCATTTACAAAATTCAGTACCTACCTGACACAGACAAACAATCAGGACTCTGTTATCGCTTACAACTGCGGCGTTTGTGCCGATAAAATCAAAAAACCGGAAGAAGCTCTCAAGTATTTTGATATTGCTATTCAAAAGAAATACAATCTGGGAAATGCATATGTAGGTAAAGCTGGTGCATTGAAGGATTTGAAAAAAGACAGTGAGTATCTTGCCACTCTGAAAGAGGGTATAGAAGCAGCTCCGGAAAACAAGACATTGAAAAGACTTCATGCTAATTATTATCTGAACGCCGGTATTAAAGCACAAAAGGCTAATAAACTGGATGATGCTGAGGAAGCTTTCAAACAAGTACTTGCTGACGATGAAAAGAATACCAACGCATTGTACAGCTTGGGTACACTTTCTTATAATAAGGCAGCTTTAGTTCTGAAGAATGCAGCACCATTGGCTAATTCAGATAAAGCTAAGTATGATGCACAGAAAGAAATCGCTGACAAAAACTTCCAGAATGCTAAAACGTATCTGGAACGTGCACTCCCCTTACTCTCGGCAGACAAACCTCGTGAAAAAAGTATGATAGATAATATTAAGAAACTATTACCGCAAATTGAAGCGCAATTGAAATAATCTATCGAAAAGAAGAATAAAAAAGCCGCGTTGGAATTTCCCGACACGGCTTTTTATTTATAGTATGTTATTTATTTCGTTTTCTTCAATACTACTGCTGTACGGGCAGGAATATATAACTTCAACCATTCCTTCTTCTCTTTTTCATAAAGAGGATCAGCAATAGTGAAATGTTTTACAGTGTCATCAGTCAATCCATTACCGCCATAAGCAGGATTATCCGTATTCAATACTACTTCATATGTGCCCGGAGAAACCAGGAAGCCATAATCGGTAAATGACTGTTTGGGATTGAAATTGAACACAAAGACATAATCTTTACGCATATATGCCAATACCTGATCGCCGTCATTGTGCCAGATTTCCTGAACAGGTGTTGCCTGGAAAGCTTTCACGCTCTTAATGGTTTTGAGCATATCAGCATCAAAGTCGGCCATATAGTGGTAAGTAAGATTCTTGTTATCTACCAGATCCCACTGACGGCGGGCATACTTGCATGACCATCCATTACCTTCACGTGGAAAATCAATCCATTCGGGGTGACCGAATTCGTTGCCCATGAAGTTAAGATAACCACCATTGATAGTACTTGAAGTCAGTAAACGTATCATCTTGTGAAGAGCAATACCACGATTCACTGTGTAGTTTTCATCACCTTTCTGCATATGCCAGTACATATCGGCATCTATCAGACGGAAGATAATCGTCTTATCGCCCACTAATGCCTGGTCATGACTTTCTGCATAAGATATGGTTTTTTCATCTTTACGACGATTGGTTACTTCCCAGAACATGCTGGATGGTTTCCAGTCTTCGTCTATTTTTTCCTTGATGGTCTTGATCCAATAATCGGGGATGTTCATAGCCATACGGTAATCAAAACCGTAACCGCCGTCTTCAACTTTAGCAGCAAGACCGGGCATTCCCGATACTTCCTCGGCAATCGTTATTGCTTTGGAATTTACTTCGTGGATAAGTTTGTTGGCAAGTGTCAGGTAGCAAATGGCATTGTCATCCTGATGGCCATTGAAATAGTCTCCATAATTACAGAAGGCTTCACCCAGTCCGTGACTATAATAGAGCATAGATGTTACACCATCGAACCGGAAGCCGTCGAATCCGTATTCCTCAAGCCAGTACTTACAATTAGAAAGAAGAAAATGGATAACTTCATTTTTTCCATAGTCGAAACAAAGTGAGTCCCAAGCCGGATGTTCACGTCGTGCGCCGGGGTAGAAGTATTGATTCGGATCACCGGCAAAATTGCCCAATCCTTCCACTTCATTCTTTACTGCATGAGAATGAACGATGTCCATAATCACTGCAATACCCAATCCGTGTGCGGTATCGATCAACTCCTTCAATTCTTCCGGAGTACCGAAACGGGAAGAAGCGGCAAAGAAACTGGATACATGGTAACCGAAACTACCGTAGTAGGGATGTTCCTGAATAGCCATGATTTGAATGCAATTGTATCCGGCTTTAGCTATGCGCGGAAGAGTTTTTTCACGGAACTCGTTGTAAGTTCCTACTTTATCTTCCTGTTGCGCCATACCGATATGGCATTCGTAGATAAGCAAAGGATCCGTATTAGGTTTAAATGTACGCTTCTTTACTTTATATGGCTTTTCCGGTGACCAGACCTGCGCACTGAAAATCTTGGTTTGTTCGTCTTGTACTACCCGTGTTGCCCAGGCAGGAATACGTTCTCCGCAACCGCCTTCCCAATGTACAATGAGTTTGTATAAATCACCGTGTCTCATGGCATCTGCCGGAAGTTTGATTTCCCAAACACCATAATCCTTACGTTTCAGACTGTACTTTTTCAGTTCTTTCCATTCATTGAATGTGCCCACAATAAATATTTCTGTGGCGTTGGGTGCCCATTCACGGAAAATCCAGCCGTCAGCAGTACGGTGAAGTCCGAAATATAAATATCCCGAGGCAAAATCAGACAAAGTCTGTTTCCCTTTGTTCGTCAGTTCAGCCTCTTTGTCTAATACATGCTGATGACGGCCTTTGATGGCATCTTCGAAAGGTTCCAGCCAGGGGTCGTTTTTGATCAAATTCAATGTTTCCATAAAGGATGAGTTTTTGATTGATTGGATTATTATGCTTTCACTTTCACAATGACTTTCTTCACACCGTCGGGAGAAATGCCGGGAGCATGTCCGTCTTGAGGGAAGAATATAGCAAACATTCCAGGTTTTACAGTGATATAAGTTTCAGCCAGTCCTTCGAAGAAAGTAATATCTTTCTCTGCATTGTAGGGAGCATCAGCGGGTACGCAATCTTTTCCTGCGGTATAGCCCATTACTTCCGCACCGGAGAGTGGAATCTGGATATCTATAAATTCATTGTGTGTTTCCAGTTTGGCTTGTTCTTTAGCTTTAGGGGTAGTTTGAGCTACGTTTACAACCAGGTCTTTACCTTTCAGTTCGGTTTTGCCAACTTCCATTGCGTTCAAGTCATGTGATTGCAAGAATTCAATAGCTTGGGCGAACAAGGGGTTCAACGATGCATATTTTTCTAAATTTTCTAATCTATCTACTACCATAGCTTTAATGTTTTAAGTTAGTTATATTATTATCAAATTTTATTCAAAGTCGTCAATCGTGTAGTTCAGGAAATCAGCAAAAGGTTTCATTTGCTTGAAGATTTCCGCCGTACGATCCACGCAATCGGATGCCAGAAAGAAGCTGTCCGGTTGATTACAATAACAGGTATATTCCTTGCATTTCAGATATTGTACATATTCAAAATCCTTTGGAAATCCTTTGGGAGCTGTTTTCAGGAAGTCTTCGCCTATTACCGGGAAGTATTGCTTGAAATCCGGATTTTCAACTATACCGCGAAATTCGTCTATGTTATCATACACTGCCTGTCGCACGGCTTTCAGCGTCTTAGGAGGCAGGCAATAGCTACCACCTGCCAACAGACAGTTGCCCGGTTCAATGTGAACATAGTAACCGCAGTGGTCTGATTTCTTACCGCGGGCGTTGATGTATCCGCCCAAATGAGTTTTATACGGGGTCTTGTCCTGCGAAAAGCGCGTATCACGATAAATCCGGTAAGTACAGTCTTTGACTTGAACGCCACGAATACTTTCATCGAAAAGCGAGATACGGGTAATTATAGCCGATAACAGGTTCTCAAATTCCCCACGGGCTTCTTCATACAAGTCCTTGTGAGCATTGAACCATTCGCGGTTATTGTTAGCGGACACTTCTTTCAAGAATTGAAAAATAACAGGGATGTTCATATTGGTATTTTCCTTATTATCTGACAAAATTACGCATAATTTTCCTAACATGCTACAAACAGGGACAAAAAAAGCATCGGCTCTGGTAAACCGATGCTCCTTACACATTTATCAATCAAACAGACGCTTCTGTTTTTGATGTACTTACTTATCACAAGCGGGTACAGTCTCCTTTAATTAATCTTATATCTAATACTATGAAAAACACAATAATATAACACGTCTCCACAGAAAAAGTTCGAAGGGGTATGTGTGTTTTTATCATTTGTTTATATCTTTGTAGAAAAATTATACGAACATATGGAATATAAGTATGATGAGGAAAGCGTGAATGCCCTGATGAAGTGGGCTGAGAACGCACAGTTACCCAAAGAGTTACAACTAAGTGAGGCCGAAAAGATTGTGAATCTTAGACAATACGTAGTGGCAAATATAAACGATATCAAAGCGCATTATCCGGATGAGTTTTACAATCCGGCCATTACGCGTCTGTACAGACTGAAGGAAAAACTGGAAGGAGAAAGCACCACGGAGTAACACAGAGTTCCACAGAGTAATAAGGATTCTTTCGAATAAAGATTACTCTGTGGAACTCTGTGTTACTCCGTGGTGAAAATCTTATTATAACTTGATTTTCAATATCTTTCCACTATATCCTTCTACAGAGATTTCCGTAGCCTTATAAGGCAGCAAACTAATACTTTCCGTCTTTCCGGTTAACAAATCTACTGCCGGATAAATATCCATCTGCGGTATTTGCAGGAAATCAAAGGCATGAGAAGGCACATTGATAGCTACATCTACTGAAATGTGGTCAAAGTTCACGATAATGAACAATAACTCTTTTCCAGCTTTGCGCAAGAATGTGTATTGTTTATGCTCATTGAAGCGCCAGCCATTTGCGTTGGCATACATCAGATCAAAGAATTCTCCTTCAGTGATTGCTTTTTCTTTGTTGCAAAGCGTCAGGATGCGTTGGTAGACACTATAGATATGTTTTTGGTCTTCTGTCAGCATCTTGCCATCGAACTTCCCACCATTCCGCCAACGACGTATGGTATCTACGCTCCAATAATCAAAAATAGTGGTACGCCCGTCTCTGCCACTGAAACCTTCGCTATCCATGCCCAGTTCACCGAATTCCTGCCCGAAATAAATCATCATCGGATTGGTATTCATACAAGCTGAAACAATCAGTCCCGGAACTGCTTTACGCGGATTTCCGGCGAAGAAATCAGAAGCAATGCGCTGTTCGTCATGGTTCTCCAGGAAATTCAGCATCCGTTTCTCGATGCCACCCAGACTTTGCCAGGAACGGGTAATGGCCGTAGCCGAATCATAGCCACAAATCACATTGCGAAGCGTATCATAAAGTCCTACCTTGTCATATAGATAATCAAATTTTCCTCGGAATAAGTAATTCTGATATTCTGCCGGATTATAAACCTCTGCAATGAATAACAAATCAGGATGCTTCTCTTTCACTTGCGGAATCACCCATTCCCAGAACTCAACCGGAACCATTTCCGCCATGTCACAACGAAAACCGTCTATATTCTTGTCTGCCCAGAAAAGAAGGATATCCAGCATCTTTGTCCAGGTGTCCGGAGTGGGATTGAAGTGACAGGTTCCACCATTCTGATAATCCACTCCATAATTCAACTTCACGGTTTCGTACCAGTCGGTGATGTTGGGATAAGCATCGAAACGATTGTTTCCCGTAGCCTTGGCAGGACATTCTTTATAAGGTTCAGTAGCTGATCCTTTCATATCGAACTGACCGTGCAATTCGGATTGAGGGATATAGTAAAAATTATTATATGGGCTGAAAGCGTAATTAGGATCATCATTTGCACCCAACTGTGAAGTTCCGTCAGGTTGTGCATCCGAATGATATTGGCGGGCAACGTGATTCGGAACAAAATCGATAATGACTTTCAGACCGCTGCGATGAGTACGTTGTACCAGATTTTCAAATTCCTTCATACGCTCCTGTACATCGTTTGCCAAGTCCGGATCCACGTCATAATAATCCTTGATGGCATAAGGAGAGCCTGCTTTTCCCTTAACAATAGCCGGATGATCAGGACGTATGTTGTAACGGCGATAATCCGTTTGCGTGGCATGCTCTATGATACCGGTATACCAGATATGGGTGGCTCCCAATTTCTTTATTTCATTGAGTGCCTTGGCTGTAAAGTCCGCCATTTTACCGCATCCGTTTTCTGTTATGTTCCCGTTATTGATGCAGTGATTATGATTGTTGCCAAACAAGCGCGTAAACACTTGATAGATAATCATTTTTTCATCTTTCCCCATTCTATTTTTTATTTTATGATTTGATAATTACTTTCATCTTTCCAGATGGTTCCCTGATCCGCTTTCAACTGATCCAGAAGAGCGTTAGCGGCATTGTATCCCTGCATAAATATCTCTTCTGCTTTTTCCAGTTCGGTATTGCTGTATCCATCCAGGTTATACGGTTCTATTAATAAATCCGCTTTTTCCCGTTCTGGAAATGTATTGGCACGGAACATGAAGTGATAGGAACGCATGGCAATACTTACAATATTCATCTTATATTTGTTCGCCAGTAGCGGGCTAACATTTACTGCCACCACTTTGCTACAAACACGTCGGATGGTAGATACAGGTAAGTTCATAAACACCCCACCGTCTACATAATGCGTTCCTTCTATTTTTACAGGAGAGAAAAGGACAGGCATACAGCAGGAAGCTGCCACACGTTCGGCAATATTCCCTTTGTGGAAATGCACCACACGTCCGTGATCGAGGTCGGTTGCAGTGATGATGAGAGGTATTTGCAATTCTTCCATCGTCTTTGCTTTCAGGTTGGTTTTCAGAAAATCAATAAATTCTCCTAACTCGAACAATCCCACTTTCGGGATGACTAATTTGGTCAGGTCCTGGAACTTATGCCCGGAGAAGTAATCCAGCACTTTATGCGGTTCGTTACCGTCTGCATAAAACACGCCTGCCAAAGCCCCTGCGCTTACTCCCGAAAGGATATTAGGTTTGATGTCATGTTCCAACAATGACTGCATCACGCCCAGATGCGCGAAACCCTTGATAAAACCACCGCTCAAAGCATATCCTATAGGATATTTGTTCGTAAACCAATTATTTGATGTTGCCTCCATGTAAAAAATCTACCATATATTTGTTCGCCACGAAATTAGTGATTTTATCGTAGGTTGAAAGTAAAAAGGGAGAAAAATGTGCTAAGTATAGAGAAAAAGCAACGCCTGCCCCCAATTTATACAATCGAAGACAGGCGTCAGTGGGAATCGGGAAAATATTTAATCAAAAGCCAAAATCATCTACCTGAATTTCTTCCTGATGATTATCGGTGAAGGGTTTAGCTTCTTGCTGTACGGCATTTCCTTCGATATATACGGCGCGGAAGGGGCGGGCAGGGCAGACGTATTCACAACCGCCACAACCTACACAAATTTCCGTATCTATATGAGGAATTGTCAATCCGTCCTTGAAAGGAATCATCGACAGAGCTTGCGTAGGACAATGTTCTGAACAAGCCCCACAACTGGTTCCGTCACGGTAGACGATGCAGTTCTCCTCGATGAAGACAACCTTACCCATCTGTGTCAGGTGTTTCTGCTCTTTCGTCAGTGGCAGGATAGCTCCATTCGGACAAACATCCCCGCATACGGTACAATCGAAATTACAGAAACCCTTTTCAAAGAAAACGGTCGGTTGCATCATTCCCCCGAAACCATACTCCATAAAAGCAGGCTTCAGTACATGAGAGGGACATTTACTGACACACAGGTGGCACGAGGTGCAATGTGTCTGAAAATGTTCCAGACTGATAGATCCCGGCGGTGTTATAGGCGTCTGACGTTTATCACTTTTCATTCCGGCTGCCGCAGCTGCTACGTTCTGGGCTTGTGCCATTACTTTGGGAGTTGCAGCGGCAGTTGTCAGCCCGGCAAGTAAAAAACGGCGTTTGGAAGCGTCAGTCACCTGTTTCTCTGTTTTGAGGGGAGTGGTATAACTAAGTGCATTCTGGCGACATTCACCCAGACAATCGAAACAATCGACGCAACGACTGTAGTCAATAGTCTGTTCCGGACTATTAATACATGAGGCTTTGCATTTAGTGGCACACAGTCCGCAATGATTGCATTTTTCTGTATCGATGCGTACTTTAAACAGTGAGAAGCGACTCAGAAAGCCAAGCAGCGTACCTACCGGGCATATTGTGTTGCACCAGGTACGTCCGTATTTCCATGCCAGAAAGCCAATCACCAAGAACGTCAACAGTCCGATAATAAAGGACGAGATACTCAGGAGAGAAGCGTCCACCTGATAGAAAGTATAGTTATTGAAACTTGAAAATATGCTTTCCAGCAAATTGTTCCCTAACATATACACAGGTTTAAACACATTGACCGTCATACGTCCGAAAGCGCTGTAAGGATCGAGCAGACCTAAAATGACCGTAAATCCGAAAAGAAAAGCTATCGCCGTTACACCCAATACTCCCCAGCGCAGTATATTCCTGGCAGGCGAGTAGCGGAAACGTTTCTTTTTCTTTGCCGTTTTTTTAGAAATCCAGGTCACTATATCCTGAAAGATACCCATCGGACAAATTGTAGAGCAATAGATACGTCCCAATAACAAGGTAATCAGTATCAGCACTGCCAGGATAATAAAACTGAGTGACATCAATGCCGGCACAAACTGTATATGTGCCAGTCTGTGGAAACTATTTGGCAATATTTCCGCAAAATCCAGAAAATAAAAGGTTATCAGCCCGAAGATAACAACGGACAATATAATACGTGCTTTTCTCAACATAAGTGTGTATACTTTATATCGCTTGAATTAAAGCTTGATACGCTTCACATTCAGCTTATCCAAATCCATTGTTCCAATCTTCAATGCCTGCCCGTTAGCAAGGTGAGCTACGCTTTCAAGCGGCATTTCGCGAACCTGGTTAAAGAATTTGGTGGCAGCCGTATCAACGGCCACAATATCCTGTGAAATAAATAATCCTTTGGTCAATACCACATCCGAAGCAGAACGTCCACGCGGGCCATTCGTTTTCAAAACGCGATAGGCATCCACCACATTCAGCACTGCTTTCTTATCCATTGTGCAGATATCGGCAATACATTGCTGCAAGTCGTTGGAATGGAAGAAACCGCGATCCCAGACAATACCCATGTGGTTCTTCATGGAAATCGTCAAGTTGGCGCCGCCATGGTTTTTCAGGATGGGCACATTGATCCATACATCACTGTTCAGAATAGCTTCGTGTACCTTGGCACTTTTCATGCGTACGCCTTTGGGCAATGAGACTGGTTTGTAGTAGCTTTCCAGATGAGCCGGCATAACCTTGGCACCCGCAGCTTTGGCAGCTTCTTCAATGCCGCTGTTCTTGTAGCACTTCTGCCAGTCATCACAAGTATGATCAAAAACCGTAACTTCCTTGGCACCTGCGGCAAGACATTGCTTCACAATTTCCGCAACCAGTTTCGGATTCGTATTACCGGCCAGTTCGGGTACTTTATCCCAACCAATATTCGGTTTAACCACTACCTTTTGTCCCGGTTTGATAAATTGTTTCATGCCACCCATTTCTGTAATAGCACGCCTGAACATCGCTTCCGGTTCTCCACCCATCACAGCTACCAGATCCACCTTACCGCCGCCAGCATTTGTCAGCTTTTGCGCCAGTATGTCCATTGCTTCGGAACGTTGCACGGTCATCACTGCACCCGTTACCGCCAGAGTCTTTAAGAAATCCCTTCTATCCATAGGCCCTTCTCGAATTATTAATTATTAATTGCTAATTATTAATTACTTATAGTATCCATGGAAACTTAAAACACGTCTCGTCAAACAAGGCATAATCTGCCGTACCATTGACTGCGAATGTTTTTATCATACGTGCCTCTTTCAGTAATTCGCACGCCAGACGAATGGTAGAGCCTGTCTTAATACGGTCATCTACCAATAAGATGCTTTTATCTTTAAAATCAAAGTCAACCGGAGCGAGCAACTGGGGTGCATCGTACTTCGGATGCTGGTATTCATCCCGCAAATTGATACGTAGCAGATGCACTTCTTTTTGCAATCGCTGGTTGATGATACCTGCCGGAACGATACCGCCATTAGCAATAGCCACGATCATATCAAAATCATCGTGGAATTCAATTGTGCGGAAGCGTTCCAGCACTTCTTCCATTGTTTTTGCCATATTGTTATGGGAGATAGTCTATTATTAAAGTTTGGAAATAGCTTTCAGCAGAGCGTAACCACCGAACCATTGGATCAGCATACCCGGAATACCGATACGGAAATCTTGTACGGCCAGGAAGAAGTTACCACATATAGCCCATTCAAAAGCAGTGCCTATCACCTGGTAAGCAAGAATCACACCAAGCAATGCAACTAAGGATATCTTCTTTGTATATCGTGCGGCAAATGCAGCGGCTCCTGCAAGCAAACCGGATTTTATCAGCAACACAGGCAATGCAGCGGCAGCGGGCATACCAAACAGTAAATGATTAATCACCGGAGAAAGTAGAGCCGTAAGCAGTCCTACACGGAAACCGAATTTATAGGCAGCAATCAGTGTAAAGAAATAGATAGGCAGCAAAGTCGGTCCGCCCATGGGAACCAGATGACAAAGCTGCGGCAGTGCTATATTTCCTGCAACAAATAAGAATGCAAACAAATAGGTCTTCACGTTACTGAACGACAAAGAGTAGAGTTTAGCAGATGTTTCCATTATTCAATGATTAGATTTTAATTTGTTATTATTATGTTTCTTCGAGATACAAAAGTAGGGGATGAGTGCTCATTTTGTTTGAAGATTTGTCTCAATCCTTACAGGTTTTGTATCGCTACATTTATATTAAGACTCTTTCGGACAGAAAAGGTTTAAATCTTCACCAATTCATATTGCATATTGCCCAATCCGATCTTTTTCGCATGGCGCAATCCAGCCAACCAGTCCGTATCCGGGTGCATCATGTGGAACTTGTCATGACCGCACAAATCATCGTGCTCATGTCCGGCAGAAAGGCGGTTACCCGTGTGCAGTATAGGAGCCTGGATGACCATATCAGCGCATGCTTTATCCAGAGCCACCGGGTCTGTAGAAGCCAGAATACCGAGGTCGGGGACAATGGCGGCATCATTATGATTCCAACAGTCACATTCCGGAGATACGTTCATTATAAAACTGATGTGGAAGTTGGGCTTATCTTTCACTACGGCCAGTGAATATTCGGCAATCTTATAGTTTAAGCGTTCGGACGTATCTTCATCGCCCATAATGGCGCCGTCATACTGGCACAAGGCGACACACTGTCCGCAACCTACGCATTTAGCGTAATCTATTTCTGCTTTGCGTCCTGCATTCAGATGTACGGCGTCGTGTGCACAGTGCTTCACGCAGATATTGCAGCCGATGCAACTTTCCGTATCTATTTTGGGTTGAGAGGCCGAATGCAGTTCCAGTTTTCCGGCTACGCTGGCACAACCCATGCCCAAATTCTTTAAAGCTCCGCCAAAGCCGGCTTGTTCGTGTCCCTTAAAGTGATTCATGCTGATGATAATATCCGCATCGGCTATGGCAGTACCAATCTTGGGGGCGGCACAGTACTCACCGTTCAAGGGAATTTCCCGGCAATCCGTACCTTTCAATCCATCTCCGATGATGACCTGGCATTGGGCGGATATAGGATTATAACCGTTTTCCATTGCGCTTTGCAGGTGATCGACGGCATTGGCACGACGGCCTGAATATAGTGTGTTACAGTCCGTCAAGAAAGGTTTCGCACCATTGTTGCGCAATAGGTTTGCCATGCGAGCCGCGTAGTTCGGGCGCAGATAAGCAAGGTTTCCCGGCTCACCGAAGTGAATCTTGATAGCGACAAAACTGTCTTTTAAGGGTAGCTGTTCAATACCTGCCCGCTTTACCAGGCGCTCCATCTTATCCAGAAGATTGGAAGTAGGAGAGGTACGCAGGTCTGTGTAGTAGACTTTTGATGTTTCCATATTACCTATTTATAGTTATAATATGTGCAAAAATAAGAGATATTATCCATATAAATAGGTATGGAAACAAAAAAAGTAGCGAAGTTCTTTCGCTACTTTAATTTGGCATTATCCTAACGGATCCTCCTCTATACCACCGTCACCTCCTTGGTTGCCGCCGCTACCGTTACCACCGGAACTGCTTCCGTCCGTATAATCTGTATCGATGGGAATGGCGCGGGTTACACTCATTTCTCTCAAAGTACATTGGAAAATCTTCCCCGGAGTGAATACAATACGCTTACGTACTATATTGCTTGCCGTAACGCCTTCTGCGGTATCCGCACTTTTGGCCTTAATGGTGGGGCGGAAGATGTCGAACTCTCCCTAACGGACATATCCGGGCAAAACAGAGTGAATTAGTTGGAATAGTGCTCGTTATGAAAGCAAATAGTACTACCTTTGTATGGTTAAGTAAATATTAGTACTCACCAGATATTGAAGAATCAGATGAATAGCAATTATAAAGTTGGAGATTTAATTTATGATGCGAATATTTATGATGGAATGAATACCCATATAGATGATTTGCTATTTTACAAGCGATGGCTGCCTAAAAACAAGGATGCCTGTATACTTGAACTTTGTTGCGGTACAGGTAGACTTACTATTCCGATAGCGCAGGAAGGATATGATATCAGCGGGGTAGACTACACTGCTTCTATGCTTGAACAAGCGAAAGTAAAAGCTGCCGGAGCAGGATTAGAAATAGAATTTATTGAGGCTGACATCAGAACTCTCGATTTACAGAAGAAATACGACCTTGTTTTTATTCCTTTCAATTCGATCCATCATTTATATCAAAATGAGGATTTGTTTAAAGCATTACGTGTGGTTAAAAATCATCTCAAAGCAGGAGGCATATTTCTGTTAGATTGTTTTAATCCCAATATCCAATACATTGTAGAACATGAAAAAGAATCAATAGAAATTGCTGAATATACCACCAAAGATGGGAGAGAAGTATTGATAAAGCAGATCATGCGATATGAGAGCAAAACTCAGATAAATCGCATAGAATGGCACTATTTCATTAATGGTGAGTTTGATTCGGTTCAGAATTTGGATATGAGGCTATTCTTTCCTCAAGAGTTAGATTCATACCTGGAATGGAACGGTTTTAAAATTCTTCATAAGTTTGGCAGTTTTGAAGAAGAAGCATTTTGTGATCATTCGGAAAAACAGATATTTGTTTGCCAATGAGCTATTGCTGACTGATGGAGGTATTCTCATCTTTGATGTTTTCTCGGAAGGGATTATTGATGACAGACAGGAAAGCCGGGGTTGGGAATATGCCCCTTGCGGTGGGTTCTGGAATGAAAGTGAATATTTACTTCTAAGCCAGACATTCCATTATCCGGAGAACAAAGTTTTTGCATATTAATATACCCTGATACTTGAAGACACAGCCAAACATTTCATCATTTGGGAAAGGTATTATTCGGAGGAAGAAATAACAAGTATATTGAAAAAGGTAGGATTTCGTAAAATATCTATTTATAAAGAACTACTCGGCAAGAATGATTTTACATCGAGTAGTGAATTTTTTATAGTAGCAGAAAAGTGAGTAACGAAAGAACTTCACTACTCACTTTTTCACTCTGACAAGGAGATTATCCTAACGGATTCTCATCTAAACCACCGTCGCCACCTTGATTGCCACCGCCCTGATTTCCACCACTGCCGTTACCACCGGAACTACTTCCGTCCGTATAATCCGTATCAACGGGAATAGAACGTGTCACGCTCATTTCTCCCAAAGTACGTTGGAAAATCTTTCCCGGAGTAAATACAATACGCTTGCGCACTATATTACTTGCCGTTACACCTTCCGCTGTATCCGCACTTTTAGCCTTAATGGTGGGGCGGAAGATGCCGAACTCTCCTAATTGAACACTCTTTCCGTCATCAATATCCTCCGCCATCATATCAACCAGACCGCTGACTACTAAATCTACTACCTTTCGGTGGATTCCGCAAAGTCGACTAACCTTTGCACACGTTTTACTAAAACTCATCTGTCCCGAACGTACAGATTTCGCTACATACTTCTCTGTCTTTGTGTCGTCAAAGCCAAACACTCTTTTGGTCACTACATACTCTAAAGCCATAATAATTAAAGTTTAATTGGTTAAAAAAAATAGGGTTCATTTGCCATCATTTATTTCTGATGACATTGCAAAGATAGGATGTAGTGCGGGAAGTATTGTACTCTTTTGATGCCTTGGGGTGAGTTTTTCTGAGAAAAGTTGTAAATGGATGATTTAAAGCGCTTTGTGAAAATCGATAGAACTTGCTCTTTCTTATAATTTTTAAAGATAAGAGCAAGATTCTTTTCTTTGTTATCAATTGATTCCAAAACTATACTTAAATCATAAGCTTTTTCAGAAAGTAGAAATATTCTGCGGCTTTTGTCATGTCATTTTAAGAATTCCACCTTCAATATATAATGGCTTATTCTCCCAAGCGGAAATCGCTAACATTATCGTGAGACAAAGAAATTTCTTCAAAACGACTTGTGCAGCTGCCTTTTTGAGGACATTGGCTGCTGATGCCCAAATAAATGTTCTTTGGATAATAATTCTTGTATAGACGAACCATGTTCCATCTTTTCTTGTCGATGGAATAATAGCTGGCAATGGTTTTTGTATCAGATGAGATCTTCAGGTAAACAGATGAAACATTTAATTTATCATGATTATTATCATCGGATGTTCCTTGTGTTCTTACTGTAACAATACGGTGGTTACCGTATTCATCCTGTTCAAATGCCAGTTTCTGCCAAAGTGAATCACAAGAATAGACAAAAAGGTCGGCTGCATTATACAATCCCTCTGTTGTAAACTCCGGAGTAACCTTGGCTATTAACGTAAAAGGTTTCGTGTTCTCAACGGGGACAAGCAGAATGGGAAGTGTTGTATTTGACAGTTTTCCATTCGGGTCACTGAAGAAATCCAGTCCTTCGGTACAATGGAATTCCAATGCGCCATCATCAAGCAGTTTCACGCAATTTTCAGCTCCATTGATGGCATTAGTGAAAGTGATGTTTCCCGCACTGATTTTGCAATCTGTAACTTTGTTCATAACTGTTTCGTTCATTGTTTGTTGAGACTCATCTTGCTTAGCAGAATTGTTAGATTGGCAAGAAGCCAATATGATGCTTCCTGCAAGAATTACTTGACAAATAGTATTACTTTTCATTGCTTAATAGATTATGAATGATTAATTTTTTGCAAAAATAGTCTGTTTCGGCCATTCACACAATGGTGAAAAATAACCAAATTCATAACGAGACAATAAACTATTTGGAGCTAGATTCGGAACTCGATCAGAAAGCCACTTCTACGAATTACGTAAATAACAAATCAGATAAGCTCTGATTATCAGAAGTATAAAAAATGAATTATTTGCGTAATTCGTATAATTTGTGTTCTAAGCTTTATTTTGATATCCTCTTTAGATTTTATTTTCTGTATTCTTAGGATATCAAAACCGGAATCCGTACATGAAGATTTCCTTTTTTCATCTTTTCCTTATTTTATGTTTTTTATTTGATGATTCCGATTCGGCGAAGCCAAGCCTCCGTACCGTTGGCACTGCTTGGCATATCAATACCTGCATCGTCGGGTGGCCCGGGAGTAGTGATGTCATCCGGATTAAGATCTTCGGGAAGCGTTTCCGGAAGATGCTTTGACTCAGGGGTTACCTTATAAATCTTCTGCATTGATTCGTTCAGATAGGTTGTGGCTCCGTAAGTGAAGAACGGGATAACAACCTTGTCTTTCAGATCGTATGCTTCGAGGAATGTGCAAACCACCATAGCAGGCTGATGCCACCAGCAAGGTGAGCCAACGAAAATCGTATCATATTGCGCGATAATTTCTTTATCAGGCAGGTTCGCCACTCCGGGACGCAGGTCGTTGTAAGCTTCATTCTGAATACGGTCGCTGTCATCGTATGGATTTTCGGCATACGGATCGGCTGCCTCAATACGATATATGTCAGCATTGGTAAGTTCCACAATTCGTTCGGCTACGGCTTGCGTGTGCCCCTGCGCGGAGAAGTAGGCTACGAGAGTTTTACTGTTACCGGACGGATTGTCAGGATCATCGGGAGTTGTCGACTGTTCCGTCTGCGATGCAGGAGTGTCATCTGAAGAACAAGCTGCCATAGTCGTCAGCGGAAGGAACAAAAATGGGATAAAAAATAATTTTCTCATATTCAAATGATTATTTAAGATGTTGTTTAAAGAATGTGTCCAGTTTGTGCAGCGTGATTTTCAGATACTCCGGCTGGTCGTACAAATCTACGTGCGTTGCTCCGGGTACGACAAACAGCTCTTTCGGTTCGGCTGCTTTTGCGTATGCGTCTTCCGAGAAGTAAGCTGATACAGCGTTTTCTCCCACGATGAATAGTACCGGTCGCGGTGATATGGTCTCGATCTGTGCGAACGGGAAAAAGTTCATCATCGGTGCAAGACTCGTGTAGGAGTAATAGCCCGTAGAATTGGGATGCTGGCCACGCTCCGGATTGTCATAGTAATCGAGGAAGTCAATGGCAAACTTCGGTGTGTTTTCATCCACTTTTTCGGGTAGGGCACGGATGTCCTTACGTGCAACTCCGCCATATTCTGCCGTGCGCTGGCGACCGATCTCATCGAGAATTGCCATACGTTGTTCATACGTCTGGGAATCGCCCACACCCTGACGGCGGGCACGTCCCATATCGTACATACTGATCGTTGCCAACGCCTTGATGCGATGGTCTATCTGCGCTGCGCTGACGGAATAACATCCTCCGCCACAGATACCAATGACACCAATCTTATCGGCATCAACAGCCGGATGATTCGTGAGGAAATCGACCGCTGCGCTGAAATCTTCCACCCGTACCTCGGGCGACTCGATACGATGCGGATAACCGCCGCTCTCACCATAATAGGAAGCATCAAAAGCCAATGTCACATAACCGAGTTCCGCCAACTTACGGGCATGTAGTCCCGAAGTCTGTTCCTTGACACCACCGAAAGGATGACCGACGATGATGGCGGCATATTTATTTGCAGGGTCGTAGTTTGCGGGGAAATAAAGATCGCCAACCACATCAATCAGGAAACGGTTATGAAACGTTACCTTCTGTTTCTTCACGCCATTCTCCGCTGCCACGGCCGGGGCTTGGGAATCAGCGATTACTCCTTTACTTTGTAGCAATTCGTTCAATATTAGTTTGCCGGCATCAGCCTCGCTGCGACCGATGTTTTTTTCGATGATGGCCAGCACACCACGTAATTCGTCCGGTGTTACGCCCACATTCAGTGCGATACCCATGTGCCCTTTTAGCATCGGCTCTACGCCTTTGCCCAAAGAGGCGATCACGGCAACGGTCGCCAGTTCCCGTTCGGCGTATGTCAGGATATCCCGCTCAAAAAGGTCAGCAAAGAGGTGCTCTTTGAGGAATACTTCGATTTCCGGAGCTAGTACAGCATAATTGGCTTTCGGTGCATCTGCCGGAACACCCGAAATTTCGGCAAGAATATCACGCCCGCGTTCGTACTTGCTGCGGGTATCAGTTATCGGCGATGCTTCACGACCCTGGTTATCTTCGATACCTTTTGCTTTCCGTTCATCGAGTACCGCAACAAGGGTTTGTAGTCCGCGCAAGGTACGTGGAAAACCGCAATAGGCGTAGGCGTGTACCATCACTTCCTTGAGTTCACCCACGGTCATTCCGTCATTTAATCCGTTGGTAAGAGCGGGTTTCAGTTTATCGAGGTCTCCCTTACCCGTAAGGGCGGCGACCTCTGCAATGTGTTTCCGTTTACTGTTCATAACTTGTTCCATTTTGGGGTTTTGGGCGGCTGCGATTCCATATCCGAAAAGAATACAGATCAGCGTCATCCCAATTCTCGTTTTTATTTTCATAATCTCTATCATTTTATATTTCCTGTTTTTATCTGATGCAAAATTAGGCTGGAATTTTCGCTTCGACCGGTCATGAATTACGGTTTGAAGGATAATTTTTACGGATTTGCTGCATCTTCTTTATTTTATTGACTGCAAAAGCGTACGCAGTAGTTAAGTAGTAATTCGATGTGTGAGGCGATGATCGATGCACTATAACGGTCGATGGCATGGTGCAATTCTTCACCGATCTCCCGCAGGTTATCGGTTATAATTTGTTGTTCGTGCTCTGTCAGTGCACCTCGGCAACGGCAGCGTTTCGGATAGGTTTCGATACGGTTTTCAAGTGATGTGTCGCACAACAGGTCGGGATGGAAAAGCACACCCGAATAATAGTCGGCATGCCGGTGTTGCTTCGAGGGTATCTCGATCACCTCTCCGGGATAAAACAGCCGTAACCATTCCTTTTCCGACGCTTTGCTCTGCTTCGGAGAGTTGTAGTACAGCAACCCGTAAAAATCACACACTATCCGAATATCCTCACTCAAATTCGTTTTCGACAGATCAATCATGCAAATCTGTGGATGCAGTGTTTCATGCCCCGTCAATTTATTGAACATATCAATAGTCATAAGTTCGGAATTATTCATTTGTATCACTGTTCTTTTTTTTATTTATTTTTCCATGATGCAAAATTACAGGCTATCTGAAAGTTCCATAGGGTATAAATTACGGTTTCACGTATAATTATTACAGGTTGAAACAGATTGCCCGAAGATATTTTATATATTTGCGTAAAAACAATGAAATCCACTGTTATGGAGAAGATTATAAAGCTGAATACGATCAAGGATTACAATGATTTTCTGGGTATAGAAACTCCCCATCCGTTGGTAAGCGTAATCGACGCTTCCAAAATCAAATCGTTGCGCCATGTCTGTAAAAACATTGGCTTCTATGTCATTTATCTGAAGGACATCAAGTGCGCCGATGTGATAAAGTATGGCCGTAAATTCTATGATTTTCAGGAAGAGACACTGGTATTCGCCGCTCCGGGACAGATTATCGGCAACGACGATACAGGAGAGTCATTCCAGCCCAAAGGTTGGTGGCTGACATTTCAGCCCGAATTGTTACATGGTACACCGCTTGGCCGCCACATGCAGGATTACACGTTCTTTTCCTATGCCGTTAATGAGGCATTGCATCTCTCTAAACAGGAACGGCAGACCGTGATAGATTGTATGATGAAAATCGACGAGGAGATCAAGGGAGCAACGGACAAACACAGCAGGCTGATTATCGCTTCGGCCATTGAATTGCTGTTAAACTACTGCATCCGTTTCTATGACCGGCAGTTCATAACCCGTAAAAAGGAGAACAAAGATGCACTTAGTTCTTTCGAAGCGTTGCTGAACGACTATTTCATGTCGGACAAACCCTCGAAATTCGGTACGCCGACCGTGGCTTATTGTGCAGATCAACTGCATCTGTCTGCAAATTATTTTGGAGATCTGATTAAGAAGGAGACAGGTTCTTCTGCTCAGGAATATATTCTGACAAAAACAATGGATACAGCAAAAGAATTGCTTGCAGACCCAAACAAATCAGTCAGTGATGTAGCCTACGCTTTGGGATATCAATATCCACAATATTTCAGTAAAGCGTTTAAGCGCATTATAGGATGTTCACCGAATGAATATAGGACATCGTAATTAAATATCTCATCACGAATTAGTGATATACAGCACATCGATCATTCTGATTACACGAAAAGTCCGGTTAGTTGAGGAACAATTAGCTTATGGGGATGTTTTTAATCTTATACTATAGAATTAATTCTATGAATATCCTGAAGTTTTTTAGCTCTAAGGAAAAGTATAATAGCATTATAACATTTACAGCATTATGAATTTAGACGAAGTCCTCCATTATCGTCGCTCTGTGCGAGCGTATGACAAAACAAAACTGATAGATCCGGAAAGAATAAAACATTATCTGGAATTGGCAACATTAGCTCCCAACAGCTCGGATATGCAGTTGTGGGAGTTCTATCATATCACTCAGCCCGAATTACTGGCAAAGGTTTCAAGAGCTTGTCTCGATCAGAAAGCCACTTCTACAGCTTCACAAATCATTGTTTTCGTGGTGCGGCGTGATTGGTACAGGAAACATGCGCGGTTTGTACTTGACTTCGAACGGGAGAACATCCGGCGTTACAGTCCGAAAGAGCGTCAGGCCAAACGCATCAAAGACCGGGAATTATACTATGGCAAATTGATGCCGTTTGTTTATGCCCGTTTCTTTGGAATTTTGGGATTATTCAGAAAACTACTGGTTAACATCATCAGCATTTTCCGCCCGATGATGCTCGAAGTCTCCGAAAATGATATGCGCGTGACTGCCCATAAATCTTGTGCACTTGCTGCCCAAACGTTTATGATTGCTATGGCAAACGAAGGGTATGACACTTGTCCTCTGGAAGGTTTGGATAGCCGTCGGCTAAAAAGGATACTGAAATTGCCTCATGGTGCTGAAATAAATATGGTTATCCCCTGTGGAATACGGGACGGAAATAAAGGAATCTGGGGAGAACGGTGCAGAGTACCGTTTGATGAAGTTTATCGTAGAATTTAAAGTCGTTTTTTGATTATCAGTTCATGCCATATGTTAGGTATTGTGAAAATGTAAAGTTCGTTTACGCTAAGTAAAATAGAATATATCATAGTCTCAAATGTAGACAAATTATAGGCGTTTTTCTGCCTTGTTCAGCTTCCTGTTATTCGTTTTTAAAGAATAATGGGAACGTTTTTAAAGAATGTGTTCAACGTTTATTAAAAACGTAAAAAGCCTCTTTTAAGCCTAAATTTGATAAATATCAACAAAAAAGGCGGTGATTCTTATGAAGAATTACCGCCTTTCCTATTTATTGTCTATTATTATTCTGGGAATGGATCGCCCAGATTCTCTATTATCAGCCCGTATTGTTTGGGAGAGAGCCAACGATGATTATAAGGCTGATAGCCCGTTTCAACTAAAGCAGTCGCCAGATTTGTACACCTTTTAATGCTTCGTTGTAAAGATCTTACCGCATTTTTCGGAGTGGAACAACCGGGGAAATACATACCGGCCAATTCGGAGAAAGAAAGAATCAGTTTTGCCATTTGCTAAGGTTTTAGGTTTAATATTAAAATTCAGTTTTTTAAAGCTCTACAAAGATACTACATCAGAAAGGCGAAGTCAAGTATTTGGGTTGGTTTTTCCGACTTTTCTTTTTTTTTTATTCTTCTCATTTTTCTAAGATAACATCTTGTATATTCGTTTTTTTTATAAATTTGCCCAACTTACAACATAACAAAAAACAATATGCGACACTCTTGTATTTCCTTTCTCAGCATCTCTCTTTTTCTTCTCACGGCTTGTTCCGGAGAAAAAGGTTCACATGAACAGGTTTCTACAGTCAGTATTGATAAAGGCGTCGAACACTTTGATGCGGACTACACTTCGGTACAATATCAATCTCTTTTCAAGAATCCGAAAACGATCCGGCTGGAAACGAATGATAAATGCCTGTTGAGTGCTAATGCGTACCTGCTTAATGTGACTCCAAAGTACATAGTTATTGGAGATAAGACGAGTTTTTATTTCTTTAATGCCGAAAACGGTTCTTTTCTTTCTGTGATGGACAGGAAGGGAAATGGACCTGAAGAATATGCCGACATCTTTTCCCGCTTTTTTGATGAAGAAAAAGAGTTGATTTATGTTGCTACTCCTAATAAGACTAAATTATATAAGCCGGACGGGACTTTCGTCAGCGAATACCCCAAAGATAGTATATCCAACTTTATAGGTGTATCCAACGGATATTGGGGAACCTACAAAAGAGAATATCAGAAATCGCACTTAGTAGCCTTCTTTGATAAGGACTGGAACATGAAACAATCTTTCTTTCCTTTCGATGCTGAATCGGTAACGGGCTTTTCAGGTGGCTACATCGTGCCCAGATTCAGAGCCGGAAACGACCAAGTGTGTATCGTGATTAATGATACGTTGTATGCCAGCAGAAAGGAAAAACTCATTCCCGCTATAGCCATCAATCAGGGCAAACTAAAGATGCCGACAGATTTGAATGGTGATCTTGAACGTATGCTTACGGAAGGGAAATATTGTATTAAGGCGGAAAATGCTTTATTGGTGAATGACCTGTTGTTTTATGATTTCTTCTGGAATGAGAGCAGGCATTATACACTATGGGATACAAATAGCGGGGAATTGCTGACCCATTCGGAAAAAGGATACGCCATGCCTTATAATGAGAAAGCAATTGTAAATACTCCCGTTTCCCTTATCCGGAACAACAAGGCATATACATTGCTTTCTGCTGATAAGTTGGCTCAATATGGTTTAGCCAGTGAGGAGGATGACTCGAATCCTACATTGCTCTGTGTGGATTTAGAAAACTGAAATATAGTGTCCTGCAAGCCCAACCAATGTTCCCAATAATATGGCATTGAATGCTATTATTGGCAAAGATTTCTTATCCGAATGTCCTACCTGAATAAGCATCGGGATAGTTAGTGCCAAGCCTACAACGCCTCCTTCCAGCCACCAGAGAATATGAGGAATGTCTACATTGAGAATAATAATTGAAACGAAAAAGTAATGGAAAAACGCCGAAACGGTGGAGTAGCGGGGAAGTTTCTGCATAATCATAGGAATGATATCTATGACTCCGGCAACCAATCCTATAATTGCCGAGAAAAATAATTTGTCCATGTCAGATATTATTTAGTTAGTGATGAAAAATCATCCGTTTTAAGCAGATTGAAAAGATATTCTTTGGCTTGCTGTTTAGAAGAATGTCTGAGTAAGTTTGAATACAGGGCTGTTGCGGCATCAATGTTTTCCATGGCAGACTTCGATGTGGAGATTCTCTTCGGTAGCAATGATGATGAGTAAGGCAGGGCAGGATCGATACGGTGTTGGCTGAGGGCATAATTTACCCGGTTCATACAGTTACATTTCTTGCCTCCTGCGTGCTCGCAATATTCTGACAGGAAAGTACTCATTACTTTTCTGGAGCGTGACAGCCGTTGCCTGAAGTTGTCAGCCGACAATCCTGTAATCTCACTTCCCAGTCGGCTGTCTACATCAAACATGGTTCCCAAAATGAAGATTAATCTGTCAAATGGATTTAAGCATTGAAGCAAAACGTTGGTGCATGACAGTTTCAGCTCTTCCGAGAAAATCTTTTTCTCAGCCGGATTCGTTTGGTCAACTGAAGAAGAGACATATCTGTCTATATCGCTCCCGAAGATTTCAAAAGACAAGGGATGATTTACGAAGTCTTTATTCTTCTCATTGATTAAATGGTTTACGGCTATTTTATACACCCATGTCGAAAATAAACTTTTTCCTTTATAAGAAGAAAGGCTTGTGATGACCTTTATCAGAATGTCTTGCTTTGCGTCTTCAGCATCTTCAATCCGCCCGAGCATGCGCAATGACAAATTAAACACCGGGCCTTCAATATTTTCAATGATTGCTCCTAATGCCTCTTTAGAGCCATTTATCGCTTGGTCCACATGATAGATTTCTATTTTCATGATTTCTGTTTTATATATTTAGACATGGGCCGAAGAGAATTGTGACAGTCATTTGTGCTTTTAACATAAAAAAATGCAGAGACTATTCTTTTTATCGGATAATCTCTGCAATACCAGATACATGCTTTACACTCTGTAGATTTTTATAGTATGATTATAACAGAGTGAATTTCTATTCTATAACATAGCTGTAATTTGCTTCTCCAGTGCTTGTTTGATGAAAGCATTGATAGAGATACCTGCACGCTGTGCCAGCATTGCGATATGGCTATGTATCTCAGGAGTCAGACGAACATTTAATGATCCTGAATAGCTTTTGTGCGGTTGTATTCCTTCTTCCTCACAATAAGCCAGATAATCATCGACTGCTTCATGAAATGCTTCTGTCAGTTCTTGAACACTCTGTCCTTCAAAATTAACCATTCCATTTATTCCTTCTATTTTACCGAAAAAAACGCTGTCTTCTTCACTGAAGTTGACAGACCCAATGAAACCTTTGTACCTTAATGTATTCATAATAATACTCCTTTCTTCATTTTATAAAACCTGCATCCATCAAATCATTTAATACTTGTTTCATTGCATACCCTTTGATTAGGTTGCCGGGATGAGGTTTGTGAATCATTATAGGGCGTTTGTCTCCATTCTTAAAGATAACTCTCGAACCGGAAGTTTTACCTTTATTCGATTTTTCATAACCAAATATCGACAACAAGCGTTCCATTTCTTCAAATGTAAAATTTGCTGGTAACGACTTGAAACGTTCGATAAGTTTTTCTTTTGTTCCCATTCATTTATAAGTTTCAGCAAATGTAACTACAAAATAGTTACAATCCAATAATAGAGGGTATAAAGTATGTCAAAAGGAGATACATCCGTAATATTGGTTATATATTCCGTAATTTATATACCTGCATACTGGATAATACTCCGTAATTTTGTATCATTGCAATATGCTTCCCGAATCGAAGCGTTTGCTACGGAAAAGTAATCTATGTTTGAACTAAATAATATATCGTATGAAAAGACTTACATTCTTTATGGTAGCGATTATGGCGTTATGTTTGACGGCAATCGCACAGAAACAAAGTTCTAAGACATTGGTTGCCTATTTCTCGGCAACGGGAACAACGGAAAAAGCAGCTAAGTTAGTTGCTGAAGTCACAGGTGGCACTCTCTACGAAATACAGCCTGCGAAGAAGTACACTCCTGCCGATCTGGACTGGCACGACAAGTCCTCACGCAGCAGTGTGGAGATGGCGGATGCCAAATCACGTCCTACTTTAAGCTCCAAAGCGGCGAACCTGGCGGACTATGATACTGTTTATATTGGTTTTCCCATCTGGTGGAATTTAGCTCCGAGAATCATTAATACTTTTATAGAAAGTGGTGATTTTTCTGGTAAGACAGTGATTCTGTTTGCCACATCGGGCGGAAGCAGCATCTCCAATTCCGAAAAAGAGTTGCAGAAAACTTATTCCAATCTGAAGTGGCAGAAAGGCAAACTGCTGAACGGTGCAACCAAAGAAGACATTAAACAATGGACTAAAAAATAAATTAGTATGAGAAAGAATTACGGAGCAAAACCCTTTTCCTATCCGCAACCGGTGTTTATCATCGCTGCTTATGATGAAAATGGACTCCCAAACGCTATGAATGCGGCTTGGGGTGGTATCAGTGAAATGAAAGAGATTAGTATTTGCATCAGTGAAGGACACAAGACCACTGCGAATATCCTGAAACGTAAAGCATTTACAGTAAGTATGGCGGAAGTAGGGCAAGTGGTTGCCTGCGATTACGTAGGTATTGTTTCCGGCAATAAGGTAACGGACAAATTCGCCCGTGCAGGCTTCCATGCCACCCGTTCGGAGTTCGTGGACGCCCCGCTGATTGACGAACTGTCCGTAGCGGTGGAGTGCAAACTGAAAGATTACAATCCCGAAACCTGCATCTTGCGTGGAGAGATCGTAAATGTAAGTGTAGACGAGCGTGTACTTGATGAAAACGGAAAAGTAGATGCTTCCAAAGTAGCTCCCATCATCTTCGATCCGTTTAACAACGACTATCTGAAGGTGGGCGAAAAGGTGGGTAAGGCTTTTTCGGATGGCAAGGCATTGAAATGATTCTAAAATCAGGTCTTCACAAAAAATATTCCTCAAAGTATAGCTTAAATACTTTGAGGAATACAGATCAATGATACATTGTGATAGTTCTGTTAAACTACTTCATTATCAATTTGTTTAATCACCCTGCAAGGATTTCCTACGGCTACACAGTTGTCAGGAATAGAGTGGGTTACTATACTGCCGGCACCTATGACACTGTTTTTCCCAATTGTCACTCCCGGTAGGATTATTGCACCACCACCAATCCACGCTCCATCATTTATTCTTACGGGGAGTGCATAGGTTTTGCAAATACCTTCTCCTGCTTCCCAATCCGCCACGACCCTTTCTTGCAATTTGGTAGAGTGGGTGGCTGTGTATATCTGTACATTGGATGCTATCAACACATTGTCGCCTATCTCGATGATATTGTTGTCTACAAACGTACAGTTCATGTTGATGATAACCTGATCACCGATGAAAATGTGCTTCCCGTATTCGCAATGGAAATCAATATCGATGTGAACATGTTCTCCCATCTTGCCGAACAAATCATGAAAGATTCGCTTTCTCTGTTCCGTGTCGGCATAATCCGTTTCATTTAGCCGTTTCAATAATCTTTTAGCATTCAGCGTCATATCTGCCAATACTTTGTCACCGCCATTGAACGGTTCTCCGGCTAAGCACTTTTCCAATTCTGTTTTCATATATTGAGATCTACTAATTTTTAGAGCATTCAAGTCATTACGGAGTGACTTATTCACCACATTAATGTGATAAAGATAAGGATAAAAAACGGAAATATGAACAACTATACTTTTCAAATACCAGATTAAAAACAACCATTAATGATTATTTATCCAACCACTCTTTCAAAGCAGAAGCTCGTTCTCTGCTTACAATAATCTCTGTATCAGGATATTTTTTCATATGTATTTTTAATCTGGAGTTAAAGTAGTTGCTTACATTCCGTATGCTGTCAATGTGCAAAAGATATTGCCTGTTTGCCCTGAAAAAAATATCGGGATTGAGCTGGCTTTCCAGTTCATCCAATGAATAAGATATGTTCATGGATGCTCCATCGTTCAGGAATATAAGCGTCGTCCGTTCTTTCAAGGCGATATGGCTGATGTTTTTCACTTGTACGGAGATGTACCCATCCCGGTAGGGCAACAGGAAACGCTCGCGATAACGGTAATTATTGCGGTACATATATTCCACTAACCGACGCATATCTTCTCCATGCGTGTCGGACAAAGTCCGGCGACGCACCTTATTGATGGCTTCAGCCAATTCTTCGGAATTAATGGGTTTGAGCAGGTAGTCGAAGCTGTTATATTTAAAAGCTTGGATTGCATATTCATCATAGGCAGTGGTGAAGATGATTGGGGATGGTATGGCCGTCTGACGCAATACGTCAAAACTTAGTCCATCGGACAGGCGTATGTCCGCAAGTATAAGATCCGGAGTCGGATGGGTTCGTAGCCATTCCACCGATTCCTGAATATTGGCCAGTGGTCCTTCCACATGAAAAGTCGTATCTATCTCCTCCAATTGATGTCTCAGGCGATTGAAGTTTCGCTGTTCATCTTCAAGAATTAAGATATTCATATTAAGTATTATTTATAATAGGCAGTTTGACAATATAGGTATTTTCTCGTTGTTCGATAAAAGGTTTTTTCTTGCAAAGTAAGAGATAACGCCCGATGATATTTTTATTGCCGATCCCCGTCGATTCAAAATCGGATGCTATCGGGCGTAAGTCGTTTTCTACTACAATATCATTTTCTTCACGGAAAACACGTATCGAGAGAGGGTGTCGAGCCGATGTACGGTTGTGCTTAATGGCGTTTTCCACCAATAATTGTAGGCAAACGGGAGGTATCTGCCCGTCGATTTGCTTCAATGTTTCATCTATATTTATGCAGACAGCGTCCTCATAGCGCATTTTTATCAAGTAAATATAAGAATGGAGGAAAGCGATTTCTTCTTCGATGCTTACCGTATCTCGTTTCAGATTCTGGATGACGTATCGGTACACCTTTGACAAGTTGTCCAGAAACTTTTCAGCCAATGCAGTGTCTTCCACTATCAATTCAGAAAGAATGCTGAAGTTGTTGAACATGAAATGAGGGTCTATTTGCGATTTCAATACTTCCAATTGCATCTGTGCGGCATGTTCCTTTTCTTTCAGAAGGGTTATTTCCAACTCCTTTTTCTGTCTTTCGGCTAATATGGATGATTCCATATATTGGGCATCAGTATAGATATAAGACACGAATGTCGCCATTACACTGAATATGTACAACCCCTGATGAAAAAAAGCAAGCCCCTCATCAAAACATATATTTATCAACAGAGAAAAGCACCAAACGGTCAGGTTGTTAAACAAGAGTAGCAGGAAAGCACAGATAAACAGTCGTAGATACGGCTTATCTGTAAATGAAACGAGACGAAACGACCAACTGCTATAAAAGACAGATAGTTCCACGAATACGAAACTTATCAGCAACGACACGCCGAAATCGATCATATAATCTACAAACGACAGTTCGCCGCCGAAAAACCACGTAGTATATTCTTTGTCGATCAATGCTGTCAGCAGATAACTGAGAAGAAATACAATCACTACCAGTAGCACGCGATTTTTTATATTGTCGAACTTGGTTTTTGCCATCCGTTTTTATTTGCAAAATAAGTGACTTTCACCTCTTCCTCCAAACAAAGTGGAGACGAAGCTTCATAAATAGTTCTCGAAATGATATAAATTGAGTGTGAATCGAATACAGGAAATGAAAAAGAGAGTATATTTCATTATCCACATGTCGTAATCTATTTATTACGTTTCCGAAACTGTTTTCTACGCTTCACGCATTTGCTTATTGCGGTACAGTTCCGTAATTCTTTCCTTTGCGCCAAAAAAGAGAAGAAAGAATGAAAAGAATTATTGGAGTTATACTTTTAGCATGTACAATGTGCCTGTCTTCGTGCAAGAACAGGGAAGTGAAAGAAACACTGCCATTGTGCCGGGTGATGACTGTTGCCGCAAAGGCGGTGGAAATAAACGAGTCTTATTCAGCTTCCATACAAGGGCGGCAGGATATTGACATCTATCCACAAATATCAGGTACGATAACAGAGCTTCGTGTGTATGAAGGGAAAACGGTTCGGAAAGGTGAAGTAATGTTCGTCATAGATCAAGTGCCTTACCGTGCAGCATGGCGCAAAACAATGGCTGATGTACATGCAGCTGAAGCACAGGTGGAGACGGCTCGTCTGGAATATCGCAGCAAGCAACAGCTTTTTGCGGAAAAAGTCGTTTCAGAATACGATCTGTCCACTGCGAAGAATGCCCTTGCCATTGCCGAAGCGACATTGGAACAGGCAAAGGCTTTGGAAGAGGATGCACGGAACAGCCTGTCTTATACGGAGGTAAAAAGTCCGTCGAATGGAGTTGTCGGCACACTACCTTACCGGGAGGGCGCATTGGTCAGCGCTTCGATGGCTATTCCGTTAACTTCCGTTTCCGACAATTTAGAGATGTATGTCTATTTTTCAATAACCGAGAAGCGGGTTCATTCCTTACTCCGACAATACGGATCCCATGATGAAGTAATCCGCCAAATGCCTCCGGTCAGATTACAACTGAATGACGGTAGTCTGTATGATGGACAAGGACACGTAGAGAGCATTAGCGGCATTATCAACCGGAAGACCGGTACGGTATCCGTCCGCAGTATTTTTGATAATACCAACCGTACATTATTAAGTGGGGGAATCGGTAATGTCATTATTCCGCATCGTGAAGATTCTGTCATTGTCATTCCGCAGACGGCTACCACCGAATTGCAGAATAAGATTCTGGCATATAAGGTAGCTGAAGACGGTTGTGTTCACTCCTGTGAACTGACTGTGGAAAAACTCAATGATGGCAAAGATTATATTGTCAGATCCGGTCTTGTCGTAGGTGACGTAATTGTAACCGAAGGAACGGGACTTCTGCAGGACGGTATTCAGATAGATATAAGAAAAGATGAACCCTCCAAATAATAAAAAACTATGAACCTAAGATTTTTTATAGACCGCCCAGTTTTTTCTGGCGTCATATCTGTCGTGATCGTACTAATGGGATTCATCGCCTTATCGAATCTGCCTGTGGAACAGTATCCTGATATTGCACCGCCTACTATTCAAGTATTTGCCAACTATCCGGGAGCCAACGCCGAAACGGTACAGAAATCGGTTGTAGTTCCTCTGGAGGAGTCCATCAACGGGGTGGAAGATATGACTTATATCACCTCCACGGCCTCTAATAACGGTGATGCCATGATAAATGTTTATTTCAAGCAGGGAAGTAATGCTGATATGGCGGCGGTAAACGTACAGAACCGTGTATCCACTGCCTTGAGTTTGCTTCCTGCCGAAGTGACAAAAGTCGGTGTTACCACCATGAAGCAACAGAATGCCGAACTGAAAACATTCTCGCTCTTTGACCCTACCGGGAAATATGATTTGCAGTTCTTGAACAACTACATGAAGATAAACGTGGAACCGCGTATCAAGCGTATCGGAGGTGTGGGTAATATGATGCTGTTCGGTTCCAATTACAGTATGCGTATCTGGATGAAACCCGATAAGATGGCGCAATACGGTCTTATCCCTTCGGACATCACCGCTATGCTGGAACGGCAGAACATTGAAGCTGCTACGGGAGCCTTTGGGGAAAATCATGATAACGCTTATCAGTACACAATGAAATACCGAGGCCGATATTCCACTCCGGAAGAGTTCGGTGAACTTGTCGTTCGTTCCCTCCCTAGCGGTGAGGTTCTCCGACTCAATGAAGTGGCAGATGTAGAGTTGGGCGATGAAGCCTACAACTATTCGACTGAGATGAATGGTCATCCGGCTGCTATGGCAATGATTTACCAAAAGGCCGGCTCCAATGCTTCGGAAACTATCAATGAAATAGATGCCGTACTGGACGAGCTCGGCAAGGATTTACCTAAAGGACTGGAATTCGTAACTCTGAACGACACGAACATTTTTCTGAAAGCATCCATCAAGGTTGTATTGAAAACATTGTTGGAAGCTATCTTACTGGTAGTGCTGGTGGTATATGTGTTTTTGCATGACATTCGTTCCACCCTTATTCCGACGATAGGCATTGTGGTATCCATTGTTGGCACATTTGCTTTTATGGCAGTGGTTGGATTTTCTATCAATTTAATCACGCTCTTTGCACTGGTTCTTGCTATCGGTACGGTAGTGGATGATGCCATTATCGTGGTCGAAGCGGTACAAGCACGTTTCGATATAGGTTATCGTTCTTCCTATATGGCCACCAACGATGCTATGCGGAGTGTCGCATCGGCTATCCTGACCTCTACGCTGATATTCATGGCCGTGTTTATTCCCGTTTCCATGATGGGAGGTACATCCGGAGAATTCTACAAGCAATTCGGCATCACGATGGCCGTAGCTGTGGGGATTTCAGCGATCAATGCATTTACCCTTTCACCTGCCTTGTGCGCTTTGCTGCTCCATCCTTACAAGGATGAGCAAGGGAATACGAAGAACAATTTTGCCGCTCGTTTCCGTACAGCGTTCAATGCGGCTTTCGATGCGATAACTTCCCGATATATGCGCTCTGTTCTGTTCCTTGTCAAGCGTAAATGGCTGATGTGGGGAACGCTGGCGGTGTCGATGATATTGCTTGTCTTTTTGGTGCGTACCACCAAAACCGGACTTGTTCCCGATGAGGACACAGGTTCGGTAATGATTAGTATGAATGCCAAGCCCGGAACTTCTATGGCTGAAAACCGGCGTATCATGCAAGAAGTAAACCGGAACATAAACCGGATATCCGGCATTGACTATAACGCCAACATCGTGGGATATTCCTTCAGTGGCGCAGGTTCATCTATGGGAATGTCATTTCTTTCTCTTAAACACTGGGACGAGAGAAAGGGAAAAGGACAATCGGCAAGGGAAATCATAGACAGTATCTATGCTTTCGCTCCCGGTGTACCGGATATGCAACTTTTTGCCGTGACTCCTCCAATGATACCGGGCTACGGGATGGGAAGCGGTTTCGAACTTTATCTGCAAGACAAGGTTTCAGGCGATCTGAACAAGTTCAAGGAAGTGGCGGACAACTTCGTAGCAACTCTCAATGAACGTCCGGAGATAGAGATGGCATATTCTTCTTTTGAAACGAACTACCCGCAATATTGGGTTGATATAGATGCTGCCAAATGCGAACAAGCAGGTATTTCCACTATTGAGATTCTGGAAACTCTTTCCGGTTATTACGGAGGAGGTTATGTGTCGAACTTTAATCGTTTCTCCAAATTGTACCGTGTGCAGATACAAGCAGATCCGACATACCGGGTTACTCCTGAATCCTTGAACCATATCTACGTTCGAACGGGTGAGGGAATGGCGCCTCTCGCACAATTCGTACAGCTTACTAAAACCTATGGGCCACAGGACATGTCACGATTCAACCTTTATAATTCCATTTCTGTCAATGGAACACCCGCATCCGGATACAGTTCGGGGGACGCATTGAAAGCGGTACAGGAAACAGCAGAGAAGCTGCTTCCGGCTAATTATGCGTACGAGTTTGGAGGTATTTCCCGCGAGGAAAGTCAGACGACTAATAATGTGGCTATTATCTTTGCCATCTGTATGGTGTTGATATATTTGATATTGTGTGCGCTTTACGAGAGTTTGCTCATTCCTTTCTCGATCATTCTGTCCGTTCCGTGCGGATTCTTAGGAAGCTTCCTGTTTGCTCAGATTTTAGGTCTGGAAAATAATATCTATATGCAGACGGGACTCATCATGCTGATAGGATTGCTTGCCAAAACCGCCATTTTGCAAACTGAATATGCAGTACAACGCCGAAAAGCGGGCATGTCGCTCATACAAGCTGCTTATGTGGCAGCAAAAGACCGTTTACGTCCGATTTTGATGACGGTTATGGCTATGATATTTGGATTGCTGCCTCTGATGATGGCACATGGTGTAGGTGCAAACGGTTGCCGTTCTCTGGCTTCCGGTGTAGTGGGAGGTATGTTGATAGGAACATTGGCACTGCTGCTATTTGTTCCCGTCCTTTTCATTGTCTTTCAGTATTTGCAAGAAAAAATCAGACCTGCACAGACTTCATGTAAAGATGCGGATTGGGCGATACAAACGGAATTGGAGAACCTTAAGATAAAAGAATGAAGATGAAATTTGCATATTATACATTCATATTGTTATGGGCAGTTTGTCTGATGACGGGATGCTCCATATATAAACCTTATTCCCGTCCTGAAGTTCAGACCGAAGGATTATACCGAGACTTGGAGGAAACAAGAGACACTGCTTCAATAGCTACTCTCGGCTGGCGGAATTTATTCTCGGACAAAAATTTGCAAGCCTTGATTGAGAAAGGGTTGGAACGAAATACGAATTTGCGTGTAGCCCATATACGGGTGAAAGCTGCAGAAGCGGTGTTAATGAATGCACGACTTTCTTATCTGCCATCGGTAGTACTGACTCCGGATGGCAGTATCAGTGGTACAGAGGGAGCGAAAGCGATAAAGACATATAATCTTGCCGCTTCCGCAAGCTGGGAAATAGATTTGTTTGGAAAAGTAACCAATGCCAAACGAGAGGCGCTTGCCGCTCTCGAAGGAAGTCGGGCTTACAGGCAGGCGGTAGAGACACAGCTTATAGCCACAATCGCCAATAGTTATTATATGTTGCTGATGCTCGACCGCCAACTCATCATCAGTGAACAGACGTTGATTACTTGGAAAGAGACAGAACACTCTATCGAGGCGTTGAAACGGGCTGGAAAATCCAACGATGCAGCGGTACTTCAGGCCAAAGCGAACCGTTTGGCATTGGAAGCGTCTGTGGTGTCCATACGGAAAAGTATACGTGAAACAGAGAACGTACTTTCAGCATTACTGGCCGATACATCACATGACATCATGCGGGGAGCACTGCAAAAGCAACAGTTTCCCGACACACTTTCTGCCGGACTTCCCATACAGCTGCTTGCCAACCGTCCTGATGTGAGACAAGCGGAATGGAATCTGGCACAAGCATATTATGCTACCAATGCCGCCCGTTCCGCTTTTTATCCGAGCCTTACTCTTTCCGGCTCTACCGGATGGACGAACAATGTCGGCGGTGTTGTAGTCAATCCCGGAAGTTGGTTGTTCAGTGCGGTAGGCTCGCTTATGCAACCTCTGTTCAATAAGGGAACGAATATAGCTAACCTGCGTCAGGCAAAAGCTCGCCAGGAAGAAGCTCTTCTTCTATTCCAGCAATCCCTGTTAGATGCTGGAAAAGAAGTAAACAATGCTTTGACACGTTGGCAATCTGCCCGCATTCGGATGGATTATGTCAATCAACAAATCATGACCTTGCAAGAAGCCGTGCGCAAAACCGAATTACTAATGCAACATACTTCCACTAATTATCTTGAAGTATTGACTGCACGTCAGAGACTACTGGAAGCGGAATTAACGCAGGCTCAAGATAAATTTGAGGAAATACAAGGAGTAATTGATTTATACCATGCTGTGGGAGGAAGATAGCCACATAAAAAAGTACATGAAGTTACAACATAAGATATTTTTCAGCTATTGGAAGTTGATATTGGATAATGCGGATAGGAAACACCTATCCGCATTACTTATAAATCCCGATTGCTGATTTTGCAAATTACAAGAAAATGCTACTTAGCATAGAGGTATTTTACCTTCTTTTCATCAAAAAACGCCTTTTCAGCCATTCACGTACCGGTTCGTCATACAGTTTAAGGCAAGCATATGCGATAGCAATGGATAAAATGAAGATGGAAACTGCAAGCAAAACATGCATGCCTAAAGGTGCGTCCGGATGATTTCGTGCCCAGGCTATCTGCATATAAATCAGCGGAAAATGTGTGATATAAAGAGGGTAGGAGATCTCTCCGAGAAATTGGCAGATGGCTACGGAACGTTTTCCCGTCACATTGCTGCCTGCTCCCATTGCTACTATTAAAGGGAACATAATAAGTACACAAAAAGCTTCGTAAGCACCATTCATCCACATGGCTTCCGTACCGCCGATGCGGGGCATAACTAAAATGGCAACTATCAGCAATGAGCACCAGTAAAATCCTCTTTTTATCTTTATCAGTTTGTTGACGCGCGAAAGCAGTAGCCCCACGAAGAAAGGATAAAGCAGTCGGGATATACCGATGTAGAGTTGATCGGGAGTAAGGCTCCATCCGCCGATAAAGGTATATGCAGCCGCTTCTCTTGTGACCAACAGACCAAAAGTATCTATATTGAATGCTATGTCGATGGTCAGCAACGCTGCCAGGGCGACAAAGATTCCCAAAGCGATTTTAGAGAAATGGCGGATAAACAAAGCATAAAGGATGTTTGCTATATACTCCCACATGAGCGACCAGGTAGGGCCGTTCAGGGAGTTTACTTCCCACCAGCCCCGTATGTCCCATGAAACTGGTGTGGGAATCATCAGGCAACCCAACAGAACCATCAGAAGGACTTTCCACCAAGGTGTTTCCATAATCAGAGGAAAAGCGGAACAGTCACCCAGATAGAAAAAGACAGCTCCTATTAACGTGCCCATAATCACCATAGGATGCAGGCGTACCAAGCGTCGCTTAAAAAAATCTTTTATGGACATCCTGTCCCAGCGGTCATCATAGGCATATCCTATTACAAAACCGGAAAGAACAAAAAAGAAATCCACAGCCAGATAACCATGATTCAAAATCTGATGGACAGGGCCCGCAGAATAAGTTTCAAACAAGTGGTAAGCTACCACAATCATTGCGGCAACGCCGCGTAGCCCGTCCAGTATTTCATAGCGCGGCTTCGATGCCAAATAAGTTGTTGTATTCATTATTTTGATATTAAATTCATTTTTACACTAAAAAATAACCTGCCATATTTTCGCAAACCTGGCAGGACCTAAGTTATCCAGATATCTGATATTATCAGTTTCATATCGCGTGCAAAGTTATCCCTCAATTAGTTTATGCATTTATCTTATCGTTTATTAGAATTGTCTTATATTTGCATATTTCCCTATATAAGGAAGAAAATAATAGAAAATATTAAATTATAGTATAATGCCCCAATCAGAAAGACGTTCTTTTACTTTCGAGAATGTTCATCTTGCGCCCGATGAACAAATAGGTTTACATCAGCAATCTACCTGGGAGCTTTCGTATGTGATCGTAGGTTCCGGCATGAGGTTGATAGGCGACATGACGGAGCCTTTTCTTGGCGGAGAGGTAGTTATGATACCGCCGGAAATTTCACATTGCTGGTACTTTGAGGGCGATGATACGGATGCGCAGGGCAGGATTGCGAACATTACTGTAACGTTTGACAATGATTTCCTCGATAGGTGTTCCGGTACTTTTCCGGAACTGTGCGGACATATAGATAAGTTGAAGAAGAAGTATGATGCGGTGAAATTCGATAAGGAAAAGTCGGAGGCAATCATTGACCTTCTGGAAGAGATGTGTAATCAAAGTGAAGCTGAAAAAGTTGCGTCCATGATAAAGCTCATCCTGATAATGGCAGATAGCGGCAGTGAGCACGTGGTAGGTAAATATCAGAGGATTGACAAAGAAACGAAGCGTATGAATCAGATCCAGACATACATTATCTGCAATGCAAAGCGAGACATTACGCTCGATGATGTGGCACGGTATGTAGGCATGAACCGGGCTTCTTTCTGTATATTCTTCAAGAAAGCTACCGGAAAGACTTTTGTCACTTATCTGAACGAGTATCGTATAGGTTTAGCCTGCCAGCTTTTGAAGCAGAAGAGGATGACGGTTTCAGAAATCTGCTATAATGTTGGTTTTAATAATGTACCATATTTCAACCGGACTTTTAAGCGTCATAAAGGCGTCTCCCCCTGTGAATACAAACAAGGTGGCAAAGCTGATGCTAACGAAAAAAAGAATACTGGTATAATAGGGAAATCTCCCTAAATAATAGGGAAAAAGATAATATTATATGTTTTTCTCCACTTATATTTGTAGCAACATAAAAACTAAAAACAATATATACAATGAAAACAATAAAACTGACATTAGCACTACTGACATTTGCAATCTGTATGGGTAGTTGTGCCATGATTTTAGGGATTGACAGTAATACCCTGATGAAAATTCAGAAAGGAATGACCAAAGAAGAGATCACATCCATATTGGGACAGCCAATGCACCGTAGCTTCGATCACGAAGTAGAAGGATGGAGATATGAAAAAAGTATTTCCGGAGCTCCCGGTATAACGATCATCGATCTTGGATTTGTGGATGGGAAAGTGACTTATATGGATTCTTACGAGAAGTATACCAATCCTCCTGTAGCAGTTTATCCGTCTGTGGAAATTGGTGGAGAAGCCCCTTCCCGTCCGCATGTTAGTGGTGGAAGAGGGATGAACGAAAGGGATTTCTTGTCTCTTTACAACAAAGTGAAGAGCAAACCTTTCAAAGACGATCAACTGGATTTGCTGGAAGCCGGAATCGGTAACAGGGGATTAAGTTGCAAGCAGTGTGTGCGGATGATGTCGATATACCGGTTTGATGATGACAAACTGGAAGTCCTGAAAATCTTAGCTCCGAATATCTCCGACCGGGAGAATTATGACGAGATAATCAATGCACTCGATTTTATCTCCAGTGAAGAGAAAGCAAGAAGTATTTTGGGAATAAAGAAGTAAAACGAAAAGGCGGTAAATCCATGCGAGGAAATACCGCCTTTTACTTTATATGAAGTTATACTGTCATTTATCCTTTTCGACAGATACAGTCCGCCAGATGATCGTTGACGAATCCCGCAGCCTGCAAGTGGGCGTAGCAGATCGTAGATCCGAAAAACTTGAATCCCCGTTTTTTCATATCCTTGCTCATAGCATCGGATTCGGGAGATGATACCGGAATCTCACTCAAGGATTGAAAGGTATTGATAATCGGCTTTCTGTCGGGAAAGAACGACAGTGTATATTCATAAAAGCTACCGAACTCCTTTTGTATGGCAAGGAATAACCTTGCATTTGTGATGGTCGATTTGATTTTCAGACGGTTCTTTACAATGCCATCAAAGTGCATCAACCGTTCTACATCTTCATCGGTCATTTGTGCTACCTGTCCGGCATCGAAACCACAAAAGGCTTTGCGATATCCCTCACGTTTTTTGAGGATGGTTATCCAACTTAATCCGGCCTGGGCACTCTCCAGCACAAGAAACTCGAACAGCGTCTTGTCGTCGGTCACTAAATTTCCCCACTCTTGATCATGGTATTTCACATACAGTTCGTCAGTTCCGCACCAACCACAGCGTCCGTTTACAAAATCTTGCATAATTACAGTACTTATAATGAATGTACAAATATAGTTGATTCACAACGGCATGCCAAATTTCAGTAAGCTATTTTACGATGGAAATCATTTTCCACGTTTCCCGAGTTTTCTTATTTCAGATTCTCGTTGAAGAATGCCGCCAATTTATCGAATGGAATGACATTTTTTCCTCCACCGTCGTAAAGGTCGGTGTGTGAGGCACCTGGAATGATAAGAAGTTCCTTATTGTCACGATAGTTGGTGTAAGAGGTCATATCGCGGTAGGCGTCTTCACTGAAATAGCGGGAATGTGCTTTTTCACCATGCATAATCAGTACGGCAGAGCGGATTTCTTTGCTATAAGCAAGAATGGGCTGATTCAGGAATGACATTGGGCCGGTGACAGTCCATCCATCATTGGAATTGCCCGAACGCTTGTGATATCCGCGTTGTGTCTTATAATAATCGTAATAATCCTTCACAAACTGAGGTGCATCGGCTGGCAACGGATCGACCACGCCACCGCCTTGTTCATAATAACCCTGGGCATACTCTTTGGTACGCTGTGCATTGAGTTGCTTGCGTTTCTCGTAACGGGCGTTTTCATTGTTGTCGGCATCAAAATAGCCATTTGCATTTACGCGGTTCATGTTGTACATTGTAGAGGCAACAGTAGCCTTGATGCGTGTGTCGATAGCAGCTGCATTAAGTGCCAGACCGCCCCATCCGCAAATGCCGATAATACCGATACGTTCCGGGTCAACATTCGGCTGGGTGGAGAGAAAATCGACGGCAGCCTGAAAATCTTCTGTATTGATGTCCGGTGAAGCAACCCTGCGAGGTTCGCCACCACTCTCACCTGTAAATGAGGGATCGAAGGCGATAGTAAGGAAACCTTGTTCAGCCATTGTTTGCGCATATAATCCGCTGGACTGCTCCTTTACGGCACCGAAAGGACCGCTTACTGCAATGGCTGCCAATGCGCCTTTCGCATCTTTCGGCTCATAGAGATCTGCCGCCAATGTAATTCCATAACGGTTGACAAACGTCACTTTACGGTGATTCACTTGGTTGGACTGTGGGAAAGTCTTGTCCCATTCCTGCGTGAGAACTAACTCCTGTGCTTTAATATTACTACCTTTCATTTCTTTTTGATTTTGTGCCTGAACGCTAACAGCTGTCAGCATCAGAGGCATGATTAGCATTATTACTTTTTTCATTGTTTTTTGTCTTTTGATTCAACAATGCAAAGTTAACGCAAAAGCCCCGCAGCGGATTTGCTGCGAGGCTCAAAGAATCTTTCTCAGAAGCTCAATTTACTATATCAATCGCAACTCACAGAAATTTATTGGGAGATAGCAGTAGGAGAGACGCCGAATTGTTTTTTAAAAGCCGTAGCAAAGTGGGATGGATTCTTGAATCCTACTTCCAGATAAACGTCCTGTACTTTCCGTGTGCCGGTTTTCATTTTCTCGTAGGCCGCTTCGAGGCGTTTGTGAATCAGCCATTTTTGCGGAGTAAGGGTGCTAATCTTCTTGAAATCCCGTTTGAATGTAGCCAGACTGCGTCCCGTAAACGTGGCTAAATCTTCCATACTGAAATCGTACATGTAATTTTGTTCCATGAATTCCAGGATGTCAATTTTCCAGGGTTCGTTGAAATCAAAGAGTGTGGGATAAAAGCGTTCGTCGATATGTAGCAACGCCAGCAGTCCCTCCTGCAATTTCAGATTCATGAAATCGTCTTGTGCCTGGAGCTTCTGGTTGAAGTAAGGAGTCATCGAAGTGAACAGACTGTCAATTTCCATGCTGATAGGCAATTTAATCACGCTTGAACGGACTTTGGGCACATTGTCCAGCGCTTTATCCGAAGGAAGTCGCTGAAACATCTCGCGCAGGAAACGCCGTGTAAACATCAGGAAAATACCGCAATACTGCTCGCCATCGAGTGGCTTCTTAGTCAGCGTAACCCGGTGGTCGCGCCGGATAAACACACACTCGCCTTTCTGTACATGGGTGATTTTGTTCCCGTCATCAATGAGCATTTCGCCTGAATAAACATAGTTCATGGCGTGTTCGCGGGATTGATGTACACAATGATTTTCGTCATTGAAGAAACAACTGAAAAATATATCCGCATGTCTGAATATCATCTCATCTCCATCGGTCGGGGCATTTATTTTATAATCCATAAGAATACTTTTTAAGCGCTTTCTGCAAAAATAGCATAAAGCGGAGAATTATTCTTTTGAAATATGTTTTTTCTTTCTGATTGCACTTCGTTTCACAAGCTTTCTTCTTAACCGGTGTTTTATTCTCGCTTTTTATCTTTATCTTTGCCACTGAGCATACTCTGTATGCTGATTCTGAATGTTCCGCAATATGGGTAAGTTCATTCCTCAGAACTATTTCTCGTTTATCAATTCAAAGTTTAACGGATTACAGCAATTATGGATACTCAAAAAATGAAAGTACAAAAATTAGTACCAACGGAATACGATGGTAAATGGGGCTTTATAGATGCAGCAACAGGCGAAGAAGTCGTGCCGTTTATCTATGACTATGCCCATGCTTTTTCTGTAGGATTGGCATTAGTCAGGCAGAATGGTTGGTGGGGTTATGTGGATAAAACGGGGAAGGAAGTGATTCCATGTATATATAATCCTGCATGGTCTTTTACCAAAACAGGGCTGGCAGCAGTATGTATGGAGGGTAAATGCGGCTTTATAGATCAGACAGGGAAAGAGGTTATTCCTTTTATATATGATGACGCCCGCTATTTTAATAAAGATGGTAAAGCAAAAGTGAAGCTGAACGGCGAAACTTTCTTTATAGATGTGAAAGGGAATCGGGTTGAATAAACATGAAGATGACTTCAATAAGCTTATGTTCGATAAGGATGGAATTGTATTAAAGCCTTTGCTTGACGAAGATATACCGTTGTTTGACAGGTGGTTGAGTAAAGATTATATCTATAAGTGGCTGTGCCCGGATGGGGAAGAACAAAGAGAGACCTGGCTGGATGAGGTAAACAACAGAAATGGTAAGTATGACTTCATAAGACATTTTATTGTTTACTATAAAGATAAGAGGATTGGGTATTGTCTTTTTGCTGATTGTTTTTTCTTGAAAGACTTGGAAGAAGAAGGGCACGACTTTGAGAGTTTGTATGGAGACATCCCCGAAAAGAACCATACTTACGAAATCGGATATTTGATTGGTGAAGAAGAGTATCTGAATAGAGGCATCGGTAAAATGATTATCTGGAAGTTGGAAGAGAAGATCATTGAATTGGGAGGACGTGAAATAGCAGCAGACCCTTCCGAAGAAAACGCAGCTTCAATAAAGGTATTGCTAAGTAATGGGTTTAAGAAGAAAAGTGATGGGGATTACAGAAAAATAATTTAGGGGGTACCATTCATCATTTAGCGTGAAAAGTTGCGGCTTTAAGTGTTTTTTTATTCTATATATCAACCGGGAACTTATTTATCTTTTTCAGAATATTCCGTATGGTAGTCTTAACTCCTGTGGAGTAATATTCGGTATCTGCATTCTCTAATATGAGTTGCAACTCTTTCAAAAGTTCCGGTTCAGACTTGCAAAGCTGGTAAGCCATTCTGATAGACAACGCCTGCACACCGATACTTTCTTGTGGGGCTAACATATGATCCAGGCAATAATTTAGCAAATCGACAGAGACAGGATCAGATGCAGGTACATTATATAATATAGACAGCAACAACCGTTTGGAACCATCATGTTTGCAGACTAATAATCGCTGAATAATATCATCCAGCAATGGAACAAACCAACCGGGATGCTTCTCACTCACTTTCTCACATGCCCATATAGCCCGCCATGAAACGACAATTTTATCGTCGGAAATCAACCGATATATATCTTTAAGGTATTCCGGATGCAGGCATATTTCCTGCACCAGTTTATCTATTGATAGTTTGCAAAGAGGCATTGCAAGGATGTTTCTGTATTCGTCGATTTTCTCCATATCATGCATGTTTTTGCAAAGATAATGCAAGTTGAATGTAGAACTTTCATACTTACATGAAAAAGTTTTGTTGAGATGCTGTTTATCTTCCTATTCTGAATGCGGATAGTACGATTACAAAATAAAGGGCTGTCTTTTTAATCAAAGACAGCCCTTACAAATATATTGTATTTAAGGATTATGCAATACCGTGAGCAGATACCTCCGGTGCAATCTTCTTGATCAGACCTTGCAGTACAGCACCTGGTCCACATTCTGTGAAGTCGGTAGCACCATCAGCAACCATATTCTTAACAGTCTGTGTCCAGCGTACAGAAGCTGTCAGCTGAGCTACGAGATTCTTCTTGATCTCTTCCGGATCAGTGTGAGGCAATGCATCTACATTCTGATAAACCGGGCATTTGGGAGTGTGGATTTCAGTAGCGTTGATAGCTGCTTCCAATTCAACTTTTGCAGGATTCATCAGCGGAGAGTGGAAAGCGCCGCCTACCTTCAATGGCAAAGCACGTTTTGCTCCAGCAGCTTTCATCAGTTCGCATGCCTTATTGATGCCTTCGATAGAACCGGAAATTACGATCTGTCCCGGGCAGTTATAGTTGGCTGCAACGCAAACTTCGCCTTCAGCGGTTACTTGCTCGCAGATTTCTTCTACTTTTTCATCGGAGAGGGCAATGATAGCCGCCATTGTAGAGGGCTGTGCTTCGCAAGCTTTCTGCATAGCCATGGCACGGGCATAAACCAGCTTCAACCCATCTTCGAAACTCAATGCACCGGCAGCAACCAGAGCAGAGAATTCGCCCAATGAGTGACCGGCAGTCATCTCAGGTTTAAAATCATCACCCATACAAAGTGCGGAGATAACGGAGTGGAGGAATACAGCAGGCTGAGTTACCTTCGTTTGACGCAAGTCTTCGTCTGTACCGTTGAACATAATATCCGTAATGCGATATCCCAGGATATCATTGGCTTTTTCAAACAATTCTTTTGCTAAAGCGGAGTTTTCATACAAGTCTTTTCCCATTCCTACGAATTGGGCACCTTGACCCGGAAATACAAATGCTTTCATACTGTTCTTGTTTTAGTAGTTAATTAAAAAAGTGGTGCAAAGGTATAGCTTTTTCTGATATTGACCGCACAAACGAAGGATTTTTGTGCAATAAGCTATTTTAACTCCCTCCGTTCGGAGAAGGGAGTTTATTAGGAAGCAGAGGGATAGATGAGAAAAAAATCTTTTTATAGCACTTCAACTAA
>OHBF01000098.1_pt1 | contig 61780 bp, 68 predicted proteins | sample 1577301 | NCBI WGS metagenome assembly OHBF01 (sample SAMEA3879575, study PRJEB24766) | human gut metagenome | biome: human-associated habitat; feature: feces | place: USA | collected 1985/1987
TTGCATGTGTTAGGCGCGCCGCCAGCGTTCGTCCTGAGCCAGGATCAAACTCTTTATTAAATGATATTTATCACTTAAAAAGTGTTAAATCTCTCTTCGCTCAGCACGCAATCGCTTGCGTCCTGTGTGAATTACTTTGTTTGGAATTGTTTAACGTGTTTTTCCAACACGAAAATAGGTTCCGTTACAAGTTTTTCGATATTGTTCAATTTTCAAGGTCCTGTAGCGCCTCAGCCAAGCGGCTGACAGCTTAATTATTTTACCACAGAAGTGGTTTTTTGTCAAGCTTTATTTTTTCGAAGTTTTTCGTTTCTTACCGAACTTGGAGCGTCTCGAAAGTCTCTCGCATTCCTGCCGGACTTTCTCGCGTCTATTGGTTCTTTTCGCTTTACTTCTAGCTGAGACTCGGAAGTCATTCTTTTGTCTCAGCGCTTGGCGCTCAAGTATAATACCACATCACCGCCCGGATGTCAACACTTTTTTACTTCTTTTTTCAAGTTTTTTCGCGCTGACTGAAATCGGCTTCATCTCCTTGTATTTTTCAGGCAGAGACTTTTTGTCTATTATAATGTATTATATAAAGGGCAAAGTATAGACAACGACCTTTATTACGCCAAGGAAAGCCCCCGCTTCCCTTGCACAAATTGTCAAGAGGTTCCGTCTCAAATTTTGTTCCGGAAATTCTCCGTTATTTTTGGCGAAAGCTACAAAACACAAAATGTAGTGGTTCTTCCATTGACATATCACTAAATAGTGATATGATAGTATCAATGAATCACGAAACTTGCGGGTGCCTCTTGCACAAGGAGACACCCGTTCACACTGTATATGCGACACAGGAGGAGCGCTATGAAGATCATCAAACGCAACGGTGCTGAAGTACCTTTCGATATTACCAAGATCATCACCGCTGTCACCAAAGCCAGCGATTCGGTGGGCGGCAAGGCCCGTCTCTCCCGGGAGCAGATCACCGACATCGCCGCAGCCGTGACCGATCAGTGTCAGGCACTCAACCGCGCCATCAGCGTGGAAGAGATACAGGATATGGTGGAGAACCAGCTCATGGACATCAAGGCCCATGACATCGCCCGCCACTATATCACTTACCGCTATATCCAGAGCCTCAAGCGCCAAACCAACACCACCGACGAGCGCATCCTGAGCCTTATCGAGTGCCAGAACGAGGAAGTCAAGCAGGAGAACGCCAACAAGAACCCCACCGTCAACAGCGTCCAGCGCGACTACATGGCCGGTGAGATCTCCAAGGATCTGACCGCCCGCCTGCTGCTGGACCCCGAGATCGTCAAGGCTCATCAGGAGGGTCTCATCCACTTCCACGACTCCGACTACTTTGCCCAGCATATGCACAACTGCGACCTCATCAATCTGGACGATATGCTCCAGAATGGCACGGTCATCTCGGGCACCTATATCGAGAAGCCCCACAGTTTCTCCACCGCCTGCAACATCGCCACCCAGATCATCGCGCAGGTGGCCTCCAACCAGTACGGCGGCCAGAGCATCAGCCTGACCCACCTTGCCCCCTTCGTAGACGTCTCCCGCAAGAAGATCGCCGCTGAGGTCGAGGCTGAGATGGAGGGTCTGGATGTTTCTGCCGAGCGCAAGCGCGAGATCGTGGAGCGCCGCCTGCGCAATGAGATCAACCGCGGCGTCCAGACCATCCAGTATCAGGTCGTCACCCTTATGACCACCAACGGTCAGGCTCCCTTCATCACCGTCTTCATGTATCTGGGTGAGGCCCGCAACGCGCAGGAGAAGGCCGACCTTGCCATCATCATCGAAGAGACCATCCGCCAGCGCTATCAGGGCGTGAAGAATGAGGCCGGTGTCTGGATCACCCCCGCCTTCCCCAAGCTCATCTATGTGCTGGAGGAGGACAACATCCACCCCGGCGACCCCTACTACTATCTGACTGAGCTGGCTGCCAAGTGCACCGCCAAGCGGATGGTACCCGACTATATCTCCGAGAAGAAGATGCTCGAGCTGAAGGTAGACAAGAACGGCGAGGGCCACTGCTACACCTGCATGGGCTGCCGCAGCTTCCTCACCCCTTATGTGGACCCCGAGACCGGCAAGCCCAAGTATTACGGCCGCTTCAATCAGGGCGTCGTGACCATCAATCTGGTGGATGTGGCCCTCAGCTCCGGCGGCAACTTCGACAAGTTCTGGAAGATCTTCGACGAGCGTCTGGCGCTCTGCCACCGCGCTCTGCAGGCCCGCCACAAGCGCCTGCTGGGCACCCCCAGCGATGCCGCCCCCATTCTGTGGCAGTATGGCGCACTGGCCCGCCTCAAGAAAGGCGAGAAGATCGACAAACTCCTCTTTGGCGGCTACTCCACCATCAGTCTCGGCTACGCCGGCCTGTATGAGTGCGTGAAGTATATGACCGGCAAGAGCCACACTGACGCCGGTGCAAAGCCCTTCGCCCTCAGTGTGATGCAGCATATGAACGACAAGTGCAACGAGTGGAAGAAGGCCGAAAACATGGACTATTCCCTCTACGGCACTCCGCTGGAATCCACCACCTACAAATTCGCCAAGTGCCTGCAGAAGCGGTTTGGCATCGTGCCCGGCATCACCGACAAGAACTATATCACCAACAGCTATCACGTCCATGTTTCGGAGACGATCGATGCGTTCACCAAGCTGAAGTTCGAGAGCGAGTTCCAGAAGCTGTCCCCGGGCGGTGCCATCAGCTATGTGGAAGTCCCCAATATGCAGGACAATCTTGAGGCCGTGATGAGCGTGCTGCAGTTCATCTACGACAACATCATGTACGCCGAGTTGAATACCAAGTCGGATTACTGCCAGTGCTGCGGCTACGACGGCGAGATCAAGATCGTCGAAGACGACGGCAAGCTGGTGTGGGAGTGCCCCAAGTGCGGCAACCGTGACCAGAACAAGCTGAATGTCGCCCGCCGTACCTGCGGCTATATCGGCACCCAGTTCTGGAATCAGGGCCGGACGCAGGAGATCAAGGATCGGGTGTTACACTTGTAATGAACTACGCAACCATTAAATATTATGACATCGCCAACGGGCCGGGGGTTCGCACCAGCGTCTTCGTCTCCGGGTGCCGCCACCACTGCCCCGGCTGCTTCAACGAGGTGGCATGGGACTTCGGTTACGGTTCCCCCTTCGACAAGCCCGTCCGCAACGAGGTATTCGCCTCCTGCAAGCCGGATTATATCGCGGGCCTCTCCCTGCTGGGCGGCGAACCGATGGAGCCGGAGAACCAGCGGGAACTGGTGACTTTCGTCCAGAACTTCAAGGCCCTCTACCCGAAGAAGACCGTCTGGTGCTACTCCGGCTACACATGGGAACAGCTGACCGGCAAGGTTCCCTGTCACGCACGGTGTGAAGTCACCGACGAGCTGCTGCGTCTGCTGGACGTGCTGGTGGATGGCCGCTTCGTGGAGGCTGAGCACGACATCTCCCTCCGTTTCCGGGGCAGCCGGAACCAGCGTCTGCTGGATGTGCCCAAGTCCCTCGCCGCCGGGCAGCCGGTTTGGTGGCAGGACGAAAAGGTCTTCTCCACCCATACGATGGAATGACAAAAAGAGCGCAGACCTTTCCATGAGCCGAGTGGCTCATCGTGGAAGATTCGCGCTCTTTTTCTATCTTTTTGTCGAGGCTTATGATATACTAAAGACGCTGGCCTTCTCCGTCCAGTTGGAAGGAGGTGAGTTCCTATGGATATTACCACATTCATCCTGTCCGTCGCAGCAGGCGTTGTCGCAAACTTCGTCTACAAGTGGCTTGGCGGCTGGTTCAAGGACAGCAAGCACTAAAAGAATGACCCCCCTTTTGAGAGATTGCAGCTCTCTGAGGGGGGTTGTTCTTTCTTCGTGAGTCCTATGTGTGAATTACCACATTCACTATCTTCAGTATATGCAAAATCCCGGAAAAGTCAAGCAGAACGCAGAAAATTTACAGTTCCGGCCCTGCTCACCGCGAGTTGACCATCTCCTCGATGACCCGCAGGAAAGCCATGCCATACCGCGCGGCCTTCTTCTCGCCGACGCCGGTGATGTTCAGGAATTCGTCCATGCTCAGAGGCTTGCTCTGGACCATCTCCCGGAGGGTGGCGTCGCTGAACACCATATACGCCGGGACGTTCTGCTTTGCAGCGAGACGCTTGCGCAGAGCGTAGAGCGCCGCCAGAAGCTTTTCGTCGGCCTCACTGAGGTCGGTGTTGGCGGCAGCACGGCGGGCAGACAGCCGCCGGGAGTTGGCCGCAGCGCGCTGCTTCGCGGCAGCGGCCCGCTCTTCCACCTCCTGCGCATTCTGCTCGGCAAAGAGGCAGCAGGAGCAGTTGCCGCACTTCTCGGGTGCAGCCTCCCCGAAGTAGTTCAGCATGAACCGCCGCAGACATTTTGAGGTGGTGGAGTAGAAGGTCATATATTTGAGCCGTTCCTCCGCCTTGCGGGCAGCTTCGGCCTTGACGTCGGCGGGCAGGCCGTTGTCGGCCTCCATCTCCTTGTCGATGAAAAAGCGGATGGTCCGCACGTCCGTACCGGAGTAGAGCAGGATGCAGCGGGACGGCAGACCATCGCGGCCTGCACGGCCCGCCTCCTGATAGTAGCTCTCAAGGTCCTTGGGCATATTGTAGTGGATGACGAACCGGACATTGGGCTTGTCGATGCCCATGCCGAAGGCATTCGTCGCCACCATGATCTGGACCCGGTCGTAGAGGAAGTCGTCCTGATTCTTCCGCCGCACCTCGGCGTCCAGCTTGGCGTGATACGCCGCCGCCCGGATGCCCCGGCTCTGAAGCAGGCGGGCCGTCTCGTCCACCTGCTTGGTGGTGCTGCAATAGACGATGCCCGCGTTGTCTCCCTCCCGCAGCACGAGGTCCAGCAGCTCCTTCGGTTTCTGGCTGGGCAGGGCGCGGCGGGTCTCGAAGTAGAGGTTGGGCCGGTCAAAACCTGTAGTCACTTCGTAGGGCTGATGGAGGTCGAGGTGGCTGCGGATGTCGTCCCGCACCCGGGCCGTGGCGGTGGCCGTGAACGCGCCCACCACCGGGCGGCTGGGCAGGCTGTCCACGAACGCCTTGATCCGCAGATAGCTGGGGCGGAAGTCCTGTCCCCACTGGCTGATGCAGTGGGCCTCATCCACCGTGACCATGCTGATAAGTTTTTCCTGCGCGAACCGCTGGAAGCCCGGCATCTCCAGCCGCTCCGGGGCGACATAGATGATCTTATACCAGCCCTCCCGGGCGCGGTGGAGCATGAGGGCTTTCTGGTTGTCGGTGAGGCTGTTGTTGAGGAAGGCCGCCGCCACACCGGCCTGCACCAGCGCGCCCACCTGATCCTTCATCAGGCTGACCAGCGGCGACACCACGATGGTGATGCCGGGCAGCAGCAGGGCCGGCACCTGATAGCAGATGGATTTGCCCGCGCCGGTGGGCATCACGGCCAGCACATCCTGCCCGTCCAGCAACCGCCGGACGATCTCCTCCTGCCCGGGGCGGAAGCTGTCGTAGCCAAAAACTTTTTTTAAGATAGAATGCGGGTCTGCCATGTGCTCCTCCTGCTTTTTGGTTCCTGTAACTGTACTATTATAGCACAGCCCGGCCCGAAATGGTACCAAAATGCTTTTCTGCTGTCGTTTTTTGAAGGTATTTGCTGGTCTTCCTAGCTTTTTGTGCGCGAAAATGATATAATAAGAGTACATATCTCCATCTCCGGCCATTTTTTGCTCTGCGCAAGGCCGGGCAAGCACGATAAGGAGCTTATTATTATGCAGCAGAAACTCATTACCTTTGCCGTCCCGTGCTACAACTCGGCGGCCTATATGCGCCATTGCATCGAGACCCTGCTCTCCGCCGGGGAGCAGGCCGAGATCATCCTTGTGGACGACGGTTCCGTGAAAGACGAGACCCCAGCCATCTGCGACGAGTACGCCGCCAAGTACCCCACTATCGTCAAAGCCATCCATCAGGAGAACGGCGGCCATGGTGAGGGCGTCAATCAGGGCATCCGCAACGCCACCGGCCTCTACTACAAGGTCGTGGACAGCGACGACTGGCTGGACACCGACGCCCTCAAGAAGGTGCTCTCCCGCCTGCACGCCCTCGTGACCCGCGGCACCGCCCCCGACCTCATGATCTGCAACTACGTCTATGAGCACACCGAGGACGGCACCAGCCACACCGTGCGGTACACCAACGTCTTCCCGCAGGAGCGGCTCTTCACATGGATGCACGTGGGCCGCTTCCGCCCCGACCAGAACCTGCTGATGCACTCGGTCCTGTACCGCACCGAGGTGCTGCGCCAGTGCGGCATGGTGCTGCCCAAGCACACCTTCTATGTGGACAACATCTTCGTCTACCAGCCCCTGCCCTTCGTCAAGACCATGTATTATATGGACCTCGACCTCTACCGCTACTTCATCGGCCGCTCCGACCAGAGCGTCAATGAGAGCGTCATGGTCAAGCGCGTGGATCAGCAGCTCCGCGTCACCCGGCACATGATCGACTGTCAGGACCTCGACGCCCTCAAGGGCGAAAAGAAGCTTCGGGCCTATATGCTCCACTACCTCTCGATGATGATGGCGGTCAGCGACATCTTCCTGCTGCTGGACGGCAGCGCCGAGGCCAAGGAGAAGCAGAAGGGCCTGTGGCAGTACCTGCGCGAGCACACCAGCGCCGCAGTCTACCGCTCCATCCGCTTCGGTTTCGGCGGCGTGACCAACCTGCCCTTCCCCAAAGGCGACGACATCGTGCTGGGCGGCTACCGCATCGCACGGAAGATCTTTAAGTTCAACTAAATTCACAATTGTTGCATACAACAGGGCCGCTGCGCAGGCAGCGGCCCTGTTTTTCGCTTTTTTCGGTCATTTGTTAAGGATTCTTCAATCATTCCGCCTGAAAAGATGTTGCTTTTTAAGCGATGAGATAGTATAATCCTTTATTGTGCTGTGTTTTCAGGGGTTTTGGCAAGCAGCCCGGGAACACGCCTGACTGAGAAAAAGGAGGAAAGGGCGGCGGCCTCGGTGCGTCCGCTGCCCGCAATATCGTATGGAACAGCTTCTCATCTGCCTTTCCACGGCGCTCATCGCAGGTCTGCTGATGTCGCGTCTGGCAAAGGCAGTCCATTTGCCAGCGGTCACGTCCTACCTGCTGGCGGGCCTGCTGCTCGGCCCCTTCTTTCTGGGACGGCTGGGCCTGAGCGTGTTCGGCATCGGCTTCGGCACGCTGGAACAGGTGGACAGCCTTTCCCTCATCACACAGGTGGCGCTGGGCATGGCCGCCGAGGCCGCCGAGCTTTCCGACGGCCACATGGTGCGCAACGTGGTGCTCTTCTCGGTGCTGGTGTATGAGCTGGTAGGCCCCACCCTCACCAAGCTGGCGCTGACCGCCGCCGGGGAGATCATCCCCGAGGGCCGCACCAGCGCCCGCACCGCCAACAAGCCCGAAGTTCCGGTATCCCTCGACTGAGTTTTCCGCGTACTATAAAAGGCACTCCGAAGCGCTTCGGAGTGCCTTTTCGTTTGTGCTTTACTTCAGGATGACTTCGCCGTTCTCGGCGTCCACGGTCAGGCTCCCGCCTGCCTTCAGGGTGCCGTCGATGATGCGCTCGGCGGCAGGGTCTTCCACCGCCTTGCGGATGACGCGGCGGAGGTCGCGGGCACCGAACTTGCCGCCCTGACTCTTGGCCACGAGGGCGGACAGCGCCGCCGGGGTGTAGCGGTAGGCGATGCCCTTCGATTCCATGCTGGGCTTGTACTCGTCCAGCATGAGGGCCGCGATGCCCTCCAGCGTCTGCTGGCTCAGGGGCTTGAAGGCGATGACCTCATCCACGCGGCCAAGGAACTCGGGCCGCAGGAACTGGCTCAGGGCCTTGCGGGTCTTTTCCTCGCTCAGCTGCTCCTCGCTCTTGTTGAAGCCGAGTCCGGAGGTGCTCTTGTCGCCGCTTCCGGCGTTGGAGGTCATGCAGATGACCGTGTTGGAGAAATCCACCGTCCGGCCCTGTGCATCGTTGATCTTGCCCTCGTCCAAAATCTGGAGCAGGATGTTCATGACGTCGGGGTGGGCCTTTTCGATCTCATCGAAGAGGACGACGCTGTAGGGGCGGCGGCGCACCTTTTCGGTGAGCTGACCGGCCTCCTCGTAGCCCACATAGCCCGGAGGCGAGCCGATCATGCGGGACACCGCATACTTCTCCATATACTCGCTCATGTCGAGGCGGATGAGGGGGTCAGGGCCGTCAAAGAGCTGGTTTGCCAGCTGCTTGACCAGCTCGGTCTTGCCGACGCCGGTGGGGCCGACGAAGATGAAACTGGCCGGGCGGCGGCGTCCCGACAGGTCGGCACGGCTCCGCTTGACGGCCTGCGCCACGAGATGGACGGCCTCGTCCTGACCGATGATCTTCTTTTTCAGCTCCGCTTCCAGCCCGGCCAGCTTTGCGAACTCCGTCTCCTGAATTTTTACCGCCGGGATGCCCGTCCACAGCTCGATGACCTTGGCCACATCATCCATCGTGACCCTGATCTCGCTGGCTGCGGCCTGCTTTGCGGGCAGCTCAGCTTCCAGCTTTGCGATGCGGGTCTTCCGCTGGGCCACCTGCTCATAGTCGATGGCCTCGTTGACGTCGGCAGACTCCATCTCCGCCTCCTCCTGCTTCAGGCCGTCCAGCTCCTTCTGCATTTCGAGGTATTCCGAGATGACCGGATGGGCAAGGTTGCAGCAGGCGCAGGCCTCGTCCAGCAGATCGATGGCCTTATCGGGGAGGTAGCGGTCGGTGATGTACCGCTCACTGAGGGTAACGATGGCCGAGAGGACATCCGCCTCCACCTGCACATGGTGGTGCTCCTCGTAATACTTCTTGATGCCGTTCATGACGGCCAGCGTATCGGCCACGCTGGGTTCCTCCACCCGGACGGGCTGGAAGCGGCGCTCAAGGGCCTGATCCTTCTCGATATACTTGCGGTACTCGTTGAAGGTGGTGGCGCCGATGACCTGAATTTCGCCTCTGGACAGGGCAGGCTTGAGGATGTTGCCCGCGTTCATCGCGCCCTCGCTCTCGCCCGCCGAGGTGATGGTATGAATTTCATCAATAAAGAGGATGATGTTGCCCGCGGCCTTGACCTCACTGAGCAGGCCCTTGACCCGCTGTTCGAACTGGCCCCGGAACTGGGTGCCGGCCACGAGGCTGGTCAGATCCAGCAGGAAAATTTCCTTGTCCTTCAGGCCCACGGGGACGTCGCCCTTGGCGATCCGCTCCGCAATGCCCTCAGCGATGGCCGTCTTGCCGACGCCCGCCTCGCCGATGAGGCAGGGGTTGTTCTTCTGGCGGCGGCTCAGAATCTGAATCGTGCGGTAAATTTCGCGGTCGCGGCCCACGATGTCGTCCAGCCTGCCCTCCCGGGCCTTGCGGGTCAGATTCTCACAATAGGTATCGAGGAATTTGCGACGGGGCGGCTTCTTGCCGTTCTTCTGGGCCTTTTTGCCGTTTCCGGCTTCGCCCTCTGCCTTGACGCCCAGCGGGAAGGTGGCGCTGGAGCCGGGCACGAGGTCGTCGTCCCCCTCGCTCTCCCCGTCCTCCGCCGGCTGGCCCATATTCATCATGAGGGAGAGGGGATTCGCATCTCCCATCTCGTCCATCATGCTCTCCATCCGGTTTTCCATGTTGTCCATGTCCTCGTCGGACATCCCGAACTGCTTCATCAGGTCCTCGACGGGCTTGATGTGCAGTTCGCGGGCACAGTGCAGGCAAAAGCCTTCATTTTTCATCTGGCCGTTCTCCATCCGCTGGACGAAGATGATGGCCGGACGTTTCTGACAGCGATTGCAGACCATATAGGTTCCTCCTAAGCTCCCCTTTACAGGAAGGGGTTGAACAGATTGAATGCTTTATAGTAAAGGCTGCTGCTCATGACCGTGTCGTTCAGGACGGTCAGATTGCCGCCCGTGATGACGATGATGGCCCACACCACGCACAGCACAAGGTAGATGTCCATCGTGCTGGCGATGCAGCCGGTGAGCCAGCCCAGCCAGCGGTTGACGGTGCCGATGACCGGCAGCCGGTTGACGAGGCCCAGCACAGTGACCAGCATACTCACCAGCATCCGCAGCAGGGCAAAGGTCACGAAAAAGAGCACCACCGAGATGACCGGCGTCAGCAGCGGGGCCAGCACCTTCTGGACGATGACGTCCGCCAGCACCACGGCGTTGTCGCTGAGCACGGCTGAGATGGAGCGCTCGCAGGCCTCCACGATGGAGGCGCGGAAGCTCTCGGGCAGAAAGCCCGCGTACTTGTCCGCGATGCCGGTCAGGTCAACGACCCCTCCGGCAGAGATGCTCTCGGCGATCTGGGTGCGGAAGCTCCCGGCCAGAAACCGCTGGAACACCTCGACGGCAGCCCAGCCCGAAAAGACCCGGGCACCCACGAGGCTGAAGACGTTCCCACCCAGCTGGACGCTGGCCGCGAGGAAGCCCTTGCGGGCGTAGCGCACGGCCAGTAGCAGCCAGACCACGGTACATACTATATCAAAAAGAAATGACGGATTCTTGAACATACCTTATTTTCCTTATTCTATCATGGATTGCCCGAGGCACTGGTCTCCGCCTCGGGAGGAGTCAGCACCTGCACGGTGTTGCCGCAGAAGACCAGCAGCTGCTTCCGGTCGGCCAGCAGCCCCTGCGGCCGGGCGGAAAGGCTCTGCTGCCACTGGGAGGAGCCGTCGGTGGAGAGACACTCCACGCCGCTGTCGGTGAGCAGATAGAAGCTCTGCCCGGCCCGGACGATGCGGTTGGCCGCCTGCACCTGCGCTGTGCCCTCCACGTTCAGCTCACGGTCCAGCATCACCGCCTGACAGAGCTGGCCGGAGGCCAGCAGCAGGGCGGCATTGCCCGAGGCATCCACCGAGATGTCCCGGAGGGTCTGGCCGGTGAAGTCGTAGGCAGCTTTTTCGCCGCCCGATGCGTTGTAGAGGACGGCGCGGCTGTCGCAGAGGGCCAGTACACTCTGGGCGCTGGGCCAGCTCAGCCACTGGGCCGCGCCGCTGCCGCTGCCCACAAGGACAGGGTCGCCCTGCGCCAGCGTGACGATGTAGAAATTCGTCACCATCTGCCCGCCGCTGACCGTCACCGCCGCCACCGCCAGCCGCCGCCCATCCGGCGAAAAGGCCATCCGCAGCGGCGTGCCGTCGGTGGTGGTGAGGCTCCAGCTCAGCTGCTCCTCCATCGAGGAGGAGTAGATCCGCAGTCTGGCGGCGCTGCCGGGGTCTTCGGTGACGACGGCCAGCGTGCCGTTGTCGGCCATCGCGCAGAGGGTGATGCTGTTCTCCATCGTCTTGGTGTAGAGGTTCTGGGTGCGGCTCTCCACCCGCAGCTCATTGCCCGAGCGGTTGTAGAGCACGAAGCGGTTCTTGCCTGCCGCCAGCGCTGGCCGGGCGTAGCCGCTCTGGATGGCGTTGAGGCGGGTGCCGGTGCGGGACCAGACCACGCACCCCTCCTCCCCCAGCTCCACAAAGCTTCCGTTCAGGGCGGCAAGCTGCTCCACCTCCATGACGCCGGTCTGCTGGGGCCAGCCCGTCCCCGGAAAGAGCAGGATGCGGGCCGTGTCGGCCCAGTCCTTGGCCATTGCCACCGAGCTGCCCACAAAGCCGGTGGCGAACAGAACCACCAGCGTCAGCGCCGCGACGATGAGCGCGGTGCGCCGGATGCGCCGGTTCCGCACCCGGGCGCGGGCCTGCTCGAGGTACTCGACCCGGCCCTCCGAAAGCGGCTCGTCCGACGCGGGCCGGAAGCCTCGATGCTTCTTTCTCATATGTTCCTGTCCCCTTCCTGCAACGACAGTGCTCCCAAAGGGGGCATTCCCCCTCCGGGAGCACCGGTCGTGTTTGTGTTAATCGTAGTCCACGCTCTTGAGGAAAAGCCCCTTTGCCGCCAGCGTCGGGCCGGCGTTTTTCCGGTCGCAGCTGGCGAGGATGCCCGGCACCGCCTCGGGCGTAAAACGGCCTGCGCCCGCCTCGCAGAGGGTGCCCGCGAGGATGCGCACCATGTTGTAGAGGTAGCCGTCTGCCGTCACCGTGATGTCGATGTCGTCGCCCCGGCGCTCGACCTCACAGGCCGTGATGGTGCGCACGGTGTCGCCGTGGGCGGCTGCCGAGCTGCCCGAAGCGCAGAGGGCAAGGAAATCGTGCGTCCCCACAAAATACTGTGCCGCCTGCTGCATCCGGTCGGCGTCCAGCCGCCCCGGCACCTTGGTGTAATAGCGGGAGGCGAAGGGCGAGTCGATCGGACTGTTGTGGATGCGGTAGAGGTAGGTCTTTGTGTGGGCCGCATAGCGGGCGTGGAAGTCGTCGGGCACCACCCGCGCCTCCAACACCCGGATGTCCGGGGGAAGATGCTGATTGAGGGCCAGCGGCAGCTTTGCCGCCGGGATGCGGGTGTCGGCGTGGAAGTTGAGCATAAAGCCCAGCGCGTGGACGCCTGCGTCGGTGCGGCTGCAGCCCTTGATGTCGGGGCGGCTGCCCAGCACCGCCTCCAAGGCGTCCTGAAACGCAGCGGCCACGCTCCGCCCGTTGGGCTGCACCTGAAACCCGCAGTAGTTGGTGCCGTCGTAGGCAAGTTTAAGCAAAAAATTCATAGGAAAAACCTCTCCGTCACGGCTTCGCCGTGCCACCTCTCCTATCGAGGAGAGGCCTTGGCATTTCATAAAGTTTTCTCTTTTCGCCAGAGGCTCCCCTCGGTAGGGGAGCTGTCGAGCGGCAGCGAGACTGAGAGGTTATTCCTTCTCAGAAGTTCGGGAACACCAGCCTCGACGCCAGGATCACTGCAAAGCAGGCGAGGCAGACCGCGAGGTCGATGTAATCCTGTCTCGTGCAGCGCAGCACCTTGAGGCGGGTGCGGCCATCGCCGCCGCGGTAGCAGCGGCACTCCATGGCCATGGCCAGCTCGTCGGCGCGGCGGAAAGCCGAGATGAACAGGGGCACCAGTACCGGCACCAGCGCCTTGATGCGCTCCGTCATCTTGCCGTTGTCCAGCTGTGCGCCGCGGGCCTTCTGGGCGTTCATGATCTTATCGGTCTCCTCGATGAGGGTGGGGATGAACCGCAGCGCAATGCTCATCATCATCGCCAGCTCGTGCACCGGGAAGTGGAGCTTCCCGAGGGGCTTCAGCAGCTGCTCGATGGCATCCGTCAGGACGATGGGGCTGGTGGTGTAGGTCAGCAGGCTGGTGCCTGCGATAAGGGCCATGACACGGACGGCCATCAGCACAGCATACCGGATACCCTCCGCGTAAACGGTCAGAAAACCGAGCTGAAACACCGGGTCGCCCTCGCCTGAGACGAAAAAGAGGTTGAGCACCGCCGTAAAGACGATGATGGGGAAGATGGGCTTCAGGCTCTTGACGATGAGCCGGAAGGGGATCTTTGCCACCGCATACATCACAGCGAGGAAAATCAGCGAGAGCGCAAGGCCCAGCGGGTTCGACGCCGCAAAGAGCAGCACGATATACAGGATGGTCAGCACCAGCTTGAGCCGGGGGTCAAACCGGTGGACGAGGCTGTTGCCCGGAAAGTGCTGGCCGATGGTAATATCCCTCAGCATCCGGCTGCACCCCCTTCCTGCGTATTTTCATTCCGGGGCAGAACGAGAGTCTCTCCCGCATCCCGCCGGGCCTTTGCTGCCAGAATGGTCTTGACGGCGTAGGGGATGGTGTAGACGTCCGCCGGGACATCCACCCCCATCTCCCGCAGCTTGAGGAAGATCTTCGTCACCTGCGGGACGGAGAGGCCCAGTTCCAGCAGCTCCGGCGCACGGGCGAAGACCTTTTCCACCGTGTCGTACATGGCGATCTTCTTCCGGCTCATCACAAGCACTTTGTCGGCGTACTTGGCGATGTCCTCCATGCTGTGGGAGACGAGAAGCACGGTGGTGCCGGTCTTTTTGTGGTAGTCCTTCACCTCCGAGAGGATCTCATCTCTGCCCTCGGGGTCGAGGCCCGCCGCAGGCTCGTCCAGCACGAGGATGCGGGGCTTCATGGCCATGACGCCGGCCACGGCCACACGGCGCTTCTGACCGCCGGACAGCTCGAAGGGGCTGCGCTCCAGAAGCGCTTCATCGAGGCCGACGAACCGGGCCGCCTCGTGGACGCGCGCGTCGATCTCTGCCTCGTCCAGCCCCATGTTCTTGGGGCCAAAGGCGATGTCCTTGTAGCAGGTCTCCTCGAACAGCTGGTACTCCGGGTACTGGAACACCAGACCCGTCAGGAAGCGGAAATCTCTTATTTTTTCCGGCTCGGCCCAGAGGTCGCGGCCATCAATGATGATCTTACCGCTGGTGGGCTTGTTCAGTCCGTTCATATGGGTGATGAGGGTGCTCTTGCCGGAGCCGGTGGCCCCGATGATGCCCACGAAATCGCCCTCTTCCACCTCAAAGCTCACGTCGTCCAGCGCAGTGACCGCATTCGGCATACCGGGATTGTAGACATAGCTCAGGTGTTCTACTTTGATGATGCTTGCCATGTTTCCGCCCCCCTTATTTCAGCAGCTCATACAGAGCCTGTGCGCATTCACCGGTGTCGATGATGCCCTCGGGCAGGGGGATGCCGGCCTTGACCAGCTCATCCCGCAGCTCTGCGGCCTGCGGCACATCGAGGCGGAGGGCGCGGACCTTCTCGGTCTGGCTGAACACCTCTTTCGGCGTGCCCTCCATCACCACATTGCCCCCGCTCATCACCAGCACACGGTCGGCCTGTGCGGCCTCCTCCATGTAGTGGGTGATGGACACAACGGTAATGCCCATGTCCTTGTTGAGGTGGTGGATGGTCTGCATCACCTGCTCACGGCCCCGGGGGTCGAGCATGGCGGTGGCCTCGTCGAGGATGAGGCAGTCGGGCCGCATGGCAACGACGCCTGCGATGGCCACGCGCTGCTTCTGGCCGCCCGAGAGGTTGTGGGGCGCCCGCTCCCGGAACTCGTAGATGCCCGCCATCTTCATGGCGTCATCGACGCGGCGGCGCATCTCCTCCGGCGGGACGCCGAGGTTTTCCAGCGCAAAGGCCACGTCCTCTTCCACCACCGTCGCCACGATCTGGTTGTCGGGGCTTTGGAACACCATGCCCACGGTCTGGCGGATGTCGTAGAGCTTGTCCTCGTCGGCGGTGTCCATCCCCTCGACGTACACCTTGCCCTCCTCCGGCAGGAGGATGGCATTGAAATGCTTGGCAAGGGTAGACTTGCCGCAGCCGTTCGCGCCCAGCACGGCCACGAACTCGCCCCGCCGGACCTGCATGGAGACGCCGTTGAGCGCGTAGCCCGGCTGCTCCGAGTCATAGCGGAACTTTAAATTTTCTGCTGTCAGTATCGTTTCACTCATTTGTTTTCTCTTTCTGGTGGTGCGCCCCTCCGAAAGGGGCTGTACCCCATACTATCTGTTCTCTATTGATGAAAGTTTCCCTCTCTGCAAAAGCCTCTCCCTTTGGGAGAGGTGGCACCGAAGGTGACGGAGAGGGCAAGGATGTCACCGCGGAACGAGTTGCTCAGCGATAGCCGCCCTCTGACAAAGGCCGCTGCTTATCACAGTGAAGCAGTCCCCGGGCCACGGGCTTGCCCTCTCAGTCTCGCATTCGCTCGCCAGCTCTCCCAAAGGGAGAGCCTTTTTCATTGGGGTCACTCCTCCCAGATCGCCGTCGCGCCGCAGGGCACGACGCCGCCGGTGGCGGAGACGGGCAGGCCGATCTCGTCGCAGGAGGTCGTTCCGCCGAAGCGGGGCACCAGCGTCGTCTTGAGCATATATTCCATGACGGCGGGCGACAGACCGGTGGTATAGCTGTTGACGGCAAAGAAGAGCGGCTGATCGCTCAGGACCTCCTCGCACTGGCTGATGAGGTCGTAGATGCAGTCTTCCAGCTTCCAGATCTCGCCGCCGGGGCCGCGGCCATAGCTGGGCGGGTCCATGATGATGCCGTCGTAGGTGTTGCCCCGCCGCTTCTCGCGGGCGACGAATTTGGCGCAGTCGTCCACCAGCCAGCGGATGGGACGGTCTGCAAGGCCGCTGGCGGCGGCGTTGTCCTTGCCCCATGCCACGATGCCCTTGGAGGCGTCCACATGGCAGACGGTGGCCCCGGCAGCCGCACAGGCCAGCGTGGCGCCGCCGGTGTAGCCGAAGAGGTTCAGCACCCTGATGGGGCGGCCTGCGGCGCGGATCTTCTTTGCGTACCACGCCCAGTTGACGGCCTGTTCGGGGAAGACGCCGGTGTGCTTGAAGCCGGTGGGGCTGACGATGAGGGTCAGCTTATCCTCCCCTTCGCCGCAGCTGATCTTCCACTTCTCGGGCAGACGGCGGCGGTACTCCCACTCACCACCGCCCTGATTGGAGCGGTGGTAGACGGCGTCTGCCTTGGCCCAGAGAGGGCTTTGCTGGGGCGTCTTCCACACCACCTGCGGGTCAGGCCGGACCAGCAGCGTCTCACCCCAGCGTTCCAGCCGGTTGCCATCGGTGGCATCCAGCAGCTCGTAGTCTTTCCATGTATCTGCAGGGCGCATATGCGTCCTCCTTCCTGCTTTTTGTCTGTAGCTTAACCCTCGAGCCCCTCGAGGATGCGCTTGTTGATCTTCTCCACGATGCGCTTGGCGCAGCAGTCGATGGCCTCGAGATCCTGCCCCTCCACCATGACGCGGATCTTCGGTTCGGTGCCGGACACCCGCACCAGCACGCGGCCCATGCCCATCAGCTTCTGCTCCTCGTTCTCGATGAAACCGGCCAGCACCTCGTCCGCCTTGTAGGCGGCCTTCTGGGTAGCATTAGCCACGACATTCACCAGCACCTGCGGGTACTGGGCATAGATGCCGTTCAGCTCGCTCATCTTCTTGCCGCTCTCGGCCAGCAGCCTGAGCAGCTTGCCTGCGGTCAGCTCGCCGTCGCCGGTGGTGGCGTGGTGGAGCAGGATGACGTGGCCGCTCTGCTCGCCGCCGATGGCGTAGCCGTTCTCCCGCATATTCTCGAGGACGTAGCGGTCGCCTACGGCGGTCTTTTCGGTGTTGATGCCCTGAGACTCCATATACTTGACGAAGCCGAGGTTGGACATGACCGTAACGACAGCGGTGTTGCCGTCCAGACGGCCCTTATCCTTCATCGCCATCGCCAACAGGGCAATGATCTTGTCGCCGTCAAGCTCCTGCCCCTTCTCGTCGCAGGCGAGGCAGCGGTCGGCGTCGCCGTCAAAGGCGATGCCGCAGTCGAAGCCGCCCTCGACGACAGCCTTTTCCAGATTGTCCAGATGGGTGCTGCCCACACCGGCGTTGATGTTCCTGCCATCGGGGCTGACGCCGAGGAAGGTGCACTTTGCGCCCAGACGGGGGAACAGCTGCCGGGCCACCTCGGCGGACGCGCCGTTGGCGCAGTCGATACAGACGTTCAGGCCCGACAGGTCGCCGCCGATGGACTCATACAGATGCTCGACGTAGTCCTTGATGCCGTCGATGCGGCAGGTCACACGGCCCACACCGTCGCCGGTGGCCAGCGGGATGCCCGCACACTTGTCGTCGATGTGTGCCTCGATCTCCTCTTCCACATCGTCCGGCAGCTTGTAGCCGGTCCCGGCGAAGATCTTGATGCCGTTGAACTCCATCGGGTTGTGGGAGGCCGAGATGACGACACCGGCGTCGGCGTTGTACTTGCGCACCAGATAGGCTACGGCGGGGGTGGGCACGACGCCCAGACTCTCGACGTCCGCGCCCACACTGCACAGGCCGGCCGTCAGGGCAGCTTCCAGCATATCGCCGGACTGGCGGGTGTCCTTGCCGATGAGGATGCGGGGCTTGTGGCCGGTGCTGCTGGTCAGCACGGCGGCAGCGCCGCGTCCGATGAGCATCGCCATCTCACAGGTCAGATCTGCACCGGCCACGCCGCGCACACCATCGGTACCAAAATACTTTCCCATAGTAAATACCTCGCTTAAAATAAGCTCTGTTGTCCATTGTCCTCGGCGCTGCCGCTCTCAGGCGCTTTCAGGCCGAGGTGTTCGTAAGCAAGCCGGGTGGCACAGCGGCCCCGCGGCGTCCGGGTCAGGAAGCCCATCTGCATCAGATACGGCTCGCACAGGTCTTCCAGCGTCACAGCCTCCTCGCCGAGGGCAGCGGCCAGCGTTTCCAGACCCACCGGCCCGCCGCTGTACATCTCGATGATGGCGCGCAGCAGGCTGCGGTCCAGTTCGTCCAGACCCAGTGTGTCCACGTCCATCCGCTTGAGGCTCAGCAGCGCCACTTCCTGATCGATGACGCCGTCGCCCAGCACCGTGGCAAAGTCGCGGACCCGCTTCAGGAAGCGGTTCGCCACACGGGGCGTGCCCCGGCTGCACTTTGCCAGCTCGTAAGCACCCTCGGGGGTGATGGGCTGGTCAAGGATGCCCGCCGACCGGATGATGATGCGGCTCAACTCATCGGGGCTGTAAAGCTCCAGCTTGAGCAGCACGCCGAAGCGGTCCCGCAGCGGGCCGGTGATCTGGCCCGCGCGGGTGGTCGCGCCCACCAGCGTGAAGCGGGGCAGATTGATGCGGATGCTCTGGGCGCTGGGGCCTTTTCCGATCATGATGTCCAGCGCGTAATCCTCCAGCGCCGGGTAGAGCACCTCTTCCACCTGCCGGGAAAGGCGGTGGATCTCGTCGATAAAGAGGACGTCGCCCTCCTGCAGATTGGTCAGCAGGGCGGCGAGGTCGCCGGGCTTCTCGATGGCCGGGCCGCTGGTGATGCGGATCTGCACCCCCATCTCGTTGGCGATGATGCCGGCCAGCGTCGTCTTGCCCAGACCCGGCGGGCCATAGAGCAGGATGTGGTCCATCGGCTCGCCCCGGCGTTTGGCCGCTTCGAGATAGATCTTCAGGTTCTGCTTGACCTTTTCCTGTCCGATGTAGTCTTCGAGGTGCTGGGGGCGGAGGTTGTTTTCCTCGCTGTCCGCCGCCGTCATCCCGGGCTGCATCATTTTTGCGCCGTAGAGCGCGGTTTCGTCCTGCATCGTTTACCTCCTGCCCGCCATGCTGCGCAGCGCCAGCTTGATGATCTCTTCCACGGGGAGCGTGCCGTCGATCTTGGAGACGGCCAGCGCGGCCTCGCTCTGGCTGTAGCCCAGCGACACCAGCGCGGCGATGGCCTGCCCTGCCCCCTGCGCAGCGGCGGTATCCGCAGCCGCGCCTGCTACATTCTCAAGGTCGATGCCGCCTGCAAAGCCCTTGGCCACCTTATCCTTCAGCTCCAGCACGATGCGCTGGGCCAGCTTCGGGCCGACGCCGGACGCAGCCTTGAACGCCTTGTGGTCGCCCGCCGAGATGGCCAGCGCCACACGGTCCGGTTCCATGACGCTCAGGATGGCCAGACCCACCTTCGCGCCCACGCCCGACACCGAGGTGAGCAGCTCAAAGCAGGCCTGCTGCTCCTCGCTGGCAAAGCCGTAGAGGCTGACATCGTTCTCCGTGACGCTCATCACCGTGTAGATGGTGGCCTCCTTGCCCACGCCGGGCAGCGCACCGGCCACACTGGCCGGGCACTGGGCGTAGTACCCCACGCCGCCGCAGCAGATGACCACAGCGTTCAGGGTCTTTTTGATGATCTTTCCGGTTAAGCTGTATATCATATCTCTTTCTCCGCTTGGCTAAACCTCTCCGTCGAGCGATAGACTGACAGGTTCAAATCGGGCCGGGCACTCTCCGCACGAAGCGGTTGAGCTGGCTGCCGTTGGTGTGGCAGAAGGTAATGGCCATCGCCAGCGCGTCGGCGGTATCGTCGGGCTTGGGGATGGCGGGCAGATGCAGCAGAACGCGGGTCATCTCCTGCACCTGCTTTTTCACGGCCTTGCCGTAGCCGGTGACGGCCTGCTTGACCTGCATGGGGGTGTACTCGTAGATGGGAAGCCCCGCCTGCGCCGCCGCCAGCAGGATGACGCCGCGCGCCTCGGCCACGCCGATGACGGTGGTCTGGTTGTGCTGGTAGAACAGCTTTTCGATGGCCAGCGCCTCTGGCCGTGTCCGCTCGATGACCTCCCGGATGCCTGCATACACCTCATCCAGCCGCCGCTCGAACGGCACACCGGCGTCCGTGCACACCGCGCCGAAATCCACCGGTGCAAAGCGGTTTCCCGCATAGTCCACCACGCCCCAGCCCACGATCGCGTAGCCCGGGTCGATGCCCAATACTCTCATTCTGCGATACCTTTCCTATTGTAATCATCTTATTATAGCACAGCTATAAAAAAGGGGCAACGATAACCTTTCCACTCCCCCAGCCTGCGGCAGAAAGATTTTTTGAAGATTTTTGCAAAAAAGGCTTGATTTTTATTCCATCCTATGCTACTATAATTGAGCTGACTACAGCAAAATAGAATATGGACGGTTAGCTCAGCTGGTAGAGCATCTGCTTGACGTGCAGGAGGTCACAGGTTCGAGTCCTGTACCGTCCACCATACAGTTCGTACTCGAACCCGATTCTCTATGAGAAAGGGTTCGGGTACGTTTTTTGTTTACAGGAGGTTTTGAGAAAGGGCTACTCGGCCCATAAGCCGGAATGTGAAAGGATGAGAAGATGACCTTTTTAGAAACAAATCGGCTCAGACTAAGAAATGTAAGTCCTAAAGATGCGATTCAGATGGTTGATTATCGAAATAACGAGCGATGCTCGAAATATCAACGAGGCCAGACGAAAGATTATAAGGATATTGTTACTTTGATCGAGCGTAATAAAGACAATGCCCTGAATATCGCATCGCCGACTATGATTAGTGTTGCATTAAGAGAAACGGATGTCATGATTGGCGAAATCGTCGTTATGCCTAACGAGGGCACAATTTCTTTAGGGTACACATTTTCTTATAAAGTTCACCGAAACGGTTACGCCTATGAAGCCTTGTCCTCTTTAATTGAGTATTTACACAAGCACTATCCTCAGTGGGATTTTATCTGTTTTACTGAAAGAGAGAACATTCCAAGTATGAGCCTTTTGAAGAAGCTGGGATATACGAATTTGGGTTATCTGCCGTCAAAGAATTCTCAAGTATTTGGAAAGTGGCTTCGCCAGGACACATTAGAAGAAATCACAAGTGCGGTTCGATAACTCCTGGTTTGTCGCAACCTCAACAGCAGGGTTTGGGGCAGGCACGCCCCAACAAGAAGCTGTCCCAAAGGGGCAAGAATTTTCAAGAATTGAAAATTTGTGGCCACGGGACGATTCTTGCCCTCACCGTCAGAATCATCCGCCTTGCATCCGTAGTCATTTTGTGATACAATCATTCTGACAGGAGGTGTCCCGTATGATGCAGACATTTGTTCGCCCTTCCCGCGACCTGCGCAATCATTATGCCGAAATTTCGGAGATGCTCAAAGACCATGACCATGTGATCATCACAAATCATGGCCGTGGAGAATCAGTTCTCATCAGCATTGAGGACTACGCCAAGTACGAGGAGTTTTTGCACCAGCGGTATGTTGCCGAGGCACTTGCCAAGGCAAAGCAGCAGGCGGCAGACCCCGACACGCAGTGGGCAGACCACGAGAGCGTATGGGAGACGCTAGGCAAGCAGTATGACGTATAAAATTAAATATCTGCCCCTTGCTGTGCAAGATTTGAACGAGATCGCCCGGTATCTGTCTGGCTTTTACCCTAAAACGGCCCGCCGCGTACTGAAAGAGCTGCGGGAGAAGATCACAAAATTAGGCAATACTCCAAAAATGTGCGAGGTCTACCGCCTTGACCCTGCTTATCGCAGGATGGTCGTTGACCAGTATCTGGTATTCTACCGCGTCAACGATGAAAACAAGATTGTGGAGATTCACCGTGTGCTGCGAGGTGCTTGGAATCTGCCGCAGTATCTGGAATAAATTCAGGTTCGAGTGCTGTGGACAATGCTCCACCACAAAAATCCCGAGTCATTCGACCCGGGATTTTTTTCGTAGTCAGAGCCGCCCTATCCAAACCGCCAGTTTTCCGTGCCGGGGGTGCAAAATCTTGGCCAGAATTGCCGTTGCACCGCCGGGGCTTTTGGATTATACTGTTGACTTGTATTCCATGATGTAATCTCTCGTTTCTTTCAAGCTAAAGGAGGCCTCCCTACGAACTATCTGTTTCAATTCACGCGCATCCTCGCGTTCTGTTTTCTGGGCGAGATCTGTCACGCCCTGCTGCCCCTCCCCGTCCCGGCCAGCGTCTACGGCCTGCTGCTGTTGCTGGCGGCGCTCCGCCTCGGCATCGTGAAGCTCGAGCAGGTCAAGGAGGTGGGGCTGTTCCTCACCGGCATCTTCCCGCTGCTGTTCGTGCCCGCCGCTGCGGGCGTCATGGAGCTCTGGGCCGAGATGGGCGCGATGCTGCTGCCCATCCTCATCGCCATCGTGCCGGTGACGGTGCTCGTGCTTGTGAGCGCAGGCCGCACCACGCAGGCCCTCACCAGCCGCCGCGCTGCAAAAAAGGAGGTCGAACATGACTGAACTGCTGAACGGATTTCTCTCCGATTCCGCCGCGTGGGGCGTGCTGCTGACGCTGGCTGCCTTCGCGCTGGGCACCCTCATCAACAAGACCACCGGCAAGGCCATCTTCAATCCGCTGCTGCTGGGCAGCATCTTTGTCATCCTCTTTCTGAGCCTGCTGAACATCTCCTACGCCGACTACAAGGCCAGTGCCGCGCCGGTGAATTACCTGCTGCTGCCGGCCACCATCAGCCTCGCCATCCCGCTGTATGAAAAGTGGGACCTGCTGAAGGAGAATGCCGCCGCCATCATCGCGGGCATCTCGGTGGGCACGCTGGTCAGTCTTGGCAGCGTGCTGGCGCTGGCACTGGCTATGGGCCTCACCCGGGAACAGTACGCCACCCTCCTGCCCAAGTCGGTCACGACGGCTATCAGCATGGATGTCGCCGCCGAGCTGGGCGGCATCGCGGCCCTGACCGGTGCCGTCGTCATCCTCACCGGCATCGCAGGCAACCTGCTGGCCGAGGTGATCTGCAAAGCCTTCCACATCACCGACCCCATCGCCAAGGGCATCGGCATCGGCACTTCGGCCCATGCCGTGGGCACCAGCAAGGCCCTTCAGATGGGCGAGGTCGAGGGCGCGATGAGCGGCCTGTCCATCGCGGTGGCCGGCGTCCTCACTGCTGTGCTCTGCCCCTTCTTTGTCAGCTTTATCCAGTAAACCGCAAAAAAGAAACAAGTCCTCTGTGCCTGTTGTGGTGCAGAGGACTTGTTTTTTGTATCATGCATCCCGCTGGCGGGCCGCTTCTTCGATGACTCTGACCGCCTTTTCGTGGATGGCCAGAGGCTCTGCGGCCGGGCGGGCCAGACCGTAGCCCTGCAGCAGGTCCACGCCCATCTCCAACACCCTGCGCAGGTCATCCATCGTCTCCACGCCCTCGGCCAGCACCTGCACGCCGCGGGGGCGGGCATATTCGATGAGGGCCTTGAGGAACTGCTGCTTGTCGGGGTCGGCATCAATGCCCCGGATGATGGCGATGTCCACCTTGACATAGCGGGGCGCGATGGTCAACAGGCTGCTGCCGTTGCTGTAGCCGCTGCCGTAGTCGTCCAGCGCAAAGACGGCGGGCGCACCGGTGGCATTCCGCTTCCGCTCCAGCGCCTGTTCGTCCATCTCCTCCTCCTCGGTGATCTCCACCACCAGCTTTGAGAGGATGGCTTTGTGGGCTGCACGGAAGTGCGCCCAATCCTCATCGTTCAGGCTGACGCTGGCGATGCTGTTGACGAAGACGAGGGCATCCGGCTCCACCTTGCCCGCCGCTTCCAGCGCCTCATAGCACTCGCAGGCGCGGAACAGGGTCAGCTTCTCGATGTCATACAGCCGCCCCATCTCGCTGGCCAGCTCCATCACCCTCTGGGGAGAGCTCAGAGCGGGCAGCCGGGGCCGCATCAGGGCCTCATAAGCCGCCACATGGCCGTCCCGGGCCGAGAAAATGGGCTGGAAGTAGTAGTCCACCTGCCGCTCCCGGACAAGGATCTCGAAGTCGCTGCGCTGCTTCATCGCGTAGATGCCGTCGCGGTAGTGCTCCATGTTGAACTCCCGGACTTCGCCCTTGGTGGAGTGCTTGACCTCGTACATCGCAAAATCAGCGTATCGCTTGAGGGTGTCGAGGTCGGCGGCATCGTCGGGATACCATGCTACGCCGCCGGACATCCGGATGCACAGCTTCTTGCCGTCCGGCAGGGTGGCGCTGCTCCGGGCAAAGCCCTCTTCCAGCTTCCGGATGTCCTTCCGCACGGCCTCCTTCGTCTCATAGCCGTAGAACAGCAGCAGGAACTCATCGCCGGAGAGCCGCGCCACCACGGTGCCGCTGGGCACGCCCTGCTGCAGGCTGTGGGCCGTCTTGCGCAGATAGATGTCGCCCCAGTCGTGGCCGTAGGTATCATTGATGGTCTTGAGGTTATCGAGGTCCGTCATCATCAGGGCCGCACAGCGCATCATTCTGGGCTTCTCGAACAGCTCGCCGCAGACCCGGAAGAAGGCCTGACGACTGTACAACCCGGTAAGGGCGTCGTAATCGCGCTCGTGCTCAATGCGGCTGCGCTCGGCTACGGCTGCTTTGTAGTTGTCGGTGCTCAGGGTCACGATGGCGTCGGCCAGCCTGTCCAGCTTCCGGATGCCGGTGCGGGAGAACTCCGGGACGGCCTGATGCCGCTCCTGCGCATCCGCCAGCTCCTTCGAGAGCTGAGCGACCGGCTGGGCCAGACCGATGCTGACGAAGAATGCGCAGCCCAGACCAAAGCCCAGCGTCAGCAGGATCGCAAAGCTCACGAGATTCGTCACCGACTGGGAGAAGCGGAAGAGGTCGTTCCTTCCCACCACGCCGATAAGCAGCCACCGTTCGCCCGAGAAGGGGGCGTTGCGGTTGTAGAGGCTGATCTGGCGGATGCTGACGACCTGATTGGCACCGCCGCTCGGATAATGCCAGTAGCCCTTGGCGCGGTGGAGGGTCAGCTCCCATCCTTCCTTCTGCAGCGCGGTCGTCTGCTCGCCGGTGTTGGCGGTGACATGGATCTGCAGCTCCTCGCCCCGCAGGTCGGAGGTCGTGGAGGCCAGCAGATAGCTTCCGTGGTTGTCGTTCTGCAATTCGTCCCACGGGAGCTTGGTGTCCATATAGCTTTCCAGCATCTCGATGCCCAGAACGCCGTACACCGTGCCGTCGTCCAAAATCAGAGGCTGCGCGTAGGCGATGGCCTCCCGGTCATCGCCCAGCAGCGTATAGGGCAGGGTCGTCCAGCGGCCATAATCCGCCGCAGCTCCGGTCTGCTCCCCGCTCTCATAGGCAGCTTGAAAGGGCCGGACATAAAAGGCATCCTCTTCCCCATCCAGATACTGCTGCGCAGGCGTCCACGCCTTGTCCGTAGTGATGCCGAAGGCCTGCACCAGCTCTGCCGGAGCGCGCTCGAACATCACGTCGGAGTTGTCCGCCGAGGAGGCGGCTTCCGGGTCGAGGTCCCGCAGATAGACGCAGGGAAGCCGGTCGCCGGAGGTGCGGTCTGTAAAGTCGTGGGTGTTCAGGATGAGGAAGACGCCGCTGACCTGCTTGGCGCGGAGCGCCTTGAGCAGCCTCGGAGCGGCCGCTTCCAGCAGGGGCAGGCTCTCGCCGCCGGTAGAATCCAGCGTATCGAGAGAGAGCGTCCCCTCGTCCAGCATCTGCCGAGCCTTATCGTTGATAAAGCTCGAAAGCTCCGTCAGGTCCTGTGCCTGCTGGAGCTGGGCCTCAATATACCGGGCACGGTTCTCCACCTGCTTGTCGAGGATGTCCACCGCGTTCTCATCCAGTCGGAGGGTGACGCCGCTGACCCCAATGGCCGAGGCCATCAGCATGACCATGATGACCAGCATGACCATCAGCGCCGCAAAGATGGTGACAAAGATGGTGTGTTCTTTTCCTTTTGCTTCATCTCGCATCAGAAGCTTCATGGTCTCTCCCTTCTTTCACTCGTCTTTGTGCCGTCTCAGCCCTCGTACTGGCGCAGGGCATCGCAGAGGCTCTGATACCATGCCTCGAAATACTCATCGGTCATAAACTCCGCCTCGGCGTCGGCCGCGCTCTCGCCTGCGGCGATGCGCGCGACGACGGTGGCACGGTCGGCCTCTGCAAGATTGCTCATGCTGTAGGTCAGGGTGTCGCGGGCCTTGGTGCCGCCCTCAAAGGCGCGGGGCGTGTACATCTCGCTGCTGTTCACGGTATCGACGGCCTGTGTCAGGATGTTCTCCATGTTTCCGGTCAGGATGAGGCCGCTGCTGCGGATGGCGTCCATCTCATTGGCGGCGTGGGTCACGGGCAGATAGCCGGAGCCTACCGCAAAGGCAATATTATTCTCCGGCCGGGTCAGCCACTTGAGGAAGACCACGCTGGCTGCCTCCTCGGCGTCGGTGGTCTTTGCCACAGCCATACCAGCCCCCTGCTGGACAGCGAATTTCTCGCCGTCGGCAAAATGGGGCGCAGGCAGGACTTTCAGGGCGATGCTGTGGCTCTCGGTGTCGCTCAGCATTACCCGAGACGGAAAATAGGTGGCGCTGGAGCTGGAGCCGACGTAGGCCAGAATATTGCCGATCTTAGTATCGTCGCTGCGGAAGCGGCCGCTGGCGGAGAACCAGCCCTTGACGTAGGGCACATAGTAGTTGTCCCACAGCCTGCGGGCGGTGGCCTCGGTCAGCTCCACGGTCATCCTGCCGCCCTTGACGTCGAAGAGGGTGTCTCCCAGCTCCTTTGCGCCGATGAGCATATAGTTCGCCATCGCGTCGCGGCCAAACAGGGCCTTGCCGTCGTCGGGCGTTTCGGTCTGGGCGTCCGTCCAGTTGTAATAGGCTTCGGCGGCCCCGACCAGCCCCTCGATGGTCTCAAGGTCGGCGTACTCTGCACCGGTGGCATCGGCAAAGGTCTGCCAGTCGGTGTCGTTCAGGAACAAAAGCTCCACAGACTTTGCCACCGGGAATATTTTGATGCTGCCGTCGTCGTTGAAGTCGCCCTCGGTCAGGTAGCTCCCGATGTAGGCCGCCCTCTCCTCGTCGGTGAAGTAGGGCGCAAGGTCCACCAGCTCGCCCATCTGGTCCATCGCATAGGCGGTGTCCGCATAGGCCATGAAGATGTTGGGCATCTCTTCTGCCCCCACCTTGCCCTGTGCCGAGGCCATCACCTGTGCCTCAAGGTCATTGACATTGCCCTGACTGCAGTTTTCCACGGTGATGTTCTGTTCCTTGCCGACAGTCGCATTGAACTCTTCGACCAATCTGTTGAAGCTTTCCAGCTGGTCGCCGTTGTAGTACGTCCAGACGGTCAGCTGCACCGGCTCGACATCTGCCGGTCCGCCGCTCTGCTCAGCCCTGCAGCCTGCGAGGCTGAGCACCAACGCTGCAGCTGCTGCGAATGCTCCCAGTCGGTGCATCCAGTTTCGTTTCATCATCTTCGTTCTCTCCATCATGCAGCTGTCTTTCTTTCCAAAGATACCTTTATCATACCATTACCCGGCAGAGCCTGTAAACATTTTTCGATAAAATCAGCAATATTACAACATCCCTCCCCCGCTTTCTTTTCCATAAAAAAGCAGGGCAGGCCCGCGCCGCCCAAAGCTACCAGCTTCTGGCAAAAGCGCAGGCTTGCCCTGCATTTGGTTCTTCTCTTACAGCTTGCTCAGCTGGGGACCCTGAGCGGTATCCTTGACGGCCCAGCCCATCTCAGTCAGCTGGGCGCGGATGGCGTCGGCGGAGGCCCAGTCCTTCGCCTTCTTGGCGGCGGCACGCTTCTCCACCAGCTCCGTCACTTCGGCGGGCACCTCGTCCTTCTTCCGGTTGTACATCAGGCCCAGCACGCCGGTGATCTCGTCGAAGGCGGCAGCGCCGGCCTCAAGAGCGGCCTTGCTGGAAGCGGCGGACAGGGTGTTGATGTCCTTCACGAGGTCGAAGACTGCGGCCAGTGCATCGGGGGTGTTCAGGTCGTCGTCCATCGCGGTGCAGAACTTGCGCTTGGCCTCCTCGGCCTTCTCCTTCAGGCTCTCGTCGGTGCCGAACTCGGCCTTGCTGAGGGCGAAGTCGAGGTTCTCGCGGCAGGTATAGAGGCGCTCGAGACTGTTCTTGCAGCTCTCGATGAGGTCCACCGTGTAGTTCAGCGGCATCCGGTAGCCGGCGGTCAGCATGAAGTAGCGGATCGGCTCGTAGCCGTAGAGGTTCGCCACATCGCGGACGGTGAAGAAGTTGTGCAGGCTCTTGGACATCTTCTGATTGTCCACGTTGATGAAGCCGTTGTGCATCCAGTAGCGGGCGAAGGTGCAGCCGTTGGCGCACTCGCTCTGGGCGATCTCATTCTCGTGGTGGGGGAAGATGAGGTCCTGACCGCCGCAGTGGAGGTCGATGGTCTTGCCCAGATGGGTGCGGCTCATGGCGCTGCACTCGATGTGCCAGCCCGGGCGGCCCATGCCGTAAGGGCTTTCCCATGCAGGCTCGCCGGGCTTTGCAGCCTTCCAGACCGCAAAGTCGGCGGGGTCTTCCTTCAGGTCGTCTTCCATCTGGCTGCGCAGCTCACGGTTGCCGCTCTCGAGGTCGTCCAGCTTGAGGTGGCTCAGCTTGCCGTACTCGGGGTCGCTCTTGACCCGGAAATAGACGTCGCCGTTCTTGGCAACGTAGGCGTGGCCGCTCTCGATGAGGTCCTTCACGATGTCCAAAATCTGCTGGATGTGCTCGGTGGCGCGGGGCTGGACGGTGGGCTTTTTGCAGTTGAGACCGGCGGCGTCCTTGAGGTACTCGGCCTCGAAGCGCTGGGCGACCTCCTTCATGGAGGTGCCCTCTTCCTGTCCCTTTTTGATGAGCTTATCGTCGATGTCGGTGATGTTGGAGACGTAGATGACCTTGTTGCCGCGGTACTCGAGGTAGCGGCGCAGGGTATCGAAGACGATGAGCGGGCGGGCGTTGCCGATGTGGATATAGTTGTAGACGGTGGGGCCGCAGACGTAGATGCGGTACTCGCCGGGCACCTGCGGCACGAACTCTTCCTTCTGGCGGGTCAGGGTGTTGAAGATCTGCATAGCTGAAATACTCCTTCTTGTGGGACAGGCCGGAGCCGCGATGCCCTTTTGCCTGAAAAAGCAAAAGCCTCCAACGCTGCGCCAAAAGGCACAGCATCGAAGGCGGTTCTTTTTCAAGATCGCGGTTCCACTCCGGTTTGTCGCTCAGGGCCGGTAACGGCGGCCATCCGCACTGCGATACTCAAATTTCCCGCAGCGTGCTGTCCGGGCGCACTTCACGCGGCGGTCTGCAAACAGGCTTTCAGCCAACGGCCCGTTTTCTCTGCCCAGACGATGCGGCGCTACTCTGCCCGGATAAACGCATTTATCCTTTTACAGTTTTATTATAATAGCCGCCGGAGCGTAAGTCAAGCGTTTGACTCCCTCTCCCGGCTGTGCTACACTGGGCAAAAACACAGACCGGAGGTTTTTTGTCATGCAGCTCCTCACCGAACGCCTTTTTCTCATCCCCCTGCGTCCGGACGGGATGCGCGCCCTTCTGGCCCGCACCACCGACCCGGAGCTTGTCCAGCCCTACACCGATATGCTGAATCTCTCCCTCGCCCACCCCGACCAGTGGGTCTGGTACACCGCATGGGGCCTCTATCAGAATGACTCCGGCGACTGGGTGGGCGACCTCTGCTTCAAGGGCCTGCCCGAAAATGGCCATCCCGAGATCGGCTACGGCCTCCTGCCGGAGTACGAGCATCAGGGCTACGCCACCGAGGCCGTCCGCGCCGCCTGCCGCTGGGCCTTCGGCCAGCCCGGCGTCACCGCCGTCGAGGCCGAGACCGACCCCGGCAACACCGCCTCGCAGGCTGTCCTCCGCCGGGTGGGATTCGTGCCCACGGGAACGATAGGCGAGGAAGGGCCGAGGTTTATTCTGCGCAAAAAGGCCTGACCGCGCTGCAAAATCAGCGCTTTCCCCTTTACATCTCCCCCGACTTGTGCCATAATTTACTTTATTAAAGGGAAGCTGTCCTTCGCGCGGCACTTCGGCGGCGCAGGGCAGCAGAGAGGGGTAAACTGCCATGAGCAAGATCATCATTCCGGCAAACTACACGCCCGCGCTGAACCTGTATGACACCCAGCGCGCCATCGGCACGGTGAAGCGGCTGTTCGCCGACACCCTGTGCGCCACGCTGAACCTCTACCGCGTGTCGGCGCCGCTCTTCGTCGAGGCCTCCACCGGCCTGAACGACGACCTGAACGGCGTCGAGCGGAAAGTCACCTTCGACACCAAGGATAGCGGCATCGAGGTGCAGGTGGTCCAGTCGCTGGCCAAGTGGAAGCGCAAAGCCCTGAAGGACTACGGCTTCCGGGTCGGCAAAGGCCTCTACTGCGACATGAACGCCATCCGCCGCGACGAGGACATGGACAACCTCCACTCCATTTATGTGGACCAGTGGGACTGGGAGAAGGTCATCCGCGAGGAGGACCGGAACGAGACGTACCTGAAGAACGTCGTGCGCTCCATCGTGTCGGCGGTCTGCGCCACCGAGATGAACCTGCACGCCATGTTCCCCCAGCTGCAGGACCTGCCGCTCCACACCCCCAACGTCACCTTCATCACCTCACAGGAGCTGGAGGATAAGTACCCCGACCTGACCCCGAAGGAGAGGGAGAACGCCTTTGTCAAGGAGAATGGCACCACCTTCCTGATGAAGATCGGTGCCCCCCTCAAGAGCGGCAAGCCCCACGATGGCCGTGCACCCGACTACGACGACTGGGATCTGAACGGCGACCTGCTGTTCTGGAACGAGCCGCTGCAGTGCAGCTATGAGCTGAGCAGCATGGGCATCCGCGTCAGCCCCGAGAGCATGGACCGCCAGCTCACCGCCGCAGGCTGCGACGACCGCCGCACGCTCCCCTTCCACAAGGCTGTGCTGAACGGCGAGCTGCCCTACACCATCGGCGGCGGCATCGGCCAGAGCCGTCTGTGTATGCTGCTGCTGGGCAGCGCCCACATCGGTGAAGTCCAGGCCAGTGTCTGGGACGCCGCCACCCGCGAGGCCTGCGAAAAGGCAGGGATCCCGCTGCTGTAAAGAAATCAACCTCTCAGTCTCGCTCTCGCTCGACAGCTCCCCTACCGAGGGGAGCCTCTGGCGAAGAGGGAAAGCTTTCCGGTATGCCAAGGCCTCTCCTCGGTAGGAGAGGTGGCACGCCGCAGGCGTGACGGAGAGGTTTCACCACTTAAAAAGGCCGCTGTACCCACAGACAAGGTACAGCGGCCTTTTCTTATGTCCGGAACTTCAAGCCCACTTTGCTCTTCTTTCCGTTGCCGCCCAGCCACCAGAGCAGGAAGGCATACAGAAGATCTGTCCCAAGGATGATGGCGAACCATGTCAGCGTCTCCGGGATGGTCTGGTCATACACCCGCATAAAGGGATAGGGGCCGTCAATGGTCCCTGTAATATTCCCGTGCAGATCATACAAGCCGTATAGGACGGTCGGGACCAGCGCCCACCAGACCTGTCCCAGCGACAGGCGGGGCAGACGCTCGAAGAGCATCAGCGACAGGATAGCCAGCACCGGGTTGAGGAAGTGATGGTAGAGCATCGAGTCGGTGAAGAGCATGATGTACCAGCCGTTGCCGTCCTCATACATGGGGGCCAGAATGATGACCACCGTCAGGAAGGTCATGGCAAGGCAGCTGGTGGAGATGAATTTGAGCCGCTTAATCCAGAGGGGCAGTTCCCGCCCGGTGAAGACGCAGCCCAGCTGCCACAGCCCCACCAGCAGGCAGACCGCACCGTTGAAGATGTTGGACAGCTCGGTGTACATGGTGAACATGATGGTGCCGCCCAGCGCCCAGCTCATGGGGAGGGCAATGGTCTCGAAGTACACGATGAGGAAATTCAGCGCTGCCGAAGCCAGCTTCCGCCCGACGATGAGGATGTTTTTCAGCATCTTTCGCTCTCCTACCTGTAATTATTTGCTGCAATATCAAAGAAACGAGCGGTTTTTCCGCTCGTTTCTTTTTTACACCCGGTGAGGCGCTTATTTTGCCGTATTGATGAAGCTGCGGTTGTCCCACAGATACTTGATGCCGGAGATCGCGGTCACAGCGGCCACGCCCCAGCACAGCACAGAAGCCACATCTGCGCACTGCTGGCCCAGCACGTTTCCGGTCAGGGAGACCGTGAAGTAGTAGAAGAGGATGGTCAGCATCTGCAGCACAGTCTTCACCTTGCCCCACATATTGGCGGCGATGACCCGGCCATCCTTGGCACCGGCGGCCACCATGCGAAGTCCGGAGACAGCAAACTCGCGGGCCAGAATGATGCAGAGCACCACGGGGCTGCACACGCCGTCCCGCATCATGTAGATGAAGGCCACTGTGGTCAGCAGCTTGTCGGCCAGCGGGTCGGCAAACTTGCCGAAATCCGTGACCATGTTCCACTTGCGGGCCAGATGGCCGTCGAGGAAATCGGTGAAGCTGGCCACGGCAAAGACCACACCGGCGATGAGGTAGTAGCGGGGGTTGTAGCTCGGCGTGATATACTGGCCGAGAGAGACGAAGATCATGAACACCGGCACCAGCAGGATACGGGTCAGGGTGAGCTTATTGGGCAGATTCATACAGAATTATCCTCCAATCTGTTATTTTACGACAGTACCATACAAATCGTAAAGGTCGCTGTCCTCCACCAGCACGTCATAGAACTCGCCGGGGTAGAGCGGCTCTTCGCTGGACACGCAGACATTGCCGTCCACTTCGGGGGCGTCGGCGGCGGTGCGGCAGAGGTAGAGGCCGCTCTCGTCATCCACGCCGTCGCAGAGGACGCGGACGGTCTGGCCCACCTTTGCGGCCTGCTTCTGGGCCATGATGCCGGTCTGGATCTGCATCACCAGCTCGGCGCGTTTGTCCTTGACCTCCTGCTCGATCTGACCGTCCATCTTGGCGGCGACGGTGTTCTCCTCGGCGGAGTAGGCAAAGCAGCCCAGACGGTCGAACTGCACCTCTTTCACAAAGCTGCATAAGTCCTCGAACTGCTCCTCTGTCTCGCCGGGGAAGCCCGCGATGAGGGTCGTGCGGAGGGTGATGTCCGGGATCTCACGGCGCAGCTTGCCGATGACCTCCAGCAGCTCGGCGCGGGTAGAGCGGCGGTTCATGTTCTTGAGGATGGTGTCGTTGCAGTGCTGGATGGGCAGGTCGAGGTAGGGCAGGACCTTCTCGTTCCGCTTCATGGCAGCGATAAACTCGTCGGTAATACGCTCAGGGTAGGCGTACATAATGCGGATCCACTGGATGCCGTCGATCCGGTTCAGCTTGTCCAGCAGCTCACAGATGCTGCCCGGCTTGCCCCAGTCCTCGCCGTAGGCGGTGGGGTCCTGTGCCACGATGATAAGCTCTTTGACGCCCTCACCGGCCAGCCAGCGGGCCTCTGCCACACAGTCGGCCATCTCGCGGCTGCGCAGCGGGCCGCGGATGCCGGGGATAGCGCAGTAGTGGCAGCGGTTGTTGCAGCCCTCGGCGATCTTTAAGTACGCATAGTGGGCGGGCGTGCCGATGACGCGCTTGCCGCCCAGCGGGAAGTCCTTTTTGAGGCCGTAGCTCTCCAGATGCTCTTCGCCGCTGAACAGGCGGGCCACGATGGAGTCGATGGCCTTATTGGAGGCGCAGCCGACCACGGCGTCCACCTCGGGGATCTCCTCCTCGATCTGGCTCCGGTAGCGCTCGGCCAGACAGCCGGTGACGACCACCTTCAGGTTCGGGTTTACCTGCTTGTAGGAGCAGGCCTCGAGGATGTTTTCAATGGCCTCAGTCTTGGCGCTCTCGATGAATCCGCAGGTGTTGACGAGGATGACGTCCGCCTCGCCGAGGTCGGCCACCGTCTCGTGGCCCGCAGACAGCAGGATGTGGACCATGACGTCCAGATCGACCTGATTTTTCGGGCATCCAAGGGAAATACACGCAATTTTCATTCGGATAATACTCTCTTTCTCTCTTGAGGGTCTGTTATAACGACTTGATGTGGGGCTGCGGTAGGGTTGATTTTTTCTTTAAGCAGATTCTCTTTGGCGCACAAAAGAGAACTAATCGTCCCCCTCTGCTCTCTTTATCGCCTCTTTGATGACCGGATACGCAAAACCCCGCCGGGCCAGCGCAGCCACAACAAGGTCTTTCCGCCCTGCGGCCAGCTTGCTGCGATACCGCCCCTCCACGAGGGCGGCGGCAGCTTCCAGCTCCGGGTCTTCGCCCGCTTCATCCGGAGCATAGACCTCTTCCAGCGCAGCAGAGACCTGCTGCGCGTCCAGCCCCTTCTGCCGCAGGTTCTGCGCGGCGGCGCGGCGGCTCTTGCGGGCAGCCAGCAGGCCGTGGGCGCGGGTCAGGGCATAGCGCTCGTCGTCCACATACTGCCGCTCCACCATCTCGGCCACCACAGCGGCGGCGGTGGGCTGGGTAAAGCGCCGCCCCAGCCGCTCATAGAGCTGTCCGGACGAAAGCTCCTGCCCGGCCAGAAGCTCCATCGCACGGGCGCGGGCCTTGGCGGCGTCGGTGGATTTTTCCTCCTCGGCCAGCGGACGGCCCCTTCTCGAAAAAGCCATTTAGTCTTCCACCATGATGTCCAGCTCGCTCTCGCTGCTGCGGGCCGGTGCTTTGACGACCGGCTCCTTGGAGGCGGAAGCGGTCTCGCCGCCCTCCTCCTTGTCCGCCGCAGCGGCAGCCTTGCCCACCGGGCGGCGGGTGGCGTAGAGCTTATCCGCGTTGGCGCGGATCTGACCCTCGATGTCGTTGGCGATCTCGGGGTTGTCCTTGAGGAACTGCTTGGCATTGTCGCGGCCCTGACCCAGACGGATGTCGCCGTAGTTGAACCACGCGCCGCTCTTCTGGACGATGCCCAGCTTGACGCCCACATCCAGCAGCTCGCTCATTTTGGAAATGCCCTCGCCGAACATGATGTCGAACTCGGCCTCACGGAACGGAGGCGCCACCTTGTTCTTGACGATCTTGGCGCGGGTATGGTTGCCGATAAACTGGCCGGAAGAGTCCTTCAGGCCCTCGACGCGGCGGATGTCGATGCGGACAGAGGAATAATACTTCAGTGCGCGGCCGCCGGTAGTGACTTCGGGGTTGCCGTAGACGATGCCCACCTTCTCACGCAGCTGGTTGATGAAGACGCAGACGGTGTTGGTCTTGCCGATGACGCTGGTGAGCTTGCGCATGGCCTGACTCATCAGACGTGCCTGCAGGCCGACGTGGCTGTCGCCCATCTCGCCCTCGATCTCGGCGCGGGGCACCATAGCGGCCACCGAGTCCACAACGATGGCGTCGATGGCACCGGAACGCACCAGTGCCTCGCAGATCTCCATCGCCTGCTCGCCGGTGTCGGGCTGGCTGACCAGCAGCTCGTCGATGTTGACGCCCAGCGCTGAGGCATAGGCCGGGTCAAGGGCGTGCTCGACGTCGATGAAGGCCACCTCGCCGCCCTTCTTCTGAGCCTCGGCGAGGATGTGGAGGGCCAGTGTGGTCTTACCGCTGGATTCCGGTCCGAACACCTCGATGATACGTCCGCGGGGCACACCGCCCACGCCCAGCGCGAGGTCGAGGCCGAGGCTGCCGGTAGAGATGGCGTCCACCTGCATGGCGGTGTTGTCGCCCAGCTTCATGATCGCGCCCTTACCAAACTGCTTTTCGATCTGGGCCAGCGCCGTTGCCAGCGCATCCTTCTTTGCGCCCGGCTCCGTCTTCTGGGTGGCGGGGGCGACATTGTTGTTCTGATTTTTTGCCATAGCGTGCTGCTCCTTTATCGCTTTACCTGCGGGGTGCAGGCTGTGCTGTACCGATTCTTTCCTCTATAGTATATCACAGATTTCAGATATGACAACAGATAGTTGTAGATATTTTTTATTTTCTCACGCTTATTCTGCTCTGCGGGCCATTACGCAGCGGTCGTTGCCGCCAAAATCCTTCCGGCAGGTGATGTCCACCCAGCCGTTTGCTTCCAGCAGGGCCTCCACGGCCTCCCGCTGCTGCCAGCCGATCTCCAGCGCCAGCGCACCGCCGGGGCGGAGGGCCTTCTGGTAGTGTTCCGCGATGGCCCTGTAAAATACGAGTCCGTCGTCCCCGGCCTCCAGCGCCATGGCAGGCTCTTTCGCCACCTCGGGCTGCAGCTCCCGCATCTCCTGCGCCGTCAGGTAGGGCGGATTGGAGACGATGAGGTCCAGCTGCCCGTCGGGCAGGGTCTGCCAGTAGGTGAAGAGGTCGCCTTCCACCGGCTCCGCAGCGCGGGCAGTCCGGAAGCCCCAGTCGAAGGCCGGTGCCTCAAAGGGCGAAGCATCCAGCACATTTTCGGTGCTGCCGCCCTGCCCCTTCAGGGCCAGACGGGTGTTCTTTTCGAGGTAGGCATAGGCCTCCGGGCTTTTTTCCACGCAGGTAACGACCGCCGTCGGGCAGAGCCGCTTGACGCCGAGGCCCAGACAGCCTGTTCCGGCGCAAAGATCCAGCACACGCGGCGTTTCCACGCCTGCCAGCATCCCGGCAGCAGCTTCGGCCACCACCTCGGTGTCGGCGCGGGGGCAGAGCACCCCCGGCCCCACGGCCAGCTCAAAGTCGAGGAAGGGCCAGCTGCCGCAGAGGTACTGCAAAGGCTCCCGGGCTGCGCGGCGGAGGGTCAGCGCCTCCAGTCTGGCCGCTTCGTCGGCGTCCAGCGGGCGGTCTGTGAGCCGGGCGTCCCGACCTGTGGCCAGCCGGAACAGCTCCCGGGCGTCGAAGTCCGCGTCGGGACAGCCTGCCGCCGTCAGACGCTCTTCCACTTCCCGGACGGCGGCCCGGGGCAGCATCCCTTCGCTCACCATATTCCGTCCTCCGGCTTTTCGGGCAAAACGGGCGTCACGGCTGCAATGGCCACCTCGATCATGCTGTCGTCGGGTTCAAAGACGGTCAACCGCTGCACCCAGAGACCGGGCTGGCGGATGATGCGGGTTGCAAGGTTATCCGAGCGGCCGCACCATTTCAGCAGCTCGTAGCTGATACCCATGACCACAGGCAGAAGCAGCAGCTTGAAGACCACACGGAGGCTGGTGCTGCTCCACGGCAGGACACTGTAGAGAAAGACGCTGACGATGACCACCAGAATGAGGAAGCTGGTTCCGCAGCGGGGGTGGAAGCGGGTATACTTGCGGACATTCTCCACGGTCAGCTCGTCGCCGGCCTCGTAGCAGGCGATGGTCTTGTGCTCGGCACCGTGGTATTCGAAGACACGGTGGATCTCCTTCATCTTGGAGATGGCCACCATATAGGTCAGGAAGATGGCGACCTTGAGCAACGCTTCGAGGATGACCTTCGGCCAGCGGGTCAGGACGACCACCTTGCCGAGACCGCCCACCAACACCGTGGGCAGAACGGTGAAGAGCAGGATGGCGAACAGACCGCCCACAAGGGCCGCACCGGCCATCAGGATGTCTTCGGCCTTTTTGCCCAGATGCTCGCCCACCCATTTTTCAAAGGCAGACTCTTCCTCTTCGGCGTCGTACTCGTCGCCCATGCTCACCTGTGCGGAGTACATCATGTACCGGTAGCCGGTAATGAGGCTCTCGATCATCGAGATAGCGCCACGCACGATGGGAATCTTTGCCCAGATGCCGTGTTTGGGGGTATCCTCGATCTTGGTCTCAATGGTGCCGTCCGGCTTGCGCACGGCGCAGCAGATCTGCTTCGGGCCGCGCATCATGATGCCCTCCATCAGGGCCTGACCGCCTACGCTGGTCTTGAAGCATTCCTTCTTGGGTTCGTGATTCATAAAATGGATTTCTCCTGTCCGTTTTTTAGCCTCTATCTTACCACATAAATGTGACAAAATCTTACTTTTTGTAGAGCGGCAGGCCCAGCGTCACTACAGTGCCCCGGCCCAGCGTACTCTTGATGTCCATCGTGCCGTCGAGGGCGGTCATGATGGAGTCCACCAGTGCCAGACCGATGCCGCTGCCCCGCACCGAGTTGCTGCCCTTGTAGAACTTGGTCTTGACGTTTTCCAGATCTTCCGGCGGGATGCCCCGGCCCTGATCGAGGATCTCCACGAAGGCCTTGTACTCCCCGGCCCAGAGCTTGACGGTGATCCGTCCGCCGGGGGCAGAATATTTGATGGCATTGTCCATGATGTTGATGAACACCTGCCGCAGTCGGTCGGGGTCGGCGTAGACCGGGATCATCTCCTCCGGCTCATTGTACACCAGCACAAGCCCCTCCCGCTGGATGCGGGCCTCGCAGAAGAGCACCGCGTCGGTCAGCTCCGCCACGAGGTCGAGGGGGCGGCAGGTCATCTTGAGGCGTCCGTTCTGCAAGCGGCTGAAATCCAGCAGCTCTTCCACCATGTTGTAGAGGCGGGCCGTCTCGTTGTTGATGATCTCGAGGCCCTTGCGGTAGTTCTCGTCCGAGGGGTCGTCCAGCGTGCGCAGGGTCTCCACCCAGCCTCGGATGGAGGTGAGCGGGGTGCGCAGCTCGTGGGAGACAGAGCTGATGAACTCGTTCTTCATCTTTTCTGTCTCCTCGAGACCCTCAGCCATCCGGTTGATGGTGCCCCGCAGACGGTCTACCTCGTCCCGCTCGTCGCCGGTGACGGGCAGACGGACGTCCAGCTCGCCCCGGGCGATGCTGGCGGCAGTGCGCTCCACCTGCCCCAGCGGCACCACGATGCTCCGCACAAAATAGAGGCCCGACATGATGGTAAAGGCCAGCACCGCCGTGCCCATGATGAGGGCCACCACCGCCGTCCGCTTGAGCTGCTGCCCCACCAGCGTCAGGCTAGTGACGAGGCGCATCGCGGCCACATCCTCGGCGGCATAGGGCACGAGGCAGCAGGCCGCCATGACCATCTCGCCGCTCTGGGTGCGGTAGATGGCGACGCCCTGCCCGTCCATAGCCTCCTGCGCCTGTTCAAAGTCGGTGCTGGTCACGATGCCCTCCGCGTCGGTGCCGCTGGACGAGGCGATCACACCGCCGTAGCTGTCCAGCAGCATGAACTCGTATTTGTCCTTGTCGGAGAACTGCTCCACCATCCGGCGCAGCGCCACGCTGCGGCTGGCGGCGGTCTTCTGGCTCGTCTCGCCGGTGTACATCTTGAGCTGGCCGGTGATGGACGAAAAGCGGCGGTACATGGTCTGCTGGACGCCGTTGTAGTAGCTGCGGGTGGTGCTGTAGAGGAACATGACCTCCACCAGCAGCACCAGCAGCACCGTAATGAGCAGACTGCCCTGCAGCCATCTCCGGGTAATGCCGCTTCGCATGGCGTTTTCTCCCTTTCCGTCCTTACTCCTCCCACCGATACCCATATCCCCACACCGTGAGGATATGGGCCGGGTGGCTGGGTTCATCCTCCACCTTCATCCGCAGACGACGGATGTTCACGTCCACGATCTTGACGTCACCGAAGTAGTTCTCGCCCCAGACCCCTTTCAGGATGCGCTCCCGCACCAGCGCAACGCCGGGGTTGCGGAAGAACAGCTCCATGATCTGGAACTCCACCTGCGTCAGCTCGATGGGCTTGCCCGCCTTGAGCAGGACGCGGCGGTTCTCGTCCAGCACAAAGCTGCCGCTTACCAGCGAGACCGGGGCCTGCTCCCCCGCCGCCGTGCTGGCCGAACGGCCTACGCGGCGGCAGAGGGCCTCCACCCGGGCCAGCAGCTCGCTGACGCTGAAGGGCTTGGTCATATAGTCGTCGGCACCGATGGACAGGCCGCGGATCTTGTCCTGCTCCTGCCCCTTGGCGCTCAGGATAATGATGCCGATCTTCTGGTCGGTGCGGCGGATGGTCTCGCAGAGCGAGAAGCCGTTCATGCCCGGCAGCATCACGTCCAGAATGGCCGCATCGCAGCCCGGGCGCTGCTCCAACAGCGGCAGAGCCGCTTCGGCGCTGTCTGCCTCCACAGCCTCCATCCCGGCCAGACGCAGGTTCAGCGCGATCATCTCCCGGATGCTGGCTTCATCCTCTACTACCAGAACCTTGACCATTTATCGTTCCTCCGTTTCTCGCCTGCTTGCCCTGTGCGCAAGGCCCGGCATTTTACGAAAAATCATTTTTACTCCGTCAGCTTAGATCTGCCCGGCCTGAGAGGGCTAATTCAGCCGATACAGCGACCGGGAGAGCCGGTAATCCGGGTCCTCGATGGTCACATCCGGGCCGAGCTTTGCCTGCATCTGGCGGGACGCCACCACGCCGAGGCGGACCCAGCCCACCGCGCTCTCGCTGGAAGAGGCCATCCGGATGGTCAGCACCAGCTTATTCTCGTCCACTGTCCGCAGCTCCACGGCACCTTCCACCTCCGCGCTGTCGGTCAGCATCAGGTTGCCCTCCCACTCGATGGGCAGGGCGATATAACAGCCCGTCTCCTCGTCCAGAAGGCCGAAGCTCTTCTCCGGCGCGGCGGCAGTGTAATCCATCCAGACGATGAAGTCCATCCGTCGGCTCTGGCTCATGTTCAGCAGGCCTGCCTCGTCGGGCTGGGTGGGGATCTCCACCGTGCCGTCGCCGTCCAGATCCCGGCTCACGAGGTTGGGTACGTTGCGCAGGGAGGCGTTGTACAGCTCCTCGCTGCTGATCTGAGATGCAGGCACCATCTGCTGGCTCTCCTCATCGAACCGCAGCAGCACCGAGGCCAGATTGTTGCCCGAGATGCCCGTCCAGCCGTCCAGCACCAGATAGTGCCTGCCGTCCGCACCGAGTCCTGCCGCCACCGAGGCGCAGCCCGAGAATTTATCCCCCGACAGCGCCATCACAGCCACCTGCTGGAAACGTCCGTCCTTGTCCACGGTCAGCAGCTCGATCTGGACGCCGCTGCCCTCCTGCGTGGACATCAGGATCAGGTCCTCGTTGCCGCCGCCGGTGATGTCCTCCACAAGGTACTGCTCATAGGCCTGCTCGAGGATGGCCGACACCTCGCCGTTCTCGTAGGAATAGACCGCCAGATAACGATCCTCCTGCGAAGCCGTATAACCCACCACCAGCTGGGCCGTGCCGCCCGCCTGAAGCTGCGCCAGCCGGACATTGTCCACCGTGTCGGCGAGGCCCTCTACCGTCTGGCTCACCTGCCAGCTGCCCTCGCTGTTCTTGCGCAGAAAGGCGACGCATACATTGGAGGTGAGGGCCGTGGTATAGAACACCGCCGCATCCTGCTGGCCGTCACCGTCAAAATCCTGTAGGACGAAGGGGGAAAGCAGGTCGCCCTGCATCGGGTATTTCAGCTGGGCGCTCTCCCCCAGCCAGTCGTTCAGGGCCGCTTGCAGCGCACCGTAATCGCCCGCAAGGCGGGGCGCACGCAGCAGCTCCTCCACCTGTATCGTCTCCTGCATGGGGAAGCTGCACCCGGTCAGCAGCAGGCAGAGCACCAGCGTCAGCGCCGCAGCCCGCAGCCATCCTTTGATTTTCAACATATCCCCTCCTGCCTGTGGAAATCTGCATACCATAACAGTATCAGTATATCACGCAAGGGGGACGATGCCAAGCGGCGAAAACAGAAAAAAGCCCCCTCCCGGACGGGAAAGGGCTTTTTGATACTGATCTTATTCAGTCAGAGAAGCTTAGACAAGCTCCAGAACTGCCATCTCAGCAGCGTCGCCGCGGCGAGCGCCGATCTTGATGATGCGGGTGTAGCCGCCGTTGCGGTCAGCGTACTTGGGGCTGATCTCATCAAACAGCTTCTTTGCAACATCTTCCTTGGTGATGTAGGCGTAGACCTGACGCTTGGTGTGCAGGTCGCTGGCCTTACCCAGGGTGATCATCTTCTCGGCCATGGAACGAACGTCCTTAGCGCGAGTGACAGTGGTCTCAATCTTGCCATTCTCTAACAGGTAGGTAACCATAGCGCGCATCATAGCGTTGCGGCTGTCGCTGGTTCTACCGAGCTTTCTGGTACCGGGCATCCCGTTTCACTCCTTAACTTAATTATTTACTCATCGTCTGTGTTCAGCTTGAAGCCGAGGGAGTCCAGCTTTGCCATGACTTCCTCGAGGCTCTTGCGGCCGAGGTTGCGAACCTTCATCATTTCGTCCTCGCTCTTGCTGACCAGATCCTCCACCGTGTTGATACCGGCGCGCTTGAGGCAGTTGAAGGAACGGACGCTCAAATCCAGCTCTTCGATGGTCATCTCCAGAGCCTTCTCCTTGTCGTCGTTGGTCTTCTCCACCATGATCTCAGCGCCAGCGGCCTCGTCGGACAGGTTGACGAACAGGTTCAGGTGCTCGGTCAGCACGCGGGCTGCCAGAGAAACGGCCTCCTGCGCATTGATCGTGCCATCGGTCCAAACCTCGATGGTCAGCTTGTCATAATCGATCGCCTGGCCCACACGGGTGCTCTCGACATTATAATTCACCTTGAGCACGGGGGTGTAAATGCTATCAACGGGAAGAGTGTTGATGTCATTCTTCTCGATGATGGCCTGTTTGTTGCGCTCAGCGGGCACATAGCCGCGACCCTTATCGAAGGTCAGCTCCATGACGAGCTTGCCGCCCTCGCCGAGGGTTGCAATGTGCCACTCAGGGTTCAGGATCTCAATATCATCGCCCTGTTTGATGTTGTCCGCAGTGACCTCACAGGGGCCGACTGCTTCAACACGCACTGTCTTCGGACCATCGGTGTACAGCTTTGCAGCGATACCCTTCAGGTTCAGGACAATCTCGGTAACGTCTTCCTTGACGCCCTCAATGGTGGAGAACTCGTGAACCACGCCGTCGATCTTGACGCTGGTCACGGCGACACCGGGCAGAGAGGAAAGAAGCACACGACGCAGGCTGTTGCCCAGTGTGATGCCAAAACCACGCTCCAGCGGCTCTGCCACGAACTTGCCGTAGCGGCCGTCGGGAGACAGGCTTGCCGTTTCGATTTTGGGACGTTCAATCTCCATCATATCTATGCCCTCCTTGTCAAACCGATGTTGCCATCGGCCCATTATTAAATTCTTTCAAAGAAAAGAATGCGAAAACCGGCCATCCACATGAAAGGCCAGGCCTTCTTAATGGATTACTTGGAGTACAGCTCGACGATGAGGTGCTCTGCAACTTCGTAGTCGATGTCGCTGCGCTCGGGGAGCTTGTTGACGACGCCCTTCAGGGTGCCGGCCTCACGGTCCAGCCAAGAGGGCAGAGCCACGACGGGAGCCTCAGGGCCAGTCAGCTTAGCGAACTTAGCAGAGCTGCGGCTGGACTCACGGACCTCGATGACATCACCGGCCTTGATCAGGTAAGAGGGGATGTTGACCTTCTTGCCGTTGACGGTGAAGTGAGCGTGAGAGACCAGCTGACGAGCGTCGCGGCGGGTCTGAGCAAAGCCCAGACGGAACACGACGTTGTCCAGACGGCGCTCCATGAGCTGGAGCAGGTTCTCGCCGGTCTTGCCGGGCATAGCCTCAGCCTTCAGGTAGGCGTTGTGGAACTGCTTCTCCAGCACGCCGTAGATGAACTTGACCTTCTGCTTCTCCTTCAGCTGAGTAGCGTACTCAGACTGCTTCTTGCGCATGTTGCCATTGGAGTTGCGGGTAGTATTCTTCTTTGCATAGCCCATGACCGCAGGAGAAATGCCCAGGGCCTTGCAACGCTTTGCGATAGGCTGCGTATTCTTTGCCATAATTCAGTTTCCTCCTTCGATCAGACACGACGGCGCTTCGGGGGACGGCAGCCGTTGTGGGGGATGGGAGTCACGTCCTTGATGAGGGTGACTTCCAGACCGGTGGCCTGAAGCGCACGGATAGCGGACTCACGGCCAGCGCCGGGGCCCTTGACGTAGACCTCAACGGTCTTCATGCCATGCTCGATAGCGACCTTGGCAGCAGTCTCGGCTGCAGACTGAGCTGCAAACGGAGTGCTCTTGCGGCTGCCGCGGAAGTTCAGGGAGCCAGAGGAGCACCAAGACACTGCATTGCCCTGCAGGTCGGTGATGGTGACGACAGTATTGTTGAACGTAGACTGGATGTGAGCCTGACCGGCTGCAATGTTCTTACGCTCTTTCCGCTTCATGCGGACGTTTGCGCCCTTCTTGGCGTTATTTGCACTTGCCATTTCTCAGAACCTCCTTACTTCTTCTTGTTAGCGACCGTGCGCTTCGGGCCCTTGCAGGTACGTGCATTGGTCTTGGTACGCTGGCCACGGCAGGGCAGATTCTTACGATGGCGGGTGCCACGGAAGGACTGGATCTCAACCAGGCGCTTGATGTCCAGAGCGACGTTACGACGCAGGTCGCCCTCGACGATGATGTTAGCCTGATCGATGTAGTCACGGATCTTGGCCTCTTCTTCCAGAGTCAGGTCCTTGACGCGGGTATCGGGGTTGATGCCAGTAGCTGCCAGGATCTTGTTGGCAGTGGTCTGACCGATACCGTAAACGTAGGTGAGACCCACCTGAACGCGCTTCTCGCGGGGCAGGTCAACGCCGGCAATACGTGCCATAGTAGTTTTCCTCCAAAATCATCCCATGTCAGTGTCGGGGTCTGCGCCGGGACTCTACGCACTTGACCCCCAGGCGCCCGAATTAGCCCTGGCGCTGCTTATGCTTGGGGTTCTGGCAGATGACCATCACGCGGCCTTTGCGGCGGATGACCTTGCACTTTTCGCAGATGGGTTTCACGGAAGGCTTGACCTTCATGATGTTGAACCTCCTTTTGGTTGATACCCTGACGCTTATTTGGAGCGCCAGGTGATGCGGCCCTTCGACAGGTCGTAGGGCGACATTTCCACGGTTACCTTGTCCCCGGGCAGGATACGGATGAAATTGGTCCGCAGCTTGCCGGAGATGTGCGCTAAGAGGATGTGACCACTGGGAGCAAGCTTCCCGGTGTTCTTGTCCTCGCTCAACATTTCCACCTTGAAGATGGCGTTGGGCATGGCTTCACGCACGATGCCTTCGATCTCGATGACGTCTTCTTTAGACAAGCTAATTGCCTCCTCATTTGGATCTGCTCAGTTTGTCGTGTTGGGACGGACAGGCGGCGATGAAAGCCACATACTTCTTCTCCTGCGGCACGAAATCCGCAAAGTGGGCAGAAAATCCCTGTCCACCGAGAAAGCATCTGGCTGCCACGGCCATTTATAGATTATACACCTTTTGCATCCATTTTGCAAGTGGTTTTTTCCGTATTTCCGATAAAAATTTCTTGCTTTTTCAAAACAGTCTTTTTCCGCCCCCTGCATCGCCATTTCCACCGTGAAGATGAATCTTTTTCACCAAAAGTTGTCAGAATTGCATAAATGACGTCCTGCAAAACCAAAAAAGACCTCCCCTTTCAGGGAGGTCTCGGCCTCAGTGCTTACTTGAAGCTGAAGGTGCTCGGGTCAAAATCGGGATCATCCCAGCTCTTGGTCATGATCTCGGTGTGGTCCTTCAGGATGGCAATGGAATGCTCGAAGTGAGCCGCCAGACCGCCGTCCTTGGTCTTGACCGTCCAGCCGTCGCTCAGCTGCTTGATCTTGTAGTCGTACTGGCAGATCATCGGCTCGATGGCGATGGTCATGCCGGGCACGAGGCGGGGGCCGCGGCCCTGATGGCCGTAGTTCGGCACCTCGGGGTCCTCGTGCAGCTCCCGGCCGGTGCCGTGGCCCACGAACTCGCGGACCACGGAGAAGCCTGCGTCCTCGCAGTAGCTCTGGACGGCATAGCCGATGTCACCGATGCGGTTGCCGGCCACGGCCTGTTCGATGCCCTTGTACAGAGCAGCCTTGGTGACGTCCAACAGGCGCTGGGCCTCGAGGTCGATCTTGCCCACCCCATAGGTGCAGGCGTTGTCGCCGTTGAAGCCGTCCACCTTTGCGCCGGTGTCGATGCTCACGATGTCACCCGGACGGATGACGATGTCATGCGAAGGGATACCATGGATGATGGTATCGTTCAAACTGATGCAGGCCGTTCCGGGGAAGCCGTACAGACCCTTGAAGTTGGGGATGCCTCCATGCTTCACGATGAAGTCATAGATCAGCTTATCCAGCTCCCAAGTGGTCATGCCTGCCTCGATATGCTCACCACCGTATTTCAGGGCAGCTGCGCTCAGAGCATTTGCCTTGCGCATACCGTCCAGCTCTTTCGCATTCTTGATCTGAATCACTTTTTATGCCTCCAAAGCCTTCATGATCTCTGCCGTGGTCGCCTCGATGGAGTCACTGAAGGGGATGACAGCCAGCTTGCCGCGCTGACGGTAGAAGTCCACCAGCGGCTCGGTCTGCTCGTGGTATGCCTTCAGGCGATCCAGCACGGTGGCGGGCTGGTCGTCCTTGCGGATGACGAGCTTGCCGCCGCAGCAGTCGCACACGCCCTCGACCTTGCTCTTCTTGTTGACGATGTGGTAGCTTGCGCCGCACTTCTCGCAGACGCGGCGGCCGCCCATCCGCTCAACGATGACATTGTCTGCAACGGACAGCTCCAGCACCTTGTCGATGCGGATGCCCATCTTCTCGATGGCCTCTGCCTGCGCGATGGTGCGGGGCACACCGTCCAGAATGAAGCCGTTGGCGCAGTCAGCCTCGGACAGGCGCTCCTTCAGGATGCCGATGATGACCTCATCGGGGACCAGTGCGCCGGCATCCATAAAGCTCTTGGCCTTCAGGCCCATCTCGGTGCCGTCCTTGACGGCGGCGCGGAGGATGTTGCCCGTGCTGATGGCGGGGATGTTCAGTTTTGCGCAGATGATCTCAGCCTGCGTACCTTTGCCTGCGCCGGGAGCGCCCAACAGAATCAGATTCATAGAAATTTCTCCTCTCCTTATTTAAAGGATGGTTTTTTCTTCGAGTCCGCCGCGGTTTGGAGCCGCTAACGGCTCACCAAAGCAAAAAAGCACTGAAAAGTCCGAGCATGCTCTCCTTTCCAGTGCTTTCTTACATCAGTGCTTATTCTTTACAGATCAGCCGAGGAAGCCCTTGTGGCTGCGCATCGTCATGAAGCTGTCGAGGCTGCGGGTGGTATCGAGTGCCACACCGACCACGATCAGCAGGCTGGTACCGCCCAGCTGGATGCTCATACCGGTCAGGTTGCCCAGAACGATCGGCAGTACAGCCACCACAGCGAGGAAGATCGCGCCGATGAGGGTGATCTTGTTCAGCGTGCGGGTGATGAAATCGCTGGTCGGCTTGCCGGGACGGAAGCCGGGGATCGAGCCGTTGTTGCGGCGCAGATTGTTGGCGATCTCAACGGGGTTGTACTGGATGGCCACATAGAAGTAGTTGAAGGCCAGGATCAGCAGCAGGTAGATGACGACGTAAAGCGGCGACGTATAGTTGAAGGTACGGAAGAATGCGTACCAGAACGGATGCGCAGCCTGGTCGACCTGCAGGAAGCTGCCGATCGTGCCCGGGATCGAGACCAGAGCGGAAGCGAAGATGATGGGCATGACGCCGCTCATGTTCAGCTTCAGCGGCAGGTAGCTGTTCTGCCCGCCCATCTGCTTGCGGCCCACCACGCGCTTGGCGTACTGGATGGTGATGCGGCGCTCAGCATTCGTCATAATGACGATGAACACGATCACGACCAGTGCCAGAACGAGCAGCAGGGGCAGGAAGATGTAGAACTGGCTCTCGCCTGCGGCAGCACGGGTCAGGAGACCCGCCACCGTGGTGTAGAGAGAGGACCAGTTGGAAACGATCGAAGAGAAGATCAGAAGGGACAGGCCGTTGCCGATGCCCTTGTCATCGATCTGCTCGCCGCACCAGGTGATCAGCTGAGCACCTGCGGTGAAGGTGGCGATGATGACCACGGCGGTAAAGATACCAGCCGCGCCGGAAGTGTACTTCAGTGCGCCCATGTTACGGACCACAAAGTAGTAGCCGAGGCTCATGATCAGAGCGATGATGCCGCCGGCGTACCGGGTGATCTGCTGCAGCTTCTGCTGGCCGTCCGGTTCCTTCGCAATGTTTTCCAGCGAGGGGATGGCCACCGTGAGCAGCTGCACGATGATGGATGCGTTGATATAGGGTGTCACACCTAACGCGAAGAGCGTGCACCGGGACAGTGCGCCGCCGCTCATCATATCAAGATATGCGAGCATATTGCCGTTCGAGAACATCTGCGTCAGCGCAGAGCCGGTCACGAAGGGCACCGGGATAGCACAGCCCAAACGGTACACCACGAGGATCGCCAGCGTGAACAGGAGACGATTTTTAAGCTCGGGGATCTTCCATGCGTTACGGAATGTCTGGAACACCTTACATCACCTCAGCCTTTCCGCCTGCCTTCTCGATTTTCTCTTTGGCAGAAGCGGAATAGGCTGCGGCCTTGACGGTCAGAGCCTTGGTCAGCTCGCCGTTGCCCAGGACCTTAACGCCGTCCAGGGTCTTCTTGACCAGACCCTTTGCCTTCAGAGCCTCGGTGTCGACGACTTCGCCGGCCTCGAAAGCTGCCTCCAGATCGGCCACATTGACGATGGCGTACTGGGTGGCAAAGATGTTGTTAAAGCCGACCTTCGGCAGACGGCGTGCCAGAGGCATCTGGCCGCCCTCGAAACCAGCGTGCTTCACGCCGGAACGGGCCTTCTGGCCCTTGCTGCCAAAACCGGCAGTCTTGCCATTGCCGGAGCCAATGCCGCGGCCCTTGCGGGTCACAGCCTTGTTTGCGCCGGGAATCGCGTGCAGTTCATGAAGTTTCATTATGCGTATCCCCCCTGATTAGGCTTCGGTGACGCTGAGCAGGAAGCCGATCTTAGCGATCTTGCCCTGCGTAGCGGCATTGTCAGGCTGAACGGTAACGTCGCCCGGCTTCTTCAGGCCCAGAGCCTCAGCGGTAGCGATCTGCTTTGCGCCGCGGCCGATCAGGCTCTTCTTCAGCTCGATCTTGAGCATCTTATCTGCCATGGTTTGTTACCTCCTTAACCCAGAATTTCTTTCACGGTCTTGCCGCGCTTCTCAGCAACAGACTCTGCGCTGACCAGGCCGCACAGACCTGCGAAGGTAGCAGACACAACATTGATGGGGTTGTTGGAACGCATAGACTTCGCACGAATGTCCTTGATGCCAGCAGCCTCGATGACGGCACGCACGGGGCCGCCAGCGATCATGCCGGTACCAGCGGCAGCCGGCTTCAGCAGGACTGCACCTGCGCCGTACTTACCGACGATCTCATGGGGGATGGTGGTGCCCTTCAGGGCAACCTTGCGCATGTTCTTCTTGGCAGCAGCCTCGCCCTTGCGGATTGCCTCAGGCACTTCGCCGGACTTGCCGATGCCGTAACCGATGGTGCCCTTGCCGTCGCCCACAACGACCAGAGCGGCAAACTTCATGATGCGGCCGCCCTTGACAGTCTTGGAAACGCGGTTGATGGAGACAACCTTGGTGATCATGCCGTCGTCTTCACGGTTTCTCATAGCCATAATGTGTTTCCTCCTCTCATTACAGCTTCAGGCCGCCCTCACGGGCGCCATCAGCCAGGGCCTTAACACGGCCATGATAAACGTAACCGCCACGGTCGAAAACGACCTCGGTGATGCCCTTTTCCAGAGCCTTTGCTGCGACCTTCTTGCCGATCTCAGCAGCGGCCTCGACGTTGCCGCCGAAACCGTTGAAGTCCTTGTCCATAGTGGACGCCGACACCAGAGTAACGCCCTGCTCATCGTCGATGATCTGAGCGTAGATGTGCTTGGCGGAGCGGAAAACATCCAGGCGAGGACGTGCTGCGGTGCCGCTGATCTTGTTACGAACGCGGCGATGACGACGAAGACGAGCTTCGTTCTTGTCGATCTGCTTAACCATTGTCTTTCACTCCTTACCTTATTTCTTGCCCTTGCCGGCCTTGCCTTCTTTGTGCTTGACAACCTCGCCCTCGTAGCGGATGCCCTTGCCCTTGTAAGGCTCGGGCGGCTTCTTGGCGCGGATCTCGGCAGCATACTGGCCGACCTTCTGCTTATCGATACCGGTAACAGTGAAGTGGTTGGGGTCCTGCCACACGATGGTGCAATCCTCAGTATCGGGGATGTTCACCTGATGAGAGAAGCCCAGGTTCATCACAAGGTTGGAGCCCTGCTTCTGGCAGCGCAGGCCGACGCCCACGATCTCCAGCTTCTTCTCGTAGCCGTTGACAACACCGTTCACCATGTTGGCGATGTTGCTGCGGGTCAGGCCGTGCAGGCTGCGGGCCTCGGGTTCGTCATTGGGGCGGGTAACCAAAACCTCATTGCCCTCGACCTTGACGGTCATGAGGGGATGATAGTTGGAATTCAGGCTGCCCTTGGGGCCCTTGACGGCGACAGTGTGTGCTGCCTCATCGACAGTGACCGTAACGCCGGCAGGAATGACGATGGGTTTTCTTCCAATTCTCGACATTGTCTTTTACCCCTTTCTTACCACACAAAGGCCAGGACCTCGCCGCCAACGTGCGCAGCACGAGCAGCCTTATCGGTCATGATGCCCTTAGAGGTGGAAATGATTGCGGTGCCCAGGCCCTTCATGACCTTCGGCATATCCTCGCAGTTGGTGTAGATGCGCAGGCCGGGCTTGGACACACGGCGCAGGCCGGCGATAACAGGCTCGCCGTTTGCCTGATACTTCAGGGTGACAACGATGGTGCCCTGAACAGTGTCGTTCTTCACCTGCATGCCCTTGATGTAGCCCTCGTCAACCAGAATCTGGCAGATAGCCTTCTTCATGTTGGAAGCGGGGATCTCCACAGAAGGGTGTTTGGCAGTGCTAGCGTTGCGGATGCGAGTCAGCAGGTCCGCGATAGGATCAGTAATCTGCATTTGCCACTAACCTCCTTAGATTAGCTCTCATTTGTTTTATAATGATACCGCCCCGAAACATCGTTGCCCGGGGCGGAATCCGACTTGTTATCCAGCCCTTGGATGAATTACCAAGAAGCCTTCTTCACGCCCGGGATCTCGCCCTTGTAGGCCAGCTCACGGAAGCACACACGGCACACGCCGTACTTGCGCAGCACGGAGTGGGGGCGGCCGCAGATGCGGCAGCGGGTGTATGCACGGGTAGAGAACTTAGCAGGACGAGACTGCTTGAGCTTCATAGACAGTTTAGCCATTGTAATCTCCTCCTTAGTTATTCTCAGCGAACGGAGCGCCCAGAGCCTTCAGCAGCTCCTTGCCCTCTTCGTCGGTCTTAGCGGTGGTAACGAAGCAGACATCCATGCCGCGGACTGCATCGACCTTCTCGAAGTCGATCTCGGGGAAGATGATCTGCTCCTTGATGCCGCATGCAAAGTTGCCGCGACCGTCAAAACCGTTGCCGTTGATGCCGCGGAAGTCGCGGACACGGGGCAGTGCGATGTTGAAGAAACGATCGACGAACTCGTACATACGCTCACCACGCAGGGTGACCTTGCAGCCGATGGGGGTGCCCTGACGCAGCTTGAAGTTAGCGACGCTCTTCTTGGCACGGCAGACGACTGCCTTCTGGCCAGTGATCTGGCCCAGATCCTTCATGACAGCCTCAAGGATCTTCTCGTTGTCCTTAGCTTCGCCGCAGGCAACATTGATGACGACCTTGTCCAGCTTGGGGATCTGCATAACGCTCTTGTAACCGAACTTCTTGTTCAGAGCAGGAGCAATTTCATTGACATACTGTTCTTTCAAACGAGCCATTGTTCCTTACTCCTTTCTTACAGCTCAGCGCCGCACTTCTTGCAGACGCGGACCATCTTACCGTCCTTCTCGACGTGGCCCACGCGCACAGCCTTGCCGCACTTGGGGCAGATGGGCATGACCTTGGATGCGTACATTGCACCCTCAGCCTTGACGATGCCGCCCTGCTCGCCCTGACGACGGGGCTTGACGTGCTTGGTAACCATGTTCTGGCCCTCAACGATGACCTTGTTCTCAGAGGGGCTGACCTGCAGGACCTTACCAGTGTGGCCCTTGTCCTTGCCGCTGATGATCATTACGTTGTCGCCGGTTTTAACATGAAGATTATTCATTTTTAAAACCTCCTTACAGCGATTCCGGAGCCAGGCTCAGGATCTTGGTGTAGCCGGCATCGCGCAGCTCGCGAGCGACGGGTCCAAAGATACGAGTACCCTTGGGGCTCTTGTCGGCCATGACGATAACGGCGGCGTTCTCATCGAAACGGATGTAGGAGCCGTCGTCGCGGCGGACGCCATGCTTGCTGCGCACGATGACAGCCTTGACGACGTCGCCCTTCTTAACGGAGCCGCCGGGGGCTGCCTTCTTGACAGAGCAGACCACGACGTCACCAATGTTTGCGTATCTCTTGCGGGTGCCGCCCAGCACGCGGAAGCACATCAGCTCCTTGGCACCGGTGTTGTCGGCAACTTTGAGATAAGTTTGCATCTGAACCATTTCAGATATCTCCTTTCAAACTGTTCAAAGCAGCGGGCAAAGATGATTACTTTGCCTTCTCAACGATACGGACCAGGCGCCAGCGCACATCCTTGGACAGAGGGCGGCACTCCATGATCTCAACACGGTCACCGATGCCGCACTCGTTCTGCTCGTCACGAGCCTTGAACTTGGCGGTACGCTTCAGGATCTTCTTGTACAGGGGGTGCTGCACGCTATCCTTAACGGCAACCACGATGGTCTTATCCATCTTGTCGGACACGACGACGCCGACGCGGGTCTTTCTCAGATTACGTTCTTCCATCGTTTAACCTCCTTACTGCTTCTCAGCCAGAATGGTCATCACGCGAGCGATGTCCTTCTTGACTGCTTCGATGCGGCCGGGGTTCTCCAGCTGGTTGATGGCATGCTGGAAGCGCAGGTTAAACAGCTCGGCCTTCAGGTCTGCCAGCTTGCTGGTCAGCTCTGCGGTCTGCATTTCGCGGAGTTCATTAGCCTTCATTGGTGCCATCCTCCTTCACGGAGTCCTCACGGACAACAAATTTGCACTTGATGGGCAGCTTGTGCATTGCCAGACGCAGAGCCTCGCGAGCAGTTGCCTCATCGACATCTGCCAGCTCGAACAGCACGCGGCCGGGCTTGACAACAGCGACCCAGTACTCGGGAGAGCCTTTACCGGAACCCATGCGGGTCTCAGCGGGCTTCTCAGTAACGGGCTTATCGGGGAAGATCTTGATCCAGACCTTGCCGCCACGCTTGATGTAACGAGTCATGGCGACACGAGCAGCCTCGATCTGAGTGGAGGAGATCCATGCCGGCTCCAGAGCAACAAGGCCGTACTGGCCCTGGCACACCACGTTGCCGCGGGTAGCCTTGCCGGTCATGCGGCCGCGCTGGACGCGGCGGTACTTAACACGCTTAGGCAGTAACATTACTTGTTGCCTCCTTCCTTCTTCTGAGCGGTCTTAGCGCTCTTGAGGACCTCGCCCTTGTAGACCCAGACCTTGACGCCGATGCGGCCGTAGGTGGTAGCAGCCTCAGCGAAGCCGTAGTCGATGTCGGCACGCAGGGTCTGCAGGGGGATGGTGCCCTCGTGGTAGCTCTCAGTGCGGGCGATGTCGGCGCCGCCCAGACGGCCGGAGCACATTGCCTTGATGCCCTTTGCAGGGACAGTTGCACGATCGCGGGGGCTCATAGCGTTACGCATGCACTGCTTCATAGCGCGGCGGAAGGTAACGCGGTTCTCCAGCTGACGAGCGATGTCCTCGGCAACCAGCTGAGCGTTGGTAGCAGCGCTCTTGACCTCGATGACGTTGACGATGACGGTCTTGCCATACTCCTTGGTCAGCTTGTTCTGCAGAGCAACGCGCTCTTCGCCGCCCTTACCGATCACCATACCGGGCTTTGCGCAGTAGATGTTGACGGTAACGCGGGGAGCGGAAGTGGAAGGATCCACAGTGCGCTCGATCTCGATCTTGGGGACGCCAGCGTCCTTCAGCTGAGCCTTCAGCTCAGTGCGGATCTTGTGATCCTCGACGAGGTTATCGCTGAAATCCTTCTTGGAGGCAAACCAGCGGCTGTCCCAGTCTTTAATAACGCCGACACGAATGCCGTGCGGATTTACTTTCTGGCCCATTGTTTTCCCTCCTTACTCTTTCTCTTTCAGAACAACGGTCATGTGGCTGGTGCGCTTCAGGATGCGGTAGCCGCGGCCCTGTGCACGAGGCATCATGCGCTTCAGCGTCGGGCCGGGGCAGACATAGCACTCGGCGACGTAGAGGTTGTTCTTGTCCATATTGAAGTTGTTTTCCGCATTTGCGGCTGCAGACTTCACCAGCTTCAGAAGGGGCTCACAAGCGGCCTTCGGGGTGTACTGCAGGATTGCCAGCGCTTCGTCCAGGGGCTTGTTACGGATCAGATCCATAACGATGGACACCTTACGAGGACTAATGCGGGCATAACGAAGAATTGCCCGAGCTTCCATGTTGTGTTCCTCCTTCTCTTACTTCGAATTACCGGTGTGGCCCTTAAAGGTGCGGGTGGGAACGAACTCACCCAGCTTGTGGCCAACCATGTCCTCGGTCACGTACACAGGCACATGCTTGCGGCCGTCGTGGACGGCAAAGGTGTGACCAACGAATTCGGGGAAGATCGTGGAGGCGCGGCTCCAGGTCTTGATGACCTGCTTCTTGCCGGAAGCGTTCATTGCTTCAACGTGCTTCAGAAGAGCAGCCTGGACGAAAGGTCCTTTTTTAATGCTTCTACCCATTGTCTTAAACTCCTCTCTTACTTACCTGCACGCTTCACGATGAGCTTATCGGAGCGCTTATGATGCTTGCGAGTCTTGAGACCCAGAGCAGGCTTGCCCCAGGGAGTCATAGGACCGGAGTGGCCAACAGGTGCACGGCCCTCGCCACCGCCGTGGGGGTGGTCGCAGGGGTTCATGACGGTACCACGGCTGCCGGGACGGACGCCCATGTGGCGCTTACGGCCAGCCTTGCCGAGGTTGACGTTCTCGTGGTCGATGTTGGAGACCTGACCGACGACTGCGGTGCAGTTGACGGGCACGTTGCGCATCTCACCAGAGGGCAGACGGACCAGAGCGTAGCCGTTCTCCTTAGCCATCAGCTGAGCCATGTTGCCAGCGGAACGGACCAGCTGAGCGCCGCGGCCGGGGTACAGCTCGATGTTGTGGATGATGGTACCGACGGGGATGTTCTCGAAGGGCAGGCAGTTGCCGGGCTTGATGTCGGCGCCCTTGCCGCTGACGACAACATCGCCGACCTTCAGGCCGTCGGGAGCGATGATGTAGCTCTTGACACCGTCAGTGTACTCGACCAGAGCGATGAATGCGCTGCGGTTCGGATCGTACTCCAGAGTCTTGACGGTAGCGGGCATATCGGTCTTCTGACGCTTGAAGTCGATGACACGATACTTGGTGCGGTTGCCGCCGCCCTGATGGCGGACGGTGATACGACCGGTGTTGTTGCGGCCGCTGTGCTTCTTCATAGGCTCCAGCAGGCTGCGCTCGGGAGCGACCTTGGACAGGACGCTGTAATCCGTGACGGTCATGCCGCGGCGGCCCGGAGTAGTGGGGCCATACTTTTTGATAGCCATTGTGCTATTCTCCTTTGTTTATCTTATGAATTATTATCGGGGTCATATCCCCATAGAGGAACCCTCGGTGGGTTCGATCAGACCATGCTGTTGAAGAACTCGATCTCCTTGGAGTCCTTGGTCAGGGTCACGATCGCCTTCTTGGAGGCGGCAGTGTAACCAGCATGCATACCCTGACGGCGGAAACGGCCGCGGACAGAGATGGTGTTGACCTTGGAGACCTTGACGCCGGGGAACAGGACCTCGACAGCCTGAGCGATCTCGACCTTGGTAGCATCGGTAGCGACCTTGAAGGTGTACTTCTTGTCGGCGATACCGGCCATGGAGTTCTCGGTAATGACCGGCTTCAGGATAATATCATGTGCGGTTTTCATTAGCCAAGCACCTCCTCGAGCTTCTTCGCTGCGTCGACGCTGATGATCAGCTTGTCGGCGTTCAGCACATCGTAGGTGTTCACGCTGCCAGCGAAGGTGGTCTTGACGCCGGCGATGTTGCCAGCGCTCTTGACGAACTTTGCATCGACAGTCTCATTGACCAGCAGGTTCTTCTTGCCAGCGCCGACGGCGTTCAGCATGGAGACGACAGCCTTGGTCTTGTACTCGTCGCAGGCGAACTTATCAACAACGACCATGTTGCCATTGGCAGCCTTGTCGGACAGGACGCTCAGCAGAGCCAGACGCTTGACCTTGTTGTTGATGTGGTAGTTGTAGCTGCGGGGCTTGGGGCCCAGAGCGACGCCGCCGTGAGTCCACTGCGGTGCACGGATGGAACCCTGACGAGCGTGGCCGGTGCCCTTCTGACGCCAGGGCTTCTTGCCGCCGCCGGAGACTTCCATGCGGATCTTGGTGTTCTGGGTGCCCTGACGCTGGTTGGCCAGGAAGTTCACCACAGCAATGTGGACTGCCTTCTCGTTCGGGGTGATACCGAACACGGCGTCGGAAAGCTCGATCTCGCTAACATGCTGACCGTTCATATCGACTACGTTAAACTTTGCCATTGTAGCTTTCCTCCTTACGCCTTCACGCTGTTGGCCAGAGTGACGATGGTGCCCTTGGAGCCGGGAACCGCACCCTTGACAGCGATCAGATTGTTCTCGGTGTCAACCTTGACAACGGTCAGGTTCTGCACGGTGACGCGCACAAAGCCCATGTGGCCGGGCAGGCGCTTGCCGGGGAACACGCGAGACGGGGTAGAAGTGGAGCCGTTGGAACCGGCGTGGCGTGCCACCGGGCCGGTGCCGTGGCTCTCACGCAGACGGTGCTGGCCGTAGCGCTTGATAACGCCCTGGTAGCCCTTGCCCTTGGAGACGCCCACGACGTCAACCTTGTCGCCAGCTGCGAAGACATCAGCCTTCAGCACCTCGCCGACGTTCATTGCGGAGACATCCTCCAGACGGAACTCGCGCAGGGTCTTCTTGGGGGCAACATTTGCCTTCTTGAAGTGGCCTGCAGCTGCCTTGTTGACCTTCTTGGCGGAAACCTCGCCGAAGCCCAGCTGGACAGCCTGATAACCATCGCTCTCGACGGTCTTCTTCTGCACGACGGTGCAGGGACCAGCCTCGATGACGGTCACGGGAATGACCTTGCCGTTCTCATCGAACAGCTGGGTCATACCGACTTTCTTGCCGATAATGCCTTTAACCATTTTCTTTTCCTCCTGTAAAGGTTATTGGTTGGCAGCGCACGTCACTGCCAACATGACCCCTCGGGAAACGAGGGCATCGAATTTGATCGAGTGTCTTTTACAGCTTGATCTCGATGTCCACGCCAGCGGGGAGCTGGAGGCTCATCAGAGCCTCGACCGTCTTGTTGGACGGCTTCAGAATGTCGATCAGACGCTTATGAGTGCGGCTCTCGAACTGCTCGCGGCTATCCTTGTACTTGTGGGTAGCGCGCAGAACGGTGACGATCTCACGATCGGTGGGCAGGGGGATGGGGCCGGACACGCGGGCACCAGTGTGCTTTGCGGTCTCCACGATCTTCTCTGCTGCGGCATCGATCAGCTGAGCATCATAGCTCTGCAGACGGATTCTGATTTTCTCTTTGACTGCCATTGCTTACGCCTCCTGAAAAATTGTTTTGCCCTAGGCGAGCCGATAAATTGCTCTACACAGTTCCGGGTGTTCCTCGATTTGGCACTAGAAAAACCGGTGAACCGCTTGGCAGTTCTCCCGGAGATATATTAGCAAATCAAATCCGAACATTGGTTCCTCCCGTTTCGCAGGTCGCCCTGCCGAGGGAACGTATTCCATCGCTGTCAGTAATTCTTTCGCCCGGTTCTAAGATCGGACATACTCCGCGGAAATAACCCATCTCAGCTATCGCCGGATGACAACCTCCCGCATCTACGCATATCGCTGGCCTGCACGACTTGTATCGCACAAGCCCTTTGCAGCCGAGAGATATTCTATCACATCTTCGTGCATTTGGCAAGTGTTTTTTCGAAAAAACGCATATTTTATTTTTTTATTTCCTCTGTTTTCTCTTCCAGCTGATTTTCTGTGCAGAATGCACAATGCCATGGCAGTTTTTTCTGTGGAAAACCCCGCTGACTCTTAGGATGCCCGCTCACCGGCCCTCTTATACCATCGTCCTTCCGTTTTTTATCCACTGCCTCTTGCAAAAAAGCCGCCATGCAGATGCACAGCGGCCAGAGTCTCAAATCGGATCTATTTTTTCGCGTTGCCCTTCAGCTCATCCAGCAGCTTTTCCCGCGGGGTGACGTACACAGTGGTGTAGACCTCGTAGAGCACCATGCCGGGCTTTGCGCCGTTGGCTTTCCAGATGTTCTTCACTTCGGTGGTGTCCACGGCCACCTTGGCGGCGGCACCGGCCTTGAAGGCGCTGGAATAGACCACGGCCAGCTCTGCGGCCTCCTGCTTGGTGGCGTCGGGGATGTCCTCGCCCCGGCTCATGACCACGACATGGCTGCCGGGGGCCTTCTGGACGTGGAACCAAAGGTCCTTGCCCCGGGCGGTGTGGAGGGTGAGCCTGTCATTCTGGGCGTTGTTGCGGCCCACAAGGATCTCGAAGCCGTCGCTGGAGGTGAACCGGAGGAAGTCGGCGGGCTTCTGGCGCTTGTCGCGCTGCTTGTAATATTTCAGGTAACCCTGACTCTTCAGCTCGGCGCGAATCTCATTCAGCGCCGCCTCGCCGGAGGCCGTCTCCACCTCGTAGAGCACCGTTTCCAGATAGGCGATCTCCTTCTCGCCTTCGGCCAGCAGATCCACCAGCATCCGGGCAGCCGTCTGCTTCTTCTTATAGTTCTTGAAGAAATTCTGGGCGTTCTGGCTGGGACTGAAGCGAAGGTCCAGCGGGATGGTGACTTCCCGGCCCTCGTCGTACCAGTTGGGCACGGTGATGCTCTTCATCCCCTTTTCAGCGAGGTAAAGGTTGGCCGACAGCAGCTCGCCGTAGAGACGGAGCTTCTCGCTCTTGCCGCTGGCGGCAAGCTCTTCCTGCCGCGCGGCCTGCTTGCGGACGGCGCGCTCATACATATTATGGACGGCCTTGTGCAGCTCCTTGCTCTTGGTGCGCAGGCGCTCGGCGCGGTCCTTCTCGGCGTAGTAGCCCTCGAGCATGGCGTTGAAGGAGGGCCATTCCTTGATGAGATACTTGTCGCCGTACTGCCGGGGACGGAAGAAGGTGTACTCCACCGGCTTTCCGTCCGGGGCGGTGACGCTGCACGGACAGCCGCCCTCGTCGTAGATCTCCTTCAGCTCGTCGATGGCTGCCATCAGCTGGTGCTTCTGGGCCTCGGTCAGCTCGTTGGCCAGCAGATGCTCCCCGTCGAAGGCACGCCATGCAGCCTCCCGGCAGACCACCGGGCCGACGCCTGCCACTGTCTTGTTCAGGGCGTCCGCCACCGGCAGGTCCCGCTCACAGGCCGCCGCCACGATGGACGCCGCACTGACCGCCAGAAAATCGGGCCGGGCAGGCTTGGGGGGCGTGGTATAGGGCAGACCGGGCAGGAGCTGACGGACATCGCTGTCCTCAAAATCCACCCGCTTAAGGGCGTCGATGATTTTTCCGTTCTGCACCAGCACCAGATTGGAGTAGCGGCCCATCAGCTCCGCGCAGAGGATGTTCCGCACAAGGTCGCCCATCTCGTTGGTGCACTGGAACTCGAAGTAGACGATGCGGTCGCCCGGCTCCATCCGGACGTCCAACAGACGTCCGCCGGTGAGATGCTTCCGCATCAGCATACAGAAGGAGGGCGGCGTCTCGGGGTTCTCGAAGCTCTCCTCGGTCAGGCAGACTCTTGCCGAGCCGCTCCGGGCCGACAGCAGCAGGCTGTAGGTATCGGTGCGGGTGCGCAGGGTGATGACCAGCTCATCGCGGGTCGGCTCAAACAGTTTTGCGATCTTGGCGTCGGCCAGCGTGGTCTTCAGTTCCGCCGCCGTCAGCGCCAGTGTCGCGGCATCCAATGCCATTTGTATTACCTCGTTTTATTATAAATAAGTATAAGGGTCGCGGGCGTCCTCGCTCACGAGGACTTCCAGCGTCGGGAAGGCCCCGCGCAGCTTTTCGGCCACCGCTGCCGTCACCGGAAATTCGGTGGCGTAGTGGCCCGCCGCGATGAGGGAAAGCCCCAGCCGCTTGGCGTCGATGGCGTGGTGGTGATTGGCCTCGCCGGTCAGCAGGCAGTCCGCCCCCTGTGCCAGCGCGTCCTCAAAGAGGCTGCCGCCCGCGCCGCTGATGACGGCCAGCCGCTGCACGGTCTTTCCGGTGTCGGCGAATTTCACCTGCACTGCAGGGCCGTCGAGGGGCTGGTTGCAGCGGGAGGCAAGCACCTGCTGCGCCTTTTTCGCCAGCTCAGGCACCGTGATGGGGTCGATGCTGCCCACCCGACCGCAGCCCTCGGCAAAGGCCTCCATCTCCCGCATCCCGAAGAACCCGGCCAGCACCTCATTGACGCCGCCCTCGGCGGCATCCAGATTCGTGTGCATACAGATGGCCGAGATGCCGTTTTTCACCAGCTGAAAGGCCACGTCCTGCCCGCCCAGCTTCTTGAGGGGGGAGAAGATGACCGGGTGGTGGGACACGATGAGCTGACAGCCTTTCCGGGCCGCTTCCTCCACCACCTCGGGGGTGATGTCCAGCGTCACCAGGACCCGGGACGCTCCGCCGCCGCAATCCACCAATAGACCGGGGTTGTCCCAGCTCTCCGCCAGTGCCAGCGGCGCGATGCGCTGCATCTCCTGATAAATCGAATCGATCGTTGTCATAGCTTTACCTGCCTTACCGATACGTTTCCTTTCCCTTCAAAGAAGCGGCCTGAGAGGGCAGAGACGCGATCAATGCGTCCATCTCCCTCGCCATCTCGCTGCCGTCCGGCACGCCGAAGCGGAGGCGGGGCAGCTTTGCTTTCTGCCATGCGGCGTAGCCCTCACCCTCCGGCCACTGGCCGGTGAGGCCGAACAGGCACTCTTGGAAGGTGGGCGTTCTCACCTCGCCGGTGTACTCCGCCGCCATGACGGCATACCAGCGGCCCGCCGCCTGCACCGGCCGGTCGGCTATGAGGGCAAAACCGTGCTCCCACAGCCAGCGGCGGAGGTCGCTGTGGCGGGTGGCCGGCACCATCACGAGGCGCGGCCCGCCCGGCGCAGACACCCACGGGGCTTTCTCGATGATCTCCCATGTCGTCTGGGCCGAGACGCCCGCCAGCACGATGGTGCCTGCCTCGCCCGGAGACAACACAGAAAGACCGTCGCCGAGCCTCAGCTCAGCGCGGTCTTTGCATCCGGCATATTCCAGCGTCTGTGCGGCCTTCGCCAGCGGGCCGGGGCGCAAATCGGCCCCGATGACCTTGGGGTACTTTCCCGAAGCGGCCAGCACCGCCGTCAGCTTGCCGTGGTCGCAGCCGATGTCGGCCACAGGCTGACCGGGGCGCACCAGCTCAGCGGCAGCACTCAGACGTGCATCCAGTGTCGGCAGCACTCAGGACTTCTTGGAGGCCAGATGAGCGTTCAGCTTCTCCAGCAGCTCGTCGCAGTCCACACCGTGGACCTCGCAGGCCTCCTCGATGCTCTCGCCGCGGGAGGCGGGGCAGCCGAGGCAGTGCATCCCGATCTCCATAAAGTAGGGAGCGGTGCTCTGGTCCATATCCAGAATGTCGCCGATGATGGTCTCACGAGTCACCTGCTTTACAGGGTGGTTCTCGTCCTTCTTGAGCATATTGAAAATATCAAACATGGTAGTATCCCTTTCTGTCTTTCACGATGCGCCTTGCAGCGCTCAGCTATAATATACCCCAATCATATCCTATTTTTCAAGTAGAAATCGAAAACCTTCTTGTCTCTTCCGCAAAGAAGTGTGGTTTTTCGGGTGCTGGTGTTCTCTTTTGTGGGCTAAAAGAGGACTAGAAATGGTTTTCGCGCTGGTGGCGCGGGTTAAATTGCTCTTGCGGTAAGGCTAAGTTCTCTTTTGCGTGCCAAAAGAGAACCAGAAAAGCACCAGCGATTTCGACGCGC
>OHBF01000168.1_pt1 | contig 48051 bp, 34 predicted proteins | sample 1577301 | NCBI WGS metagenome assembly OHBF01 (sample SAMEA3879575, study PRJEB24766) | human gut metagenome | biome: human-associated habitat; feature: feces | place: USA | collected 1985/1987
TCCTATAAATGTATATTACAAAAATGAAATTGTAGGAGAATTCAGAGCAGACATAATCGTAGAAGGAGAAATAATCATTGAACTTAAAGCGGTACAGCATCTTCTTCCTATACACGAAACCCAATTAGTAAATTACTTAACCGCTACCAATACAGACCACGGCTTATTAATAAACTTTGGTGGTGAACGTATCGAAATAAAAAGAAAATTCAGAGAATATAAACATAAAGAATAACTCATAAGAAAAAATTTGTACTTTTGTTCTTATGTCTAAAAAATAAGAATGTCTATTATGGAACAACAAATTCAACTCAACGACCACAACAAACAGGAATACCCACCCATGCACACCTGCGAGCATATAGTCAACCGTACCATGATGAATCTTTTCGGTTGTGGACGGTCAGTATCCGCACATATAGAGAGAAAGAAAAGTAAGCTGGACTATGCTTTGGAAACTGCTCCTACCGAAGAAGATGTAAAACGACTGGAAGAAGCCGTAAATGCAGTGATTGCGCAAGGATTGGATGTTACCACAGAATTCATCACGCAGGAAGAAGCACAAGGACGCTTTGACTTAAAACGACTGCCTGAAGATGCTTCGGAAACTGTACGCATAGTGAAAGTTGGCAATTATGACGAATGTCTTTGTTTGGGAACGCACGTAAAGAATACCTCTGAAGTAGGAACCTTCAAAGTCATCAGCCACGACTGGAATGAAGAAGCCAAACGATGGAGAATGCGTTTCAAACTGCAATAATATCATTTTAAAAGGCACATATATGAAAAAAATCATCTTATCCATCTTTATTATGATGGGACTGGCAAATCTCTCACATGCCCAACAAGGATATCAAAATCCAATCATTCCAGGCTTCCATCCGGACCCGAGTGTTTGCCGTGTTGGCGAAGACTATTATCTGGTCAACAGCAGTTTCTGTTATTTCCCCGGAGTACCCCTGTTTCATAGTAAGGATCTGGTAAACTGGGAACAGATAGGGAATTGCCTGACACGGGAATCACAGGTAAAGTTAACCAATGCCGGCACATGGGGCGGAATCTACGCCCCTACCATCCGATACAATGAGGGAGTGTTTTACATGATTACCACCAATGTTTCGGACAAGGGGAATTTCCTGGTTCACACCACTGACCCACGTGGTGAATGGTCAGAACCTGTTTGGATAAAGCAAGGAGGTATTGATCCATCCCTTTATTTTGAAGATGGAAAGTGCTATTTGGTCAGCAATCCGGATGTAGGCATCTACCTGTGCGAAATAAATCCGATGACCGGAGAACAGTTAAGCGAATCCAAACGTATCTGGAACGGTACGGGCGGACGCCATCCGGAAGGACCACATATTTATAAGAAAGATGGTTGGTATTATCTGCTGATTTCCGAAGGAGGTACTGAATATGGGCATAAGGTAACCATTGCCCGTAGCCGGGATATTGACGGCCCGTATGAAGGTAATCCCGCCAACCCCATCCTGACACACATAAACAAAAACGCACAGAACAGTCCGATACAGGGAACCGGTCATGCCGATCTGATAGAAGCTCACGATGGTTCGTGGTGGATGGTATGTCTCGCATTCCGTCCGCAAACCGGCTCACACCATCTGCTGGGGCGCGAAACGTTTATCGCACCTGTACGATGGGATAAGAATGCCTGGCCTGTGGTAAATGGAGATGGAAGCATAGCCTTACAGATGGATGTCCCCACCCTTCCACAGCAACCTTTTGACTCGAAAGCTCCCCGCATTACCTTCAACACCGAGAAACTGGGACCGGAATGGATCTATCTGCGCAATCCCAAACAGGAGAACTACATCCTGAACGGTAAGACACTCCGATTGAAAGCAACTCCCATCAATCTGAACAGTATGGACTCTCCTACTTTCATCGGCCGCAGACAGCAACATATCGACTTCACAGCCGGAACATCCGTTGAACTACAGAAAGGGCAACCGCAGGACGAAACCGGAATAACGGTATTCATGGAGAATCATTCGCACTATGACCTTTTTATAAGGCAGGATGCTAAGGGACAGCAGTCTATCGTCCTGAGATATCAGTTGGGAGAACTGAAACACATAGAAAAGGAAATCAATATCCCCCAAGGAAAAGTGCAGCTTCAGGTCAAAGGGAATAATGAGTTCTATTCATTCGGCTATTCCACCACCGGAAACAAGTTCCAGGAAATAGCCAAGATGAATACGCGCTATCTCAGTACCGAAACTGCCGGCGGATTTACCGGTATTATATTGGGCTTGTATGCCGTATCCGCTTCTTCAAAGGCACAGGCTGACTTTGATTATTTCGACTATCAGGGAAACGAATAAGCCGGAGGCGAAACATTTCACATTCATAGTATTCGAAAGCAATTTTATATAATAAATGTACAAAACGGCATAAAACAAGTAATTTTGTCAGAACTTTAGTGACATTTTGTTAATCAACGAAACTAAAATCAATTGGCATACGTTTTGCGATTATGTTTGTGAACGACGGTTCAGGAACTGCATGGGAGTGATTAAGAAACGGCTCCCGAAAGCAGTTCAGGACCGGAAGTTCAGAACTAACCGAATGTTTAACTTAAAGGATAGGAGACTAAAATTATGATGCCTGTTAGAAGAACTCAAAATTGGTTACCAAGTATCTTCAATGATTTCTTTGATAACGAATGGATGGAAAAAGCCAATGCAACCGCTCCGGCTATCAACGTGCTGGAAACGGAAAAGGAGTACAAAGTAGAATTGGCTGCTCCGGGAATGACCAAAGATGACTTCAACGTTCATATCGACGAAGACAACAATCTGGTTATCAGCATGGAAAAGAAGACTGAAAACAAGGAGGAAAAGAAAGACGGTCGCTATCTGCGTCGCGAATTCTCATACTCTAAGTTCCAACAGACCATGATATTACCGGACAATGTGGACAAGGAAAAGATTGCAGCACAAGTAGAAAATGGCGTGCTGAACATCAGTCTGCCGAAGTTCTCAGCCGAAGAAAAACAGAAGAACAAGAAATCCATTGAAGTGAAATAAGGTTTCCGGTGAACCCAACAGATGTATTAACCAGAACGGGCAACCTCTCTTGCGAGAAGTTGCCCGTTTCTTTTTATATCTCCGGATGTATTTATTTTGCCTTACGCGTTCCTTTCAGAAAGCGATTGGTCAGCCATTTGCGTACCGGTTCGTCATAGAGCTTCAGACAGGCATAAGCAAGGACGAAAGCTCCGACAAAGGTCAGTATCATATAAGGAAGACCTTCGGTGATGGTCGCATTATGGTTGCATGCCCAGGCCGTATATGTGTATATCAACGGATAATGAGTGATATAAACGGGATATGAGATATCGCCCAGGAACTTACAGATACCTACAGAGCGCTTTCCCGTCACTTTGCCACCGGCTCCCATCGAAACAATGACCGGGAAGATAAAGATAATGCAAAGTGCCTCGTAGAGTCCGTTCATCCAGAAACCATCTTCACCGCCAATACGGGGAACGGAAAGAACTATCACAATCATCAGGCTACACCACCAGAATGCGCGTTTCTTTACCCGTATGAGCCAGCCTAAGCGTGAAAGCAGCAAACCTGCAAAGAACGGATAGAGCAAACGGACAAAGCCCACATACTGCTGTTCCCAATTCAATGCCCATCCGCCCACGATATCACCATTGGGTGCCGTAAGACAAAGATGCAAGGTGGCACAGGCTGCCAGAAAAACAAGAATGGACAAAGCAACCTTGTTGAACTTACGGACAAACAGTGCGTACAGGATATTGCCGATATATTCATAATAGAGCGACCATGCCGGCCCGTTCAACGGGTGCATTTCCGTCCACCCGCGAATGTCCCATTTCAAAGGAAGGGGAAGCAACGTACAGCCATAGAGCATGATTATCAGAACCGTTCCGACCGATACATTATCCATATTCGGAAAGCAGGGGGATTTCTGTAGGAAAAAGAAAAGGGCACCGATAATGCTACCCATAATTACCATAGGATGCAGGCGGATGACACGGCGTTTGAAGAAAGTGCCGATACTCATCCGGTTCCAGCGGTCATCATAGGCATAACCGATTACAAAGCCCGAAAGCATAAAGAAGAAGTCGACGGCAAGATAGCCGTGATTAATGATTTGTGCGAGATGGTTGCCACCCGAATGTGCTTCAAGAAGATGGAAGGCTACGACCATAACAGCTGCCACTCCACGCAATCCATCCAGGATTTCATAATGCGGCTTTGAGGCGAGATAAGTTGTCTGCGTGTTCATTAGGATATCAGATATAATTAAATTGGATGCAAAAGTAGGATAAAATGTGGAATAATCCACGCAATTGTACATTGAATTGTACAGTCCTGATTTGGCTTCTCTAATAGTGGAATCGTTAGTTTTGCTATCAAAATACAAGATGACTATCAACTTTAAAAAAGGAAATATGAAAGAAGAGAGAAAAGCAAAGTATGTGACTCCGCAAATAGAGATCATAGAAATGGAAAGTGAGGGTGTAATGGCATTGAGCAATATGCCCGGTGGTAACCCTGGTATGCCTGGTGGACGTAGTTCCCGAAGATCTACCCAACGCTACAGTTCAAGTAGCATAAGCGAATTGGAAGACTTGATAAACGATATACTAACCTTTGAAAAATAAAACTATGAAAATAAAGATTGCGATACCTTTCTTTGCAGTATTCCTATTGGTATTAATGGGATGTACCCAGGATGAAGTTCTAAAAGAGGATACTTCTGTCGGGGGAAAAGAAAAAATATCCGTTACCGTCACACAAGGCGGAGCTATCACCCGCATAAGCCATGAAGAGGATGGTGCTAACGGCCTGATACTAAGGTGGACGGCAAATGATGCCTTTAAACTTTATGGTACTACGACTGAGGTCTTTACTACGACAGGACCTACTGATGGTGATGGCAAGATTGCTACTTTCACAGGAAATGCGGTTGAGGATGCCCAGCATGCTTTCTTTCCTGCATCAAAAGCCGAGAAAAGATGGGAGGATTGCTACTTTAATGTTATAGGGCAAGTTATCGATGCAAACGCTCCTTTTGCCCATCTGTCCGGTTACAACTTTATGACTGCACAGACTACTGCTTCCGGTACGGAGATTTCGGAAATAAGCTTTAAGCATAAAATAGCTGTTCTGAAGTTTGAGGTAACTCTTCCTGATGGCATTGTTCCTAAATACATCACTCTAAGCACACAGGATGATGCCGGTATAGCCATCTCCCAGAAAGCAAGTGATGAAAGCAACGTCACTACTGCCAAACAGCTTACTGCGGCTATATCCGGTGCCAGTAGCAAAAAATTCACTGCTTACATGGCCATTCTTCCCTCCACATTGAAAGAAAAACTGGCTCTTGCCGTGACAGGCGACGACGGGATGGTTTATAGTTACACGGTTTCTTTTAATGGAGACTTTCCTTATGAGGCAGGTAAGGTTTATAATTCGGAGCTTACTTTTGGGGGAATAGAAGGTGGTTATGGGACTGCTGCTATATTCGATAATGATGTAATAGGTAACACTTGGGATCAGAGTGATAATAAAGGTAGCACGAAAGATAACCCTTACCTGATAGAGAGTGCCGGACACTTGAAATATTTAATTGAACAAGTACAAGCGGGAGAACGCTATCTGGATAAGTTCTTTAAATTAACTACGGATATAAAGGTCACGGCTGATACATGGACGCCAATAGGGATTTCATATGCCAAGCCTTTTAGTGGAAACTTTGATGGTGGCGGACATACCATAAGCGGCGAATTAAAAGGAAGTTTTTCTGATGATCTACAAAACTTCGGCTTCTTTGGTTACTTGACAACTACAAGTAGTATGTTGATAGAAAATATCCATATAGCGGCTAATATTACATGGTCCTTTGCATCGCCTGAAGGAACAAGCACTTTATATTTTGGTGTAGGTGGCGTCATTGGACATGGACCCACGACGAAAATAACAGTTCACAATTGTACAATGTCAGGAGAAATGAAAATATCAGACGGAAACCTCGCCTATGGCTATTTATGCATAGGTGGTATAATTGGATATTCAGGAGCCCATATGAACAACTGTTCGTCAACAGGACAAAGTGATGTAAGTTGTAAAGGAAGCTTAGTTCGTATTGGAGGTATAATAGGACAAAACGGCATACTAGGAAGTGAGCATAAGCATTGTATAAATGCTTCTTCCATTATACTTTCTAACCCAGAACGTTCAAATACAAATTATACTATATCAGTAGGTGGAATTGGGGGAAGTATGGCCGGAAAGGTTTTGGGATGCTGCAATCAAGGCTCCATAACCGGACGTTGCCTCTCTCCAGTGGATGTTGGAGGAATTGCAGGGTATATCACATGGGGAAAATACCATCTCAACCGGAATTTAACGACAGATTTTAATGTTACTTCTAAAGAAACTGTGAGACTTGGATATTTGATAGGAGAACTTAGCAATGCTACTGTTTATTCCTGCAACGAAAGTGTTGGTGAACAATCCCAATGGATTGGAAGCAATCCCGCCTGGACACCCACTATCGATGATGAAAACGAGCATTAACCCCAAACTCTCCTGCCCCAAATAACAGGAAATTCATCAAATTACCGGGAGTTTAGAAAAGAATATGATAACTCCCGGTAATAAACGTCCTTATTATCAGTTTTCTAACATTTTCAAATTATCATTTTATTAACCCACCCATTTTACTTATATTTGAGACCTATACAAGTATCCTAAACAAAATGAACAAGTATTTTATATTCCCGCTAATCATTCTCGTATCCGGCATAGTAAGCTGCAACAAGCCGCCAGGCAGCACCCATCCACCTGCGCAATTCCATGCAGACAGTATAGCCATACTGGCAAAAGCCAATCAGTTCCGGCTAGACAAAGAATATGACAGCGCTATTTCCCTACTCGACTCCGCCTTCCTGCTACCCGTCAAAAGCAACCAACACCCCAACGGACTATCTCCTGACGACGCCCGTCGTCTGATGTCCTACGCAATCAGGCACTTAATGTTCGCATACAATCATTCCCGAAGAATAGCCGAAGGACACAAGCACTTCCTCCGGCTCAGGGAAATGAACCACCCGATACTATCCAATCATTGCCAACGCGAGATTTTGGTATGCGACGCACAAATGTTGCAAACCCTCGGCCGCCGTGCCGAAGCCTGCCAACTCCTCGACCAAGCCATGAGCATAAATGAAAATGATGATCCTTCCAGTGAACTCTTTTGCACCATAGCCGCCGGAATCACCTATATGGCCGTCGACTCCACCGAAACACGCGCAGAACCCACCCTGCTGCGAGCCGCCGAAGCTATGAGAAACGGAGCATACGACGACACCGGACTCTATCCGCAGGCCATGGCCAACCTGGCAAACATCTACATCCGGAAGAATGAATTCCAGAAAGGCATCAGCCTCTGTCAGGAGGTCATGGAACAAAGCAATAAATCGCAGAATCCGCGTGGGGCGATGCTTGCCGCAATCAACCTGTGCGGCAATTACACCGAACTAAACTTCTTCGACAGAGCCTTGCATTACAACAATGAAGGACTCCACCTGTTCCGTGAAGATAACGAGACCTGGGGTATGGCGGCAAGCCTGTACGAAAGGAGAGCCCTGATTTATAAAAGAATGGGCCTCATCGACTCAGCCTTCCTCGCGCTCAACCTTGCCGACAGCTTCTACATCAGAGCCACCAATCCGCGCGGACAAATACGTGTAAAGATGGAAAAGCTGGATGCCAAAGCCCAGTTCCCGGACTCCCTGCCGAAAGTCCTGACGCACTATGAAGAAATAAAAGATAAAGTGCCCGGCTATATGCTGCTGGATTATTACATGGGCTACGGAAATGCCATGTACAGAGCCGAAAAATACCAAGAAGCCATCCCGTTGCTTGAAAAAGCCGTCAACTTATCCAAAGTCCGCGGAGATATGGAAACCGAAAATCACAACAACCGGTTACTGCTCGACAGTTACCACCGTACCAACAGGATGAAAGCTGCAAAAGAACTGCTCCCCCGCTATAATATGATTATCGACTCTGTAATTCATGGGAAATCCATTCGCGAATCCATAGCCTCGCATATACGTTACGAGACGGAGAAGGTGGAACAGGAAAATAGTCTGCTCACAGCAGGCATAGCCTTACGCAACAGTGTTATCCGCACATACACCATCGGCACAATTGCATCCATCCTCTTTATCCTGCTCCTGGCCACCTGGTTCTGGAACAGACACCGATCTCTGAAATTACATCATCAACTGGACGAAAAGGAACTCGAAATCACCTCCATCCGCCTGGATAAAAAGGAAAAGGAATTGAAAAGAATTCTTGAATCGCGCCATGAACTTCATGAACACAACCAAGAACTGCTTCGGCAACTGGCTGAAATACAAACCTCAAACCAATCCGGTAGCGAACTCAACAAGCTTATGGAAACTCTGTCTCCCACCATGCTGACACCCAAAGAAGAAGCTGAATTCCGTGTCGCCTTCTCCGGCATTTATTCTACGGCACTTATCCGCCTGCGCGATGTGTGTCCCAATATCACCAAGAATGAAGAATTGCTGTGTATGCTCATCCTGCTCAATCAAAGCACCGAAGAAATAGCCCGGATATTAGGTATAGCCTCCGCCAGCGTCACCAGGATACGTTATCGGTTAAGGCCGAAACTCAATATCCCGGAGAAAGCTTCGCTGGATGCGGAGATCAAAAGGATTATGAAAGAGTAATCTCAACTACTCTTTCTATAACTCCTCACTGCCCACAAATTAAAGAACACCGCAAAGGCCATCAATGCTCCCAACTGTGGAAGTAACTCCACAATGCCACCACCCCGCAGGTAAATGGTACGCATCACCTCTACAAAGTATTTCAGCGGATTGAGCGCAGCAATCAGTTGTGCCCACTCCGGCATACTGTGTACGGGAGTGAACAAGCCGCTCATCAGCATCAGTATCAGCATAAAGAACCACATGACGAACATGGCCTGCTGCAACGTAGCGGAATGATTGGAAATCACCAGACCGAATCCGGAGACTACAAACAGGAAGACCACTGCAAAAAGGTATATCGTCACGAAATGCCCCACAGGAAGAATGCCATAGAGCAGCCATGCCAGAAAGAAACATATCGTAAGCACAATGAAACCTATCAGCCAATAAGGTATCAGCTTGGCAAGAATAAACGTCAGTTTGGAGACAGGCGTTACATTGATCTGCTCGATAGTGCCCACTTCTTTCTCGCCTACCACATTGAGCGCCGGAAGAAAGCCGCAAATCATTGTCAGCAACATCACCATCAATGCCGGAACCATAAAGAGCTTATAATTCAGGTTCGGGTTATACAGATTCTGCGTTGAAATACCAATCCGGGGCAATCCCATCCCGACAGACATTGCCTTTGCCGGTGATTCCGATTGCAACTCACGGGTATAGTCATTAATGATGGAAGACAGGTACGAGCCGCCCAATCCTCCCTTTGTACCGTTCACCGCATTGACGGCAACCAACAGGCGGGGGCTGTTGCCCGTCACCCAATTCTTCTCGAAATCGCGGGGAATCTCCAGGATAATATCTGCCGAACCGATTTCGATGGAGCGCAATCCTTCATTGTAAGTATCAGGAAGGGCCGTCGTACGGAAATAGGTGGATGCACCGATCTTATCCACAAGGCGGCGCGAAAGGACGCTGTGGTCATTATCCACAATGTTCAGGTTAATGTTCTTTATCTCCAGATTTGCCGCCCAGGGCATCAGTATCATAATCATACAGGGGAAGATAAGAATCATCTTCGGCAGGAACGAGTTACGGAGCAACTGCTTGAATTCTTTTTCTATCAGAAACTTTATCATACCACCACTCTCCTATTCTAATCGGTTCTTAAACTTCTTGAAACTAACCGTAATCAGTGCAACCGCCATTACAGCAAGAATACTGACTTCCATCAATACCAGTGAAATGTCCACTCCTTCGATCATCAGCTTCCGCACAGCCTGAATGTACCAGCGGGCAGGAAGCACCGCCGAAATGCCTTGAAGCAGCAAGGGCATGCTCTCTATGGGGAATATCATACCGGAGAGCAGCATGGTAGGCATCATCAGTATCAATCCCGATGCAAGCATGGCAGCAACCTGCGTCCGCGTCACCGAAGAAATCAGCAAGCCCAGAGCCAGGGAAACGAAGATAAAGAGCAGCGATACCACAATCAGCCAGAACAAGCTACCCGCCACGGGAACATCGAGCACATAGACAGACAACAGCAAAATCGTTGTCAGGTTGACAAACGAAAGCACAAAGTAAGGAACTGCCTTGGCAAGAATAATGAATAGCGGCTTCACCGGAGAAACCAACAATATCTCCATCGTTCCCGTCTCCTTCTCCCGGACAATGGATATGGAAGTCATCATGGCACAAATCAACATCAGGATCAGTCCCATCACACCCGGCACAAAGTTGTAGGCGCTCTTCATCTGCGGATTATAAAGCAGCTTCACTTCGGGAACAATAGTGGAAACCTGCATTCCCGCCGGAAGCATTTCGCGTCCGGCAGAGGATATGATGTTGGCGGCATAACCGGTCTGTGTGGTTGCCGTATTGGGGTCGGTAGCGTCGGCCACCAACTGTACACAAGCATCTCCGGTATAAACGTGATTCGCAAATTGCTCGCTGAAGATGACTGCCAGGTCAATGTCTCCACGTCTGAAAGACTTCTCAACCTCGTCCGGAGTATTCAGATTCGTGGTGACGGAGAAATATTCACTCGCATCCAGACGGTCGATAATGCGCCGGGTGACAACATCGTTCGACGGGTCGAGAATGGCGACACGGACATTCTTCACTTCCGTGGTTATGGCAAAGCCGAAAAGGATAATCTGCACCACAGGCATACCCAGCAATATCAGCATGGTTCGCCTGTCGCGGAAGATATGGAAGAATTCCTTTCGGACAAAAGCTATAAATTGTTTCATTGTTCTTACTAATTATGTTATGAATCGGCTAATCCGCCGTACGCACCGCCTCCCGTGCCAACTGCTGAAAAACATCATCCATCGTAGCAATCTTAAATTGCCGTTTCAGTTCATCGGGCGTATCGAGAGCACGAATCACGCCATCCACCATGATAGAGATACGGTCGCAATACTCGGCCTCATCCATGAAGTGGGTGGTGACAAAGACAGTGATTCCCCGGTCGGCAGCCTGATAAATAAGCTCCCAGAACTGGCGACGGGTAGCAGGATCCACCCCACCCGTCGGCTCATCCAGAAAGACGATCTTCGGTTCGTGAAAGATGGAAACGGAGAAAGCAAGTTTCTGTTTCCAGCCCAGCGGCAGACTTTTTACCAGCGTATCACGCTCGGCACTCAGCCCGATGCGTTCCAGAAGTTCATCGGTCTTGCGGGCTATTTCATCTTCTGCCATGCCGTAAATCCCGGCAAACAGCCGGATATTCTCCCACACTTTCAGGTCTTCGTAAAGAGAAAACTTCTGGCTCATATAGCCGATATTCTTTTTCACATCCTCCGTCCGGGTAGCAACATCGAAACCGGCTACGCGGGCCGTACCTCCTGTGGGATGGCTCAATCCGGTAAGCATGCGCATTGCCGTAGTCTTTCCGGCACCATTGGCACCCAGGAAGCCGAATATCTCGCCACGATGGACTTTGAAAGAGATATGATCCACTGCCGTGAAATTGCCGAAACGTTTGGTGAGCTTATCCACTTCGATGACATACTCATCTTTCTGTTCCACCTTGCCATGTTCCAGCCCCGGCGGACAAAGAATACTTGCAAACTGGTTCAGAATACGTTCCGGAGTATCTATCCCATGTATCTGCCCCTCATTGATAAAGGCAATGCGGTCACATTGGCGTGCCTCATCAATAATAGGCGTAGAGGCTATGATGGTGATGCCCTGTTCCTTCAACCGGCGAAGCATCCCCCAAAACTCCTTGCGGGAAACAGGGTCTACACCTGTTGTCGGCTCGTCGAGGAAAAGCACATCCGGTTTATGGATAAGCGCACAACTCAACGCCAGTTTCTGCTTCATACCTCCGGACAAAGCTCCGGCACGGCGTTTGCGGAAAGGCTCTATTTGCTGGTAGATATCCTTCACCAATTCATAATTCTCCTCAATGGTGGTATGGAAAACAGTAGCAAAGAAGTTCAGGTTTTCTTCTACCGTCAAGTCCTGATAAAGGGAGAAGCGTCCCGGCATATAGCCTACGCGACGACGGATTTCTTTATAATCCTTCGCTATATCCAGATCGCACACCGAAGCATTCCCACTATCGGGAAGCAGCAAGGTGGTGAGGATACGGAAAAGAGAAGTCTTCCCCGCCCCGTCAGGCCCGATAATGCCGAACAACTCTCCGGAAGGAACCGTCAAGGAAACACCCTTCAACGCCTCCACCGCCCCATATTTCTTGGTAACGTTATCTACAACAACCGCATGTTCCATAAACTCATCACTTTATCACCTATCACTTTATCACTTATTAAACTCCACTCCCCCGTACATGCCTATCTTCAACAGCCCGTCATTGTGCACGGCAATCTTCACGGCATACACCAGGTTGGCACGTTCATTCTTAGTCAGGATAGTCTTCGGGGTAAATTCCGAGGTATCCGAAATCCAGGTTACTACGCCCGGATACTGCTTATGCTCATCGGTGCCGTAATCGGAGAAGACGGTTACTTTCTGTCCCAGCTTTACCTGCGACAGTTGTTCGGAGGTGATGTAAGCACGAAGGTACATCTGCTCCGTATCGGCCACTTTGAAAAGCGGAGTACCCATAGCTGTCAGTTCTCCCGCTTCGGCGTACTTTGCCAGTACAGTGCCGGTTATCGGAGAGGTGATGTGACACTTCTTCAACTGGTCTTCCACCTGTGCAACCTGAATACCGACGGATGAACTTTGCCACGTCAGGCTCTGGTGACTGTTGGACAAGGTAGAGTTCTGCGCAACAAGTTGCTTGCGGAGCACTTCAAGCTGATCTTCCGCATCATCCAGTTGTTTCTGGTTTGCCGCACCTACCTTTAGTAAGTTCGCCACACGATTCCGTTCACGTTGGGCGGCAGATATTTGTTCTTTGGTGGCGGCTACCTGTTTCAGGATATCAGGACGCTGTTCTTCGACGGATTTAAGACTCGCCTCCAGTTGCAGCTTCTTCAAGTAGAGCTGTACGGTATCTACTACGCCGACTTCTTCACCGGCCTTCAACAACATTCCTTCTTCGATATCGAAATAAAGCAGGCGGCCCGATGCTTCGGCAGATACAAGCACTTCCGTAGTCTCAAACGTTCCTGTTGCATCATATTTCGGGGCACCGTTTCCACAAGCGGAAAAGAGGGCCAATAGGGAACAAAGTCCCAGTAAGTTCCTTGATTTCATAATGATCTATATTTTTATGCCTTTAATTATTCAATGTATATTTCAGATTCCAGATGTTCATCAGTAACTGCACCTCATGCAAAGCCTTGGTTTGACGTGCCAGGTTCTCGGCAGTGATTTCACGAAGCATATCGGTTACGGTCAGCGTACCGTTCTCCACTTTAGCCTCGGCAGCCTTACGGATATTGACACGCAAACGGATAATCTCATCGTCATCCACCATCTGCCGGCGCATGGACTGGATGGCCGAACTTTGTTGGGTAGATTCCAGATTGGTATTGAACAGGAACACATCGCGGCTGGTCTCCAGCTTACGGCGGTTGTTATCTATCAGCCTGCGATCATTGCGCAACGTGTAGAGGCTACCGAAGTTCCACGACATACGGACTCCCGCTACATAGTATGCGGAGAAATCATCTTTCAGCATGTTCAATCCCGGATTTCCGTAAGCTCCCTGCACGAACAGCCCGAAGCGGGGACGGAAGCGCGTCTTCAATGAAGACTCCTGCACGTTCAATTGTCCGCCTTGGGCATCGAACCAGCGAAGTTCCGGACGGTTGTTCACCAATGAAGTGGATTCAAAAGTATCGGCAGGCTTCTCCAATGTAGTTCCGGAAGCGATTTCCTTTCCTATAAAGATAGAGAGCATACTCAGATAGGCCTGCCGCGAAGATTCCAGCTCAATGTGTTTCTGCTTCGTGTTCAATATCTCCACGCTTACGGCATCCAGATCGCTCTGATTGGCAATGCCGTTTGCTATATAGTTGGATACTTGCTGATGGGTGCGTCCCAAGTCTTCCTGCAAAAGCTGATTCTGTTTCAACTGTTCGTCCAGCAACAGGATGCCGAAATATAGCTGATTCACACGATCATTCAGTGCATACATATCCACTTCCTGCTTCCCGCGGTCTATCTCCGAAGTTGCCCGGGTCAGTTGCTTTTTGGAACGGATATCTCCACCGTCCCAGATGTTCTGCGACACTTCCAGCATCACCTGATACTGATCTTTGGGCATACTTTTTATATCGATTCCCGGAACGTCCACCGGCAGCTTTGTAACATCACTTTGATAGGTTGCTTTTCCTGAAAGGGTGAATTGTGGCAGATAGCCTTTTCCGGCATTCTCCAGATTATACTCCCGGGCTTTCTCTATCAAACCGTATTGCCGCACCAGCGGATAATTGGTCTGTGCCGAGTGTTGGCATCCCTCCAGCGTGAGCTGCGCGTGTGCCAGCATTGCCGCAAGAACAAAGGAAAAAGAGAGAATAGTTCGTTTCATTTCCATATACATTTCTTGTTTATTTCTTTATAGGACGCAAAGATAGAGCTTAAAAGTATATGGATACATTCTATTTGTGTGCAATGATGCTCTATTTATCCGATTACCAGTATTAAAAGACAGGAAAACCCTACGTTTTCTTATCTTTGCCACAGATATAGATAAATTAAAGGAGGAAAAGGATATGGAAAAGAGCAAACCTATGGAGCTTGGACTTGGCGAGCTACTGAGTAATCCAAACATCGTAAACAATAACAGTTTCCGCTTTATCAGCCGTGATCTCGGTGTTATCATCAGCTTTGCCCAAATGGATAGTATCCTCTTTAGCACAGGGAGGCCCTATCGAGCTAAAGAGAGCAGAATCATCCGGATACTGAAAGGTGAAGCACGGATTTCCATCAATCTGATAGAATATAAGGTAAAGGAACCAATGATTATTATCAGCCCTTTCAATTCACTGATAGAAATTGTGGAAATCAGTGAGGATTATGACTTTCAGGTCATTGTTCCCGATAATAACTTTTTGCCCATCGCACAGGGAGGTGCACTGACGGATTCGTACACAAAGCATGGCATTTTCATTTCGCCCACAGAGGAAGAATTACCGCAAATCGATGCTTTCTTTTCAATGATATGGGATACTGTGCACAAAGTTCCATTCCGCCGGGAAGTGGTACAACACTTGATTATAGCATTGCTTTATAATATAAGGTATATACATGCAAAGAACGAAGAGTCCGCCCCATTGCAGCTCTCACGTCAGGAAGAAGTATTCCGCCGCTTCATCGGGTTGGTTAATGAACACAGCAAACGTGAACGTAACATCAGTTTCTATGCAGACAAACTGTGTCTGACTCCTCATTATCTGAGTACGGTTATTCGTGAAGTAAGCGGGCAGACGGTAATGCAGTGGATTAACCAAGCCATTATTCTTGAAGCAAAAGTGTTACTGAAACACAGTGATTTGTTGGTATTCCAAATCTCGGATGAACTGGGATTTCCCAATCCGTCATTTTTCAGCAAATTTTTTAAACGGATGACGGGGATGACACCAGCGGAATATCAAAAGAATACATAAGAAAGAAAACCTTTCGCAGGTTACACGCAAAATTAAAAGCATTTATTTATACGACGCTCGTATACGACCATATACGGCATCCGTATGCGGTCATATACGCCACTCATATGTGACCGTATATGCTACCCATAGCGACTGCATACGAAATAAGCCTTTATGAACCTTTTATTTGTAATGCACTGAGAATATTTCAGCAAAATATTAAGAAAGAAGCATATTCAGCCTTAATGCATTTACCATCAACATATTAACAAAGAATATCATCTTTTAATCGTTCGTTTTTTGGACACGCCAAAGGTATGAATTTTTCCTTTCCATTTATACACATCAATGAATTTTTTCTCTTTTATACGACTTTGCTAATCACCGGATAATATGCAGGCTATATCAATATATTAGAAAATAGTTCCAAGGGTGTCCAAAAAACGAACGTTTAATGGACACCCACATTTTCACGAGCTATTTATCTAATAATTAGGCACAATGCAACAACATACACACTATCAAAAAGGCGACCAGATATGGGTACAAGAGTACCTACAGGATACCCCAACACGTGTGAGACCTGCGACAGTTCTGTCGGTGGTAGAAAACAAAAAAGTTTATAGCGACGAATGCTACGTAGCCATACGCTACGAAGACAGGACAACTACAAACTACAATGACGAGTGCATCCCCGAATCACGCATTGCGGGAAGACAACATCAAGAGAACACAAGCGAACAGCTTAAATAAAAAGTAGAATTAACCCATTTAATTTATTTAGTTATGACACAAAAGAAAGAAAAGTATCTATCACCGATGATTGAAGTGATAAAGTTGGAGAACGAAGGCGTGATTGCCGCAAGCGGCAACCTCGGCGGCGTAGGAAACGGTGGAAGCGCATTCTCATCCCGTAGCAGCTATCGATCAGGAACCCGAGGCAGAAGTGCCAGCACAAGCGACTTGGAAGATCTTATTAATGACATCTTAACCATTGACAAATGATGAAAGCACAAAAGAAATGGATGCACGCAGCCCTGATTGCCGTACTGGCATCAACTGCTGCAAGTTGCACGAATGACGAACAGGTGAATCCTGACAGCATGCTCAAAGAAAGTTCCAAAGCCACCATCTACGTGTCGGCAGGAGAGAAAACAGGAACACGCGTGGCGTATGACGACGACAATGTAGGCGAAGGAAAGAATGCCCTCACCTGGCAGGCAGGCGATTTACTGACCGTGGTGCGAATGAACAATGGAGCTTACGTAAATAAAGCAACCGACTACGCCTACGAAGGCGAAGACGGAGCCACCAGCGGAAGTTTCAGCGGAACGGAAATAAGTGATGCCGGAAACGGATGGCATGTTTATTACCCCAACACGGTAACCGTAAATGAGTCCGACGGCAGCGCCACCCTCTCCATGGAGGGACAGCAACAAAACGGAGATGCCAACACAGCACATTTGAAAAATTATCTGCTACTTGCCGACAAAAATGTGGCTGACCTGAAAGATGGCATCAACCTGGAAATGCAAAACAGTATTATGAAGTTCAGTCTGACGGGCGTACCTGCCGGAGTAGGTAAACTGACTAATCTGTTATGGGCAGTAGAAACAGAGACAGGAATTCGGAGTGTCATACTGGGCTTTACTTCGGAAAGCGTAGTATTCAGTGCCGATAAAAACGGCCTGACCGCTTACCTCGCTTTCATACCCGAAGACATGAAAGTGAAAGCAGGAGGAAAATTCTCTGTAATGCTGATCGGTGAAGAAATTTACAAAGCAGAAACGACTATAACCGGAGGAAAAGAGTATCAAGGTGGAAATAGATATACGGCAGAAATAAATGGAAGCTCAATACAATGGGCTGAAACACAGTCGATGAAATTTACTGTGAAGGTATCTGATAGCAGCTTAGGATTCAATATTCCTTTCCCTACATCAGGTACTACTCCTGTAGATCTTATTGTAGATTGGGGAGATAACAACGCCCCCGCTGTTGTATTGGCAAATACGGCACTCAGCAATAATGATGCATTTAATCATACCTACACACAGGCAGGAGAATATGTAATTACCATTATTTCGGGACAGAATGATCCTACGCATACACAGATACCTGTTTTTATTTTTGGCGATAACAGAAAGGATAACACCAATACTTCCAAACTTATCAGTATTGAAACCCCATTGTTGGCCATGGCAGAGGCATCAGAGGACGTAGCACTTCCAGTAGGTATTTTCTACGAATGCTCATCACTGACAACTATACCACAAGGATTGTTTGATAGAAATACAAGAAACATGAATTTTGCTTCCTGTTTTCGTGACTGCACATCACTGACAAGCATTCCTAAAGGGCTATTTACTAAGTGTACAGAAGTCTGGAACTTTGAGCAATGCTTCTATAATTGTGAATCATTGACAAGTATACCCACAGGGTTATTCGATGAAAATACAAAAGTAACTGCTTTCAACAATTGTTTTTACGGGTGTTCTCAATTAACAGAGATACCAGCAGGATTATTTAATAATAATGCGGAAGTAAACACCTTTGCAGAATGCTTCTCCGCATGCTCATCGCTGGAAAATATACCGGAAGGACTATTTGATGCAAACACAGAGGTAGGTTCCTTTTCAGGTTGTTTCAATGGATGTGCCCAATTAACAAGTATACCGGAAGGTTTATTTGATGCAAATACAGCGGCATACTCCTTCTCTGCCTGTTTTAATGGATGTACCGAATTAGCAAATGTACCGGAAGGCTTATTTGACAAAAATATAGCGGCAGAAGACTTTATGGAATGCTTCAGTAATTGTTTTTATCTTATATTGAATAAAAAAATCTTCAGTTCAAATGAAAATAAGGACCGTTTTTCTGGAAAGGATATGATATTTGCAAGCTGTTTCCAGAATATCGGAGGTGGCGACGCTCCCGAATTATGGTTATATGAAACAGGAGGAAATGAATGGCTTCTTGATGATTGCTTTATAGCTGCAAATGCCCTTAACAATTGGAATCAAATTCCCCAATCCTGGGGTGGCCCAGCCGCAGATTAACCCATCCTATTTTAAATAAACACTAACCCGCCCTGCTCTCCCCACCCGTCAGCATCGCCTGACGAAGAAAGGAGAGCAGGGCTTTTTAAAAATACATTCAATTATGGCAGAAGAAATCAAGTACCAGATTAACGGTCAGCTGGCAGACAACACCGTAACCAAGGATAACTTGGAAGATAAAATCCTTATCCCCGTATCCAACGGCAGTGCCGACGAGGCACGCATCATTGCCGAAATGAAAGCCGAAGATTCCGGTCTTCGTGAAGAAACCATTCTACATGTGTTTGCACTCCGCAACCGTGTGGAGAAACGCCTGCTACTTAGCGGGGTCAGCATCAACACAGGGTTGTATTACGCTTCGGTCTCCTTTCGTGGCGTCATTGAAAGCTCGGCTTGGAATCCCGAAAAAAATTCTATTGTAGTGAACTTCAACATGGGTGCCGATCTGCGCGAAGCTATTGCAAAAACGCAAGTCAACATTTTGGGTGAAAAGAGTTCGTCTATGTACATCGGTAGTGTATCGGATGCCTCTACCCGTGCACAAGATGCCTCCGCCACTGCCGGACGTGCTTTCACCCTGACGGGTGGCAAACTGAAGGTGCAGGGTACTGATGCAAGTGTCGGCATCACGCTAACCGCTTCGGGAGGTACCATCACCAAAATCACCGAAGACCTCTGGGTGACGAACGAACCCTCAAAGGTAATATTCATCATCCCCGCCTCGCTCGCCAACGGAACATATCAGTTGAAGCTGACCACACAATATGGTGGCAACAGCAAGCAACTGCTGAAGTCTCCGCGTAGTGTGGAAAAGACCATCTACATCGGCACAGCACCAGCCGGCAGCGGTGGTAGCAGTTCAGGCGGAGATGGCTACCTGGAAGAAGATCCGTTAGGATAAAAAAGAGAGAGCCTCCCTTCATTGCTTCATTGGGCAACGGAAGGGAGGCTCTTCTTTTTAATGGTAACACCTATTATAACAAGATGATACGCTTCTGCATAATATCCATCAGTTGCGCCTTCAGCAGCTTGGCATTGATAGGCTTGGGCATATATCCATCGAATCCGCTTTCCATCACCTTCTGTTCATCCGAAGCATAGGCAAAGGCCGTAACGGCAATGATAGGAATCTTTGCGGAGAACTTGCGGATTTCCCGGGTAGCCTCGTATCCGTCCATTACAGGCATATTGATATCCATCAATACAATCTGAGGGCTATGTTCCCGGAACATTTCCACAGCCTCCATGCCATCCCAGGCATGAATCAAATGATAGTCGTATTTCAGGATGGATTCAAAAAGCTTATAATTGCTTGCATTATCTTCTGCAACCAATATGGTCAGTTTATTTCTTTCTATCGCAACAGGTTGAATCTCCTTTGGCGTCTGTTTCCTGTCCTCCTTCACTGCTGGCTTGTAAGGAAGCGTAAACCAGAAAGTCGATCCTTTACCCTCTTCCGATTCCACACCGATTCTGCCACCCATACGTTCCATCAGTGTTTGGCAGATAGAAAGCCCCAATCCGGTTCCCTGGGCAAAAGAGTTCAGCTTGACGAAACGCCCGAAAATGTTTTGCTGCTTATCCTTCGGAATTCCGCATCCTGTATCAGTCACATAGAAATACAATTCATTCTCCTGCATTTCATAACCAAAACGAATGCTTCCTTTTTCGGTAAACTTAATAGCGTTTGTCACAAGGTTAATCATCAGTTGGGACAATCGGTTCTTTTCCGTATAGACCATACATGGCCCCGCAGGCTCCACAAACTCCAGTTTCACCGCATCCGTCTTCACTCTCAACAAGAAACCACGCTCCAGTTCCCTCATCAACTCATTCAGTTCGATATTAGAGTAATTCAACTCCAACGTTCCCGCCTCAATCTTCGACAAATCAAGAATATCACTGATGAGTTGCAGCAACAAAGTATTATTGTTCTCGATGATGCTGACATATTCCTGCTTTTCCTGTTCTTCTTCGGTAGATGCCAATATCCCCGAAAAACCGACAATAGCATTCAACGGAGTACGGATTTCATGGCTCATATTGGCCAGGAAGGCCGACTTTAAGCGATTGGATTCTTCGGCAAGGTCTTTGGCTGTTGTAAGCTCTTGTTCCATCTTCTTCCGGTTGGTGATGACAAGCGACGAGCCTACCAGTGTCAATGGCTTTCCATCTTCATCACGGGCTTCTACGGCAGCCTGTGCTTCCACCCACTCCACCTTGTGCAGGTTGTTTTTCTGCACATTGACGATGCGGTATTCTTCTTTTACTTTTTCCGCCCGTCCTTCTATCAAGTCCCGGTAAGCCTGTTTCACCCGTTCACGGTCTTCCTTGAAGATTTTAGCGAAATACTGCGAATCGGGCACAGACAGCTGTGAGTCTTCCACCTCCTGTTCGTCAGTGCTCAGTTCAATCGGTTTATTGATATCACACAAGATAGTTTTGCTCTTTAGGTCCCACTTCCAGGGTACGATGTTGGCAACATCAAGAGCCATCGCCAGTTTGCTGTTGGTAGCACTCAGCTTTTGTTGTGCTTTGTGCAGCTCTGTACTGTCCAGGCAGAAGATATCAATCATATTTCCCTGATGGGTTCCTTTCAATACTACATCGTAAAAAGTATCGATAGCTTTAAAATAGTAAGGGAATGTAATAGCTCTTTTCTCGGTCAACGCCATCTTGGTGAAGTGCAGGAATTCGGGCATGGATTCCGGGAATATTTCACTTCCTTTTCTGCCTATGACTTCTTCCTTACGATAGAAGTGTTTCTCAAATTCCGAATTTACATTCCGGTAAATCAATTCGATGGGATTACCGTTCTTATCGGTCACCAGCTCTTCCTGCATATAGAGCATGGGCATATTGTTCACCAGCATCTTGTAGGTAGCCATTGTATCGATCTCGTTCTGCTGCGCCTTCTTTAATTCATTCAGATTGCGAATACGATACAGAAAAAGCAATGTAATAAGCAAAATAGAGAAAAGAGTTCCTAAGATGAAGTACCGGTAATGTTCCCAAAACGTAGGCGGTTTATTCAGAAAGCGGGTATTGGCTGGACATGCGGAAAGAGAAAGCCCGTCACGTACCAGTATTTCATAATTAATAACGGGTGCCCCGTCTGTGGGTATATAAGAAGGAATATGGCGCGCCTGTTTGCCCTCCAATACATCCGAAATGGCTTGAATCAGTTTCTCATCATAACGCGCCTGATTGTAGGTATATCCGCCCAACATACCTTCTTTTCCACTGGTTATATTTACCATGCTGAGAGAAAAGATAGGGACGGAAGTAGCAGCTATAAGCTTATGGGAATTAGTGGCTAACATGTTATTACCACCGAATGTGTATTTGTAGAACCATGAAGCGAACAAAACTCCCGTCGTTTTAGTATCTACAAAATACAGGGAATCCAATAACTGATTGGTTGTTATATCTTCAGCAGACCAAAATTGATACTTGATACCCGGATAGTTCTTTTTTAGCTCTTGCCGGATAAGTATGGAATTATCCTGATTGACTTTACGTCCATCACCTATAAATATAAACTTTTCCATGCCGGGTACCATCTGTTTCATCAAACGAATGTTTTCCGGGATAAACAAATCGGCATACAGATAAACCAAATTATAGGGATCAACCAAATAAGAAATAGGAGTTCGCTCTTCAGGCGTAGAAGGCTGCCTGTGGATATAAGCTTCATAAGAATCCAAATAATCTTCCTGTGCACAAAGCACAATCGGAATATCACCCCAAACTTTTCTATATTCATCCCGCAACAACAATGCCGAATTTCCCAATAATAGCAACATGCGTGGGGAACGGCCTTTGTATTTATCAAATATATTGCGTTTGGATTCTTCCAGAATGGAATCATTTTCAACCAGCAGCATATTCAGATGCTCTACGTAGAGAGTTATTTCAGGGTCTTTTTGAATGAATTCCGTGACGTTGGATATAAGTCGGCTGCTCCAGGGAGATGCTTCCGTATATGAGTTTATACAAAGGATATAACTTTTACCATCTATCGCATCTTTTTGTGCAAAAGCTGAAATTACAAATAAGAGATAGAAAAACAGAAGTAGAAGATATTTTTTCATCTGTACCAGAAGAATTTTATGTTATACGAAATATTTGCTTGTTTTATTTTGCAATACAAAAGTAGCAAAAAAAGAAGATATACAACTATATAAATAGAAAAGAGAACCTTTTTTTCTATAAAAGGTTCTCTACTATCAAATTCGGAAGTATCTATAATTACTTTCGCATTTTTTCCCTGCAATAGGACCGGTGTCCATAGATCACAATCACCACAAAACAGATGAACGGAAGGATGAATGACAGGTTCACTGCCGGTATGCCCAGAAGCGTCTGACAGTCTATAATGCTTGCCTGAATCGGAGGCAATACCGACCCTCCGAGAATTGCCATAATCAATCCGGCAGCACCGAACTTGGCATCATCGCCCAATCCCTGTAAAGCTATACCGTAAATCGTGGGGAACATCAGAGACATACAGGCTGATACCCCTACGAGACAATACATTCCCCAGATATTCTGGAAACCAATCACCCCGACCGTAAACACGCAAGCTACAATAGCCAGTACTTTCAGCAACAGTCCCGGACTGAGATACCGCAGGATAAACGTACAGATGAAACGGCTGGCACAGAAAATAATCATAGCCACAATGTTATACTGCTGTGAGAGCACTTCCGCGGCTTTCTCTTCCATCCCTTCCGACATGAAATAGCGCGTACCATATTGAATGATAAATGTCCAGCACATAATCTGCGCACCTACATAGAAGAACTGTGCGATCACTCCTTCCCGGTAATGGTGTATACCGAATATACGTTTCAATGTAGGCAGGAAGTTGATGTTATGAGACTGATCGCCATTCTTCGGCATCTTCACCATACGGATCACAATCAGCATAGCCAAAATGACAAGCCCGATAATCAGATAAGGCGCAATCAGTACCATCAGATCCGAATCACGTACCGCAGCAAATTCTGTATCCGAAAGCTGGCTACGCTCCATCGTATCCATCGGGTTCAAGCGATTCTGGATAAAGTTCATCGCCACGTACATACCCAATAACGAGCCCATCGGATTGAAAGACTGTGCAAGATTCAGGCGGCGGGTGGATGTAGCTTCATCACCCATAGAAAGGATATAGGGATTACAACTGGTCTCCAGAAACGAGAGTCCGCATGTCAGTATAAAGTAAGCTATAAGGAAGGGATAGTAATTGCCCGTCAGCATGGCGGGATAGAACAGGAATGCACCGATAGCATACAATCCCAGTCCCAGCAGTACCCCTGCTTTATATGAAAAGCGACGGATAAAAATAGCTGCGGGGAATGCCATGGCAAAATATCCGCCATAGAAAGCCACCTGCACCAGTGCCCCGTCGGTAACACTCATACGGAAAATCTTGGAAAAGGCTTTCACCATCGGATTCGTGATATCGTTGGCAAAGCCCCACAAGGCAAAGCAACTGGTGATAAGAATGAACGGAATGAGGTAGCTTACTCCGTCTTTACTGATAATGCTGTTTTTCTTAGTGTTATTCTTCATGGTAGTTATTTCTTTGGCTGGGATTAGTCATAAAGGTGGAAAATACGTTCCATCGGTTGCCATTTCTCGGCGGCTGTGGAACCGGGTTTCACAAGCTGGAAGATGGCCATATAATCTTCCCATTCCTGTTGTCGGGGCAAGGAAGCGAGGCGCTCCATAGCTGCATCCCAGTCAAACCCTACAGGCACTTCGACTATCATAAACAGGCGGGTGTCCAAAAGATATATTTCCATTTCCAGAATACCGGCTTCACGGATACCGGCAGGTATTTCGGGCCAGATAGCCCCTTGGCTGTGCCGGCGACGGTATTCGGCTATCAACTGCGGATCGTCACGGAGTTCCAGTGTCCGGCAGATACGCTCCACCGGCTGATGATGCTCTTTGGCGAGATAACGTTTGATTGATGTGTCCATAGTAAATCAATATTGAAACGCAAATAAACACAGATTTTAGCAGATTAAAAAGTGATACGATAATTATCTACGCAAAGCAATGTTTATCTGCGTTCCGGCTAAGTTATTAAATAAATTCTTTGATTTCTTCACGGCTGCCGATCTCTCCCTTGGCAATGGCTTGCACCAGAATATTACCGATAGCGGTTGCCTCTACAGGTCCGGCATAGACGGAAATACCCAAAGTCTCGGCTGTCAGGCGGTTCAGCAGTGAATTACGGCATCCGCCACCGATGATATTGAGCTGTTCTATCGGAGCGGGAAGCAGACGGTTCAGTTGGTCTATACCTTGCTTATAGCGCAGGGCGAGTGATTGGAGCACACAACGCACTACCTCACCGTAAGTTTCCGGTATAGGCTGTCCGTGCGCTTCGCAATACTCCGCAATGGCATCCTCCATATCCACAGGGTTCTGGAATATCTTATCATCTACGTCAATCACGGATGAACTATCCGCAGATTCAGCGGCAGAAAGCAAGAAATCGTATTCACATCGCTCTCCTCTTTCTTTCCATTGTGCCATAAGACGTTGCAAGATCCAAAGCCCGGTTATATTCTGAAGAAAACGAATCTTACCGCCTACCCCGCCCTCATTGGTGAAGCCGGCCCGGCAAGCTTCTTCCGTGAGGATAGGCTCATCCAGTTCAACACCCAGCAGAGACCACGTACCGGAACTGAGGAAGGCACAACGGGATTTATCCACCTGTGTCGAAGGAATCGCATAAACAGCACTTGCCGTATCGTGCGAACCGACAGCTATGACATCCACTTCATCCGTCAGACCAATTTCTTCGGCAATCTCCCGTTTCAGTTTGCCACGTACCGTACCGGGCATCACAATGTCTCCAAAAAAATGTGCAGGTACTCCCAAGCTATGGATGAGTGGCTGATTCCAAGTCCGGCTACGTGCATCAAGCAGTTCGGAAGTGGATGCAATGCAGTATTCATTATTTGCCACCCCTGTGAGGAAGTAACTGAAAAGATCGGGCATAAACAGAAGACGGTCTGCAACTTCCAATTGCATATCACCGCTTTTCTTCATGCTGTAAAGCTGGAATAGTGTATTGATGGACATCACTTGTATGCCGGCTTCGGAATAATGCCGAACAAGGTTGTCACCGAAAAACTCTTCCGGCAAACCATCCGTTCGGGGGTCACGATAACACACAGGGTTTCCCAGCAAGTTACCGTTACGGTCTATCAATCCAAAGTCCACACCCCAGGTATCAATGCCAATGCTCCTGATATGATATCCCTTGCGCACCGCTTGCCGGAGTCCGTTCTTCATCTCATCAAACAGAGCCAGAAAATCCCAGTACACATGGTTTCCCATCCGCACCTGACGGTTTGGAAAGCGGTACACCTCTTCCAATTTCAGCGTACCCTGGCAGATGGAACCGGCCATAATGCGACCGCTTCCACCTCCAAAATCTACTGCCAGATAGGTATTCATCATTTAGTCTTCTTTCCTAAAATGTATGTTTCAAGATCATCGATCTCTTCAGGAGTAAGTACTGTATAGTCTCCTCCGGACTGGATCATGATTCGGCATGCCATTTCAAAGAACATAGCGCGTTCAAAAGCCTGGTCGAAGTCCTTGCCACACACCACCTGCCCATGTTTCAGCAAGAGGACGGAATTATGATCTTTCAAAGCATCAATCACTCCCTGGGCCAATTCTTTCGATCCCGGACGATAATAAGGAACTACCGGAATCTCGCTTCCCACATGGCAGGGAATCTCTGCTGTTACGTTGAAGTTCGTAGGACGATTCTTCATACACGCCACAGCCGTGGCATAGTGTGACTGGAAATGCAGAACTACATTCACATCAGGACGCTCACGAAGCACTCCAAGATGGAAACCGCTTTCCATAGAGGGTTTCACTCCATTCAATACTTCTCCTGTAGAAAGGCGGCAGACAGCTACTTTTTCTTTAGGCAGAGAAGGTACCCATGAGCCTGTTCCGGAAAGCAGGACTTCGTCACCAATGCGCCAGGAGATATTGCCGCTACTGCATATTGTCAATCCGGCATCTCCTACCCGATGCGCCTGGGCAATGAATTGTTCTATGTGTTCGTTTGTTATCATGTCTATTTCTATTTGTTATTTATAGATAGGTCCGTACGTTGTGCAAGCTCTGTAATCAGCTCCTTCTTTATCCATACCGAATGCATTCCAGGCAGCAGGGCGGAATATCTTCTTCTCATCCACATTGTGCATGCAAACAGGAATACGAAGCATGGAAGCCAGCGTAATCAAATCCTGGCCGATATGTCCGTAACTGATAGCACCATGATTGGCTCCCCAGTTATTCATTACCGAGTACACATCTTCAAATGCCGGTTTATCGCAAAGACGGGGCACAAACCAAGTAGTAGGCCAAGTACGGTCCGTACGTTCATCCAGCAGCTTGTGAACTTCCGGATCAATCTCTACCGTCCATCCCTCAGCAATCTGAAGCACAGGGCCAAGGCCTTTTACCAGATTCAGACGGGTCATAGTTACAGGCATTCCACCCTTTGACAGGAAGTTGGAAGAGAAACCACCTCCGCGGAAATAATCACGGTTAGCGGGATACCAGGTGGTAGCTTCAAGACATTTCTCCATTTCAGCCTCGGAAATTTCCCAATGAGGTTTCATGACAGGTTCACCCTGTGCATTTGTTTGCTGGCCTGTACCGTCCAGAGTGGTAGCACCGGAGTTAATCAGATGGATAATACCATTAGCTGCCAAACCGGTCAATTCTTTACCCGTAACACGTTTCACAGCTTCAGGACTCCAATATGTACGCACGTCAGAGAATATCTGTGCACGGTTTGTCAGCAAATGACCAAAGAGCATGGCTACACCGTTGCAGGCATCATTTTCAGTAGCTACCACGTATGCTTCACGGATGCCGTTCCAGTCAAAAGAAGTATTCAGCAGAGCTTCGGAGTAGTCACCATTCGGATAAAAATCCGTCCACTGGCGTTGTCCCTGGAAACCGGCGGCAATGGCATTGTGTCCAAGTGCTTCTTCCTTGAATCCCATTTCGCGAAGTTTCGGATTACCTTGTATAAGGTCGCGCATGATAAGGGTCATCTTCACAATAAACTCCCAATCTTCGTCTTTTTGCTCACGGGTCTTGGTCTTTGCGGGGAGATTGAAATCCTTGCCCTCATTCTTCTTGCAATATTTCTCTGTCCATGTCATGGCTTTGGCAAACTCTTCCTTATCATAGATACCTTCAGTCATGCGACGGATAATTTCAGTCAGGTCTACAGATTCACAACGGATGCCCAGATATTCCTGGAAGAAATCCGGATTCACAATAGAACCGGCAATACCCATGGATACACTACCCATCGATAGATAAGATTTTCCGCGCATGGTCGCTACTGCCTGTGCGGCACGTGCAAAACGAAGCAGTTTTTCTGCAACGTCGGCAGGGATGGAATTGTCATCCAGATCCTGCACATCACGTCCGTAAATGCCAAAAGCAGGTAATCCTTTTTGTGCATGTCCTGCCAGTACAGCTGCCAGATATACCGCTCCCGGACGTTCCGTACCGTTAAATCCCCAAACAGCTTTCGGATAATACGGATTCATGTCCATAGTCTCGGCACCGTAGCACCAGCAAGAGGTCACTGTGATAGTAGAACCCACGCCTTCGCGTTCAAACTTCTCGGCACAAGCCGCGCTTTCGGCTACGCGACCGATGGTACTGTCTGAAATCACACACTCCACCGGACTTCCGTCACCATTCTTCAAGTTACTGGTGATCAACTCGGCTACTGCTTTAGCCAGGTTCATTGTCTTTTCTTCAAGGCTTTCACGTACGCCACCCTGGCGGCCGTCAATAGTGGGACGAATCCCGATTTTCGGATACTTTTTCATGCTATCATTTATTTGGTTAATAAAACATTATCTATGCTGAACTGTGCTGAAATCAGTTTGTAAAAAAAGGCTATAAAGAGCCTCTTAAATTTACTTCCGTCGGCAGACAAACCTGTATGGGTTTGCCACTCAAGATGAAATCTGCCGTCAGGATTCCCATCTTTTGCCAATCAACACTCATCACTGTTATTCCCTTATCAATCACTTCATAAGCCGGCGTATCATTATAGGCTATCAAGCCGAAATCAACGCCACACGTCAAACCTGCCGCACGGCTCTTCTTCACAATCTCCACCACATCCACCTGACGAATGGCAATATAGGCTTCACCGGAATGCACTTCCCTGTCGTCCAAAGTTTCTATTATCTCACATTCCAATTGATGATCTGCACAATACTTCCTGAAATAATCGCACGTCTCCTTGGGATGCTTACTTTCCCGTGCCAGAAACAGGATAAGCTTGCGGTAGTTCTGCAACCTATCTGACAATTGAGCCATAGCGGCGTAAAAGGCTTCACCGAAGTCCTGACAAATATATGAATACTCCCGCTTATCAAACTGCCCGAAATCAAGCAGCAACAGGCGGGAAGAGTCTATCTTATAGAGATAAGGAGAAATCTTTTCATTATCGAAGTTCATTACCACGTACTTATTATAACGGCCAATGGAATCGCGAAGAATAGCATTGAACAATGCTTCGTTATACTGATGAAACCACAGGTCTACCTTATAACGCGTGGAAAGGCGGCGGATGATACTGTTATACAATGTATCTTTAAAGGGTGAATATTCATCGAGCAGCAGCAGGATATTTTTCTGGCGGTTCACCACATAGTAGCCTTTACCAGGAGTAGAGTCGATAATCCCCCGCTCCTTCAGATCAATAAAAGCTTTAAAAACCGTATCGCGGGAAACTTTATAATCGTGGCTCAGCTGATTGATGGAAGGCAGGGCGGTATCCGTCTTGTAACGTCCCATGGAAATGTCCTGGCTGATCAAATCGGCCAGTTGTTTTACCTTCGTCGTTTGTTGCCCGAAAATTGTTTTCATATTGCGTATACAGGTTTAATCAAAGTAAGGATGATACAAGCAACTGTGCTGAACTGTGCTGGTGCAAAGAAAGATTATTTATTCTGAATCAGCAAGAAATAGGGATATGTTTTGCAGCATATAAAAAGCAAACACAATGTTATCAATCTAAAATCTGCTTAAACAACTCATCCGCATCCTTAGCTTTGTCTACACGTCCGGCCTTCACATCCTCCATAGCCTTTTCTATACCTGATTTATCGTTGGTAATATCCTCTTCCCATGCACCGGACAATGTTTCAAAGAAATCTTCTGATTTTGATGTCACTTTCTCAGAATGAGGAAGTTTCTCTTTTAATGACTCTGCCAATTTACAGATTAAATCTAACTTTATATCTGGACTTAACGGAGCCAGCAACTGCATATACCATTCGGTAGGATTCGGTGGCAATTCCATAATATGTTCTCCTTATTTTTTATGAATAGTGTATCTCAATTCCCCTCCTCCGTCGGAGGAGGGGTGCCCAAAGGGCGGGGTGGTAGGTGAAGCAAGAAATACATATAAATCATATACATAAGGAATTCTTTTTTCATCTACCACCTCCCCCTACGGGTACTCCTCCTCCGACGGAGGAGGAGAATTAAGATAGTATTACTTAATTTTTTGATTCATCGCAATACCGTTTAAACTTAATCCCACTAAGAGATTATTTATACTCCGCCCACGATTTAATTGCCAGATCATCCAGCGTCATCGTACAGAAAGCATTGATGAAAGCACTTGCCAGGCGGGCATTCGTAATTAGCGGAACATTCAGGTCGATAGCGGCACGACGAATCTTATATCCGTTGCTCAACTCACCCGCAGTGAGGTTCTTCGGAATATTCACCACCATGTCGATCTCCTTTTTGTGCAGCATATCCAACGCTTGCGGCTGTTGGTTAGTCTCACTGGGCCAATACACCTGCGTATTCTCCACCCCATTCTCCGTAAGGAACTTACTGGTACCTCCCGTTGCAAAGAGCTTATACCCTTTTTGCTGAAGCAGACGGGCAGCGGAAAGCATTTCCACCTTCTGTTTCGGTGTACCGGTAGAAAGCAGGATATTCTTCTTCGGTATGCGGTAGCCTACAGAAAGCATAGCCTTCAGCACGGCACAGGACGTATCACTTCCGATACAACCAACCTCACCTGTAGATGCCATATCCACACCCAACACCGGGTCGGCCTTTTGCAAGCGATTGAAAGAGAACTGACTGGCCTTGATGCCTACATAGTCCAGTTCAAAGAGATTCTTATTCGGCTTTTCTACCGGAAGCCCTAACATCACCTTCGTAGCCAGTTCGATAAGATTAATCTTCAGCACCTTGCTGACGAACGGGAAACTACGGGATGCGCGCAGGTTACATTCAATCACCTTGATGTCATTCTCACGGGCCAGATACTGGATATTGAACGGACCGGAGATATTCAGTTCGCGTGCAATCTCACGACTGATACGCTTAATGCGGCGTACCGTCTCCACATAAAGCTTCTGAGGCGGAAATTGAATCGTAGCATCGCCCGAATGCACTCCGGCAAACTCAATATGTTCAGAGATAGCGTATGCCACAATTTCTCCATTCTGTGCCACCGCATCCATCTCCACCTCCTTGGCATGTTCGATGAATTGGCTGACAACCACCGGATGCTTCTTTGATACATTGGCCGCAAGTTGCAGGAAGCGTTCCAGTTCTTCCTGATTGGAACAAACGTTCATTGCAGCACCTGAAAGTACGTATGACGGACGCACAAGTACCGGGAAACCTACTTCTTCCACAAACTCGTTGATGTCGTCCATGCTCGTAAGCTCGCGCCAGCGAGGCTGGTCTACGCCGATACGGTCCAGCATGGCAGAGAACTTCTCACGGTCTTCGGCGTTGTCAATGCTTTTGGCGGAAGTACCGAGTATAGGCACCTTCTGCGCATCCAGACGCAGGGCAAGATTATTCGGTATCTGACCACCGGTAGAAACAATCACCCCGTGCGGATTTTCCAGTTCAAGGATATCCATTACCCGTTCGAAGGTAAGTTCATCGAAGTAGAGGCGGTCGCACATATCATAGTCCGTAGATACGGTTTCGGGATTATAGTTGATCATAACGCTGCGATACCCCTCTTTACGGATGGTATTCAGTGCCTGTACACCGCACCAGTCAAACTCTACGGAAGACCCGATACGATACGCACCGGAACCAAGTACAACGATGGATTTACGGTCGCCGAGATAATGAACATCATTAGCGATGCCACTATACGTCAGATACAGGTAATTAGTCTGTGCAGGATATTCGGCAGCAAGAGTGTCTATTTGCTTTACCACAGGGACAATGCCGACGCTCTTACGATGATTGCGTACATAGAGGATACCGTCTTCCATGTCTCCTTCATAACCGATGGCACGGGCTATCTGAAAATCAGAGAAACCTTGTACCTTGGCTTTTTTCAGCAATTCCAAAGGCAGATCGGCTATCTGTTTGTGGTTCTTGCTCCACTTTTCCAACTCTTTGCTGGTGTTCATTATGTTCATCAGCTTCTCCAGGAACCACTTATCGATCTTCGTCAGTTCGTGCACCTGATCAACGGTATATCCGGCACGGAAAGCTTTGGATATGACGAAGATACGCTTGTCCGTCGGTTCACGGAGCGCCTTGTCTATATCAGAGATAACAAGTTCCTTATTTTCCACGAAACCATGCATCCCCTGTCCTATCATACGCAGACCTTTCTGAATGGCTTCTTCAAAAGTACGACCGATAGCCATCACTTCGCCTACTGACTTCATGCTGGAACCCAGTTCCTTGTCTACACCATGGAACTTACCCAAGTCCCAACGGGGTATTTTGCAGACCACATAATCCAATGCAGGTTCAAAGAAAGCACTTGTGGTTTTCGTTACAGAATTCTTCAGGTCGAACAATCCGTAGCCAAGACCGAGTTTTGCAGCAACGAAAGCAAGCGGATACCCCGTAGCTTTAGAAGCCAGAGCAGAAGAACGGCTCAAGCGGGCATTTACTTCAATCACTCTATAATCTTCACTTTCAGGATCATAAGCATACTGCACATTACATTCTCCTACAATACCGATATGGCGAATGATACGGATAGCAAGTTCGCGCAACTTATGATAATCGGAATTACTGAGCGTCTGAGATGGAGCGATAACAATGGACTCTCCTGTATGAATACCCAGCGGGTCGAAGTTCTCCATGTTACAAACGGTGATACAGTTGTCAAAGCGGTCGCGCACCACCTCATACTCCACTTCTTTCCATCCACGCAAGGATTTTTCCACAAGCACCTGCGGGGAGAAGGAGAAAGCTTTCTCAACCAACACATCCAGTTCTTCTTCATTGTCACAGAAGCCGGAACCCAGTCCACCAAGCGCGTATGCAGCGCGGACAATCACCGGATAACCCAATTCGGCAGCAGCACGACGGGCATCAATGGCATTTTCTACGGCTTCGCTTTTGATAGTCTTTACATTGATTTCATTCAGCTTATGCACGAAAATCTCACGGTCTTCCGTATCGATAATGGCTTGTACGGGAGTACCGAGAACTTTTACACCATATTTCTCAAAAATTCCGTCTTTGTAGAGGGCAACACCGCAGTTCAGTGCCGTTTGTCCACCAAAGGCAAGCATAACGCCATCCGGACGTTCTTTTTCGATGACTTTCTCTACAAAATAAGGAGTGACAGGCAGGAAATAAATCTGGTCGGCAACGCCTTCCGAAGTCTGCACAGTAGCGATATTCGGGTTGATAAGAACGGTGTAGATACCTTCTTCTTTCAAGGCTTTGAGTGCCTGGCTGCCGGAGTAGTCGAACTCACCTGCCTCGCCGATTTTCAGTGCACCGGAACCGAGTAGCAGGACTTTCTTTATATTGTTTTCTTTCATTTGTTGTACGTTTATAGGTGATTACAGCAGTTTCACGAACTCATCAAACAAAAACTCCGTATCCGTCGGCCCGCTGGCAGCTTCCGGATGGAATTGTGCAGAGAACCAAGGATTCCGTTTATGCTTAATGCCCTCATTAGACCCGTCGTTCATATTGATGAACAGCGGTTCCCAATCTTCCGTCAGCGTAGTGTTGTCCACTGCATAACCATGATTCTGCGAAGTGATAAAGCAACGTTCCGTGCCCACCATACGCACCGGCTGGTTGTGACTGCGATGACCATATTTCAGCTTGTATATCTTTGCTCCTCCTGCCTTACTCAGCAACTGATTTCCCATGCAGATACCGAAGATAGGTAGTTTTTCATTCTTCATTGCCCGGCGGATATTCTGCACCGCAGCATCACAGGTATCCGGATCACCCGGGCCGTTACTGATGAAAAGTCCGTCGAACTCCAGTTCATTATAATCATAATCCCAAGGCACACGGATGACTTCCACATCATGCTTCAGCAGACAGCGAAGAATATTAGTCTTCACTCCACAATCCACCAGGACTACTTTCTTCTTACCCGCACCTTCGTTGTACCGGATTATCTCCTTGCAACTCACCTTATCCACATAATTCACTCCCGCATACACGGCATCGGGCACATTCTCCGGTTCATCATCAAAAACAATCTTCCCCATCATCACGCCATGTTCGCGGAGCACCTTTGTCAGTTCACGCGTATCGATACCTGTGATGCCCGGCACCTGTTCGCGCTTCAGCCAATCAGCAAGGCTTTCCACAGCGTTCCAATGGCTAAAGTCTTCACTATAATCACTTACAATGATGGCTTCCGCATGGATACGTTCGCTTTCCATAAAGGTAGCCAGTCCATTCGGTTCGATAGTGAAAGGCGGCACACCATAATTGCCCACCAACGGATAAGTGAGCGTCATCAACTGTCCGGCATACGAGGGGTCAGTCAAGCTTTCGGGATACCCCGTCATAGCTGTGTTGAAAACCACCTCTCCCGCTACCGGCTTTTCGTAGCCAAACGACTTGCCGTGGAAGCGGCTCCCGTCGTCGAGGATAAGAGTTACATTTCTCATGTTAGTTAGTGATTAGTGTTTAGTGATAAGCAATTAACGTTAATCACTTATCACTAAACACTATTTCGTTAAAATTGATATACTTGTTCTATATAGTCAATAAAGGCATTATTCAGCATCTTCACCCCACCCGGCGTAGGATAATCACCGCTGAAATACCAGTCTCCCCGATGATTGGGACAAGCCTCATGCAGCCCCTCCAACGGTTGGTATACGATTTCCACCTTCGCCTTTGTTCCGGCAGGTGTCAGCAGTTCCACCATCTTGGCGGAGATTTCCTCGTCAATAAAGGGTGCATAGATATCCTTCACATAGTTCACCATTTGCTCCTTCGGCAACCCTACCTGGTCTTTCGATTTGCGGTAGGCAGCGGCAATCACATCTTTCATATCCCGGTCTTTCAGCAATTCGATGGCCGCTTTAAAAGCAATGAATTCACTCATCTTTGCCATGTCGATGCCGTAATAATCGGGATAGCGTACCTGCGGGGAAGAAGAAACAATCACAATCTTCTTGGGGCCCAGACGGTCGAGAATACCGATAATACTCTGTTTCAGAGTGGTTCCGCGTACAATGGAGTCGTCGATAATGACAAGATTGTCCACACCCGGCACCAGACTGCCATAAGTGATATCATACACGTGCGCAGCCAAGTCATTGCGGCTGTTTCCTTCTGCAATAAACGTGCGCAGTTTGATATCCTTGATGGCTACCTTTTCGCTACGGATACGGCGGGAAAGTATCTGTTCCAGCTCTTCCAGACTGGGGCTATGTCCCAGGGAAGCGATCTGTTGCACTTTCTCTTCATTCAGATAATCATCCAGTCCCTGCAACATGCCGTAGAAAGCAACTTCCGCTGTATTCGGAATAAAGGAAAACACAGTATGGTCAAGGTCTTTATTGATGGCTTTCAAGATGTTAGGTATCAGTTTCTCACCCAATAGTTTACGTTCCCTGTAAATATCCACATCACTACCTCGTGAGAAATAAATACGTTCGAAAGAACAGGGTTTCACCTCGCGTACTTTATTGATTTGGGTGGTGCGCAGCTTGCCTGTCTTGTTAATCAGCAAGGCTTGTCCGGGCATCAATTCCTTAATGCAGGCTGCCGGTACATTGAAAGCGGTTTGTATCACAGGGCGTTCGCTGGCAAGCACTGCCACTTCATCATCCTGATACCAGAATGCGGGGCGGATTCCCCACGGATCGCGCACGGCAAACGATTCACCGCTTCCCGTCAGTCCGCATATCACATAGCCTCCGTCCCACTCCTTGCTCGAAGTACGCAGCACGTTTGCCAGGTCCATATGATCTTCTATATAGTGAGTCACGCCCATGCCTGTCAATCCTTCCGCTTCGGCAAGATTGAAGAGGCGCTCCACTTCACGGTCGAGACGGTGCCCCACTTGTTCCAGCATGATGTACGTATCGGCATACTTCCGTGGATGCTGGCCGATAGCAGTGATACGTGCAAAGATCTCATCCACGTTCGTCATGTTGAAATTGCCGCAAAGAGCAAGGTTCTTAGCCCGCCAGTTGTTACGCCTCAGGAAAGGGTGCACATAGGAAATGCCGCTCTTTCCGGTAGTGGAATAGCGCAAGTGCCCCATGTAAGCCTCGCCCGCAAAAGGGAGGTATTTCTTAGCGTAATCCGCATCATGAAGCTGCTCTTTTGTCAGATCCTTAAAGTTGCTTTGCACCGTACCGAATATCTCGGTAATGGCACCCGAACCGAGTGCACGCTCACGGAACATATACTCCTCACCGGGATTTGCTTCCAGCTTTACGCAAGCCATACCGGCGCCCTCTTGTCCGCGGTTGTGCTGCTTCTCCATCAGAAGATAGAGTTTGTTCAAACCGTACATCCATGTGCCGTACTTCTGTTCATAGTATTCCAGAGGTTTCAGCAGGCGTATCATGGCAACGCCACATTCATGCTTCAGTTCTTCCATCAGTTCATTTACAATTTACAATGTACAAAGTACAATTTACCGTTTACTATTTATTTCGTATTACCCTCTTTATTCCACTGTGACGCTCTTCGCCAAGTTTCTCGGCTGATCCACATCCATCCCCTTGCATACTGCGATATGATACGCCAGTAACTGCAACGGTACCGTAGTAATCAACGGATCAAGGCACTCAATTGTTTCCGGCAACTCGATACAAGTATCGGCAATCTTACTGATAACCGTATCCCCTTCTGTCACCAGGGCAATCACTTTGCCCTTACGCGCCTTGATTTCCTGTATATTGCTCAATACTTTCTCATAAAGCCCGTTCTGTGTAGCAATCACTACCACCGGCATTTCAGCATCTACCAATGCGATAGGCCCGTGCTTCATTTCAGCAGCCGGATAACCCTCGGCATGGATATAAGAGATTTCTTTCAGCTTCAACGCACCTTCCAGGGCTACGGGATACGAATATCCGCGTCCCAGATAGATAAAGTTATGCGCATACGTGAAGATTTTGGAAAGCTCTGCAATGCTGCCGTTCAGTTTCAGCACTTCTTTCATCTTATCAGGAATGCGGTTCAGCTCTTGCACAATGGCAAGGAATTGCCCCTCATCTATCGTATTCTTCTCCTTGGCAAGCGTCAGCGCCAGCATGGTGAGCACTGTCACCTGTCCCGTAAACGCTTTGGTGGAAGCCACTCCGATTTCGGGACCTACGTGTATATAAGAACCCGTATGCGTAGCCCTCGGAATAGACGAACCAATCGCATTACAGATGCCATAGATAAATGCCCCACGACTCCGCGCCAGTTCCACAGCTGCCAGTGTATCCGCCGTCTCGCCACTTTGCGAAATCGCAATCACCACATCCTTACTGTCTATCACCGGATCACGGTAACGGAATTCCGAAGCATACTCCACTTCCACCGGAATGCGGCAAAGACTTTCTATCAGATGCTTTCCGATAAGCGCCGCATGCCAGGAAGTACCGCACGCCACGATGATGAAACGTTTGGCTACCAGCAGGCGGTCTTTGTTATCAATCACTGCGGAAAGCACCACATTTGTACTTTCTACATTGATACGTCCGCGCATACAGTCGTGAATGCAATCGGGCTGTTCAAAAATCTCTTTCAGCATAAAGTGCGGATAACCACCCTTTTCCAACTGTCCCAGATTCAGCGCCACCGTCTTCACTTCGTGCGGACATTCCACATTTTTCAGGTTCACCACCTTCAGTTTCTCTCCGCGACGGATGACGGCGATCTCTTCATCTTCCAAATATACGACTTTATCTGTATATTCCACAATCGGCGTAGCATCCGAAGCCAGGAAAAACTCATCTTCACCGATACCTACCACCAACGGACTACTCTTGCGGGCTGCAATAATCTCATCCGGATTGTCCTTATCCAGCACGGCAATGGCATAAGCGCCGATTACTTCACGCAACGCTAATTGCACAGCAGTCAGCAAATCTGTATTTTTGGATTTCTGGATGAATTCTATCAGTTGCACCAGTACTTCGGTGTCCGTACTGCTTTTGAATGAATAGCCTTTGGCCTGGAGTTTTTCTTTAAGGACGGCGTAGTTTTCGATGATGCCGTTGTGGATGAGAGCAAGATGTTCGGAAGAGGAATAATGAGGATGGGCGTTAGCGGAGCAAGGTTCCCCGTGCGTAGCCCAACGGGTATGGGCAATTCCGATGTTACCGGAAATATCTTTTTGAGTAACGAAAGTTTCCAGTTCCGAAACCTTACCTTTCGTTTTGTAAACGTTCAACTGTCGGTTATCACTGATTAATGCTACCCCTGCACTATCATATCCGCGATACTCTAATCGCTTCAATCCTTTGATAAGAATGGGGTAGGCTTTCTTTTGACCAATATAGCCTACTATTCCACACATACTAATTAATATTTGATTTTGCGCTGCAAAGATATAAAAACCTGAGAACATAAAGTTAATGTTTCGCCTATTTATTTATCAAAAGAATAGAAAAAAGTTATTTTCTTGTCAAAATGTTAAAGAAAACAAACTTATTAAAGCAAAAGGAATAATTTTATAAATTCAAAGTAAGCAATGGAATTTTAGTTTTATATTGAAAGGAGATAGCGGAAAAATCTTCCAATCCGATAAAGAGTGTCGTTTTTCAAGGTTGCCAAATTGCCAAAAAGCCAAATTGCCAAGGCCAAAGGAAAAGGCCAATAAGATAAAGAGAACCTGTTGGCGGAATTAATTCATAATGGAAAAGTAATGAATAAAAGTGATTAAACAGTACTATCTCAATTCTCCTCCTCTGGGGAGGAGGAGTACCCGTAGGGGGAGGTGGTAGGTGAGAAAAGAATTCCTTATTGATATGATTCATCGGTATTTCTTGCTTTACCTACCACCCTGCCCTCTGGGCACCCCTCCTCCGACGGAGGAGGGGAATTGAGATACTCTATTTACTTAATGTAGAGATACTCATTTTATTCATACCCTAAAGAAAGAAATCAATTCTGCCAACGGGTAAAGAGACTAAATCCATGTCAATCCCATATCAACACTGTATCAAGTCCGTACCATCTCCGTATCTATAGGAATGGACTTGGTACGGAGTTGGTATGGACTTGACACGGAGTTGGTACGGACTTGGTTATATCCGGATAAGGATGAAACAAAAAAATGTCATGCACTTCCCTTTTGGCTATTTGGCATTATGGCAATATGGCAATTTCTCGAACGAGGGAAAGGCGTACTTACAATACAGAATATAAACCACGCATTTTACTTCAATTCAAAACACAAAAGCATATATTTTATTTCAATTTAAAACACAGATCCAATAAACAGACATTTTGCAAGTCACAAAAACCCATATTATTGTACCAATTTGAAATTAAATTAATACTTTTGCCAAACATTTTGATAGCAATAATAGGTATTACTACAGAATAAAGTAAACTTAAAAAGATGAAAGAAGAACTTTTTAACAACGAAACAAAGAGAAAAGCCGGACAACAGAGAAGGGAAGAAAGCCAACATCCTGTATATCAACGACAGCCCAGGCAGTTGGGCTTGTATGATGTAGAGAACGAGCATGACGCTTGTGGTGTCGGTATGTTAGTGAACATCCACGGAGGCAAGTCACACGAACTGGTGGAGTCTGCATTGAAGGTGTTGGAGAACATGCGTCACCGGGGCGCCGAAGGTGCGGATAACAAAACCGGAGACGGTGCCGGCATCCTGCTGCAAATCCCGCACGAGTTTATTCTTTTGCAGGGTATTCCTGTCCCCGAGAAAGGGAAATACGGTACAGGTCTTCTCTTTCTGCCGAAAGATGAGAAAGGCCAAGGTGCTATCTTAAGCATTATCATCGAAGAGATTGAAAAAGAAGGATTGACATTGATGCACCTGCGCAATGTACCCACCTGTCCAGAAATCTTAGGAGAATCGGCACTTGCCAACGAACCGGATATCAAACAAATTTTCATCACCGGATTTACGGAAAGCGAGACAGCCGACCGTAAACTCTATCTCATAAGAAAAAGAATAGAAAACAAAGTACGCAAATCGGATATTGCCACGCGCGAAGATTTCTACGTTGTCTCCCTATCCACGAAGAACATCATCTATAAAGGTATGCTCTCTTCACTGCAACTGCGAGGCTACTTCCCCGATCTGACAAACCCCTACTTCACCAGCGGCATAGCACTGGTGCACTCCCGCTTCAGCACCAACACCTTCCCTACCTGGGGACTGGCACAACCGTTCCGCCTCCTGGCCCACAACGGCGAAATCAACACCATCCGCGGCAACCGGGGTTGGATGGAAGCCCGTGAAAGTGTGCTCTCCTCTCCCGTCCTGGGCGACATCAGGGAGATACGCCCCATCATTCAGCCGGGAATGAGCGACAGTGCCTCACTGGACAATGTTTTGGAATTCCTCGTTATGTCAGGCCTCAGCCTGCCGCATGCCATGGCCATGCTAGTACCGGAATCTTTCAATGAAAAGAATCCTATCAGCGAAGATCTGAAAGCATTCTATGAATACCACTCCATCCTGATGGAACCCTGGGATGGCCCTGCCGCCTTGCTGTTCAGCGACGGACGTTTTACGGGCGGTATGCTCGACCGTAACGGATTGCGTCCTGCACGCTATCTGATTACGCACAACGATATGATGGTAGTGGCCAGCGAAGTGGGCGTGATGGATTTCGAACCGGGAGACATCAAAGAAAAGGGACGCCTGCAACCGGGTAAGATACTACTGGTAGATACCGAAAAAGGCGAAATCTACTACGACGGAGAATTGAAAAAACAGTTGGCCGAAGCCAAGCCTTACCGCAGTTGGCTGGCAACGAACCGCATCGAACTGGATGAGCTGAAAAGCGGGCGCAAAGTCCCCCATAGCGTAGAGAATTACGAGAGGATGCTGCGCACCTTCGGCTATTCCAAGGAAGATGTGGAGCGGCTCATCGTTCCGATGTGTACCACGGGTGCCGAGCCTATCCACTCAATGGGGAATGATACGCCGCTTGCCGTGCTTTCGGATAAGCCGCAACTACTGTACAATTACTTCCGACAACAGTTTGCACAAGTCACCAATCCGCCTATCGACCCGATACGCGAGGAACTGGTAATGTCACTGACGGAATATATCGGCGCCGTGGGCATGAACATCCTGACACCCAGCGAAAGCCATTGTAAGATGGTACGCCTCAACCATCCCATCCTGAGCAATGCACAACTGGATATTCTTTGCAACATCCGCTACAAAGGTTTCAAAACAGTGAAACTACCCTTGCTGTTTGAAGTAGCAAAGGGTCGTGCCGGATTGCAGGAAGCACTCACAGCACTTTGCAAGCAAGCGGAAGAGTCCGTCAGCGAAGGGGTGAACTACATTGTATTGAGCGACCGTGATGTGGATGCCGCTCATGCGGCTATCCCCTCCCTGCTGGCAGTAAGCGCAGTGCACCACCACCTTGTCTCCGTGGGTAAACGTGTGCAGACGGCATTGGTCGTGGAAAGCGGTGAAATACGCGAGGTAATGCACGCAGCCCTATTACTGGGATTTGGCGCCAGTGCCCTGAACCCTTACATGGCATTCGCCGTGATCGACAAGCTGGTAGCGAAGAAAGAAATCCAGTTGGATTATGCCACAGCCGAAAAGAAATATATCAAATCCATCTGCAAGGGATTGTTCAAGATCATGAGTAAGATGGGTATCAGTACCATCCGCTCGTATCGGGGAGCGAAAATATTCGAAGCCGTAGGTTTGAGTGAAGAGCTCAGCAATGCTTATTTCGGCGGGTTGAGATCCACAATAGGCGGTATCCGGCTGGACGAAGTGGCACGCGATGCAATCGCATTCCACGATGCAGGTTTTGCCGCACAGGTAGACGGATTACTCCCCAACAACGGTTTGTATGCTTTCCGTAAAGATGGAGAAAAACATGCCTGGAACCCGGAAACTATTTCTACCTTGCAACTTGCCACACGCCTGGGCAGCTATAAGAAGTTCAAAGAATTCACCAGTCTGGTAGACAGAAAAGAAGCGCCTATCTTCCTACGAGACTTCCTGGATTTCCGCCGTGCCCCCATTTCTATAGATAAGGTTGAACCGGTAGAAAGCATCATGCACCGCTTTGTGACGGGTGCCATGAGTTACGGGTCTATCAGCAAAGAAGCACATGAGGCAATGGCTATTGCCATGAACCGGATTCACGGACGCAGCAACACAGGTGAGGGAGGCGAAGACAGCGCACGCTTCACGCCCCGCGAAGACGGAACCAGTCTGCGTAGTGCCATCAAGCAGGTAGCTTCGGGACGTTTCGGCGTAACAACGGAGTATCTGGTGAACGCCGATGAAATACAAATCAAAGTGGCACAAGGGGCCAAACCGGGTGAAGGCGGTCAGTTGCCGGGCTTTAAAGTAGACCAGGTGATTGCGAAAACGCGCCATTCCATTCCCGGCATTTCATTGATTTCTCCCCCGCCCCATCACGACATTTATTCCATCGAAGACCTGGCACAGTTGATCTTCGACCTGAAGAATGTAAATCCTCGTGCCAAGATCAGTGTGAAACTGGTAGCCGAAAGCGGTGTAGGAACCATTGCCGCCGGAGTGGCCAAAGCAAAAGCAGACCTTATCGTCATCTCCGGTGCGGAAGGTGGTACGGGCGCCTCTCCTGCCTCCAGTATCCGCTATGCCGGTATCTCTCCTGAACTGGGACTAAGCGAGACGCAACAGACCCTTGTACTGAACGGTCTGCGCGGGCAAGTGATGCTGCAAGTGGACGGGCAATTGAAAACCGGTCGCGACATCGTACTGATGGCGATGCTGGGTGCCGAAGAGTTCGGTTTTGCAACCAGCGCTTTGATTGTACTGGGTTGCGTCATGATGCGCAAATGCCATCAGAACACCTGCCCTGTGGGTGTGGCAACGCAAAACGAGGAACTTCGCCGGCGCTTCCACGGACGCAGCGAATACCTGGTGAACTTCTTCACTTTCCTGGCGCAGGAAGTGCGGGAATATCTCGCCGAAATCGGTGTGGAACGTATGGATGATATCATCGGACGCACGGATCTTATTATCCGCAAGTCAGAAAACGAATCGCCCAAGCAATCCCTAATTAGTTTCGACAAAATACTGGCACGTGTCGATAATGGTGCAGCCATCCGCCACACCATCGACCAGCAACACGGCATCGACCACGTAAAAGACGTTGAAATGCTGCATGCCGCTGCCGAAGCTCTGGAAAACCAGAAAGAAATCTCACTGGAATATACGATTGCCAATACGGATCGTGCTTGCGGAGCCATGCTTTCGGGCACCATTGCCGCGAAGTACGGTGAAGCGGGACTGCCGGAACATACGTTGAACGTAAAGTTCAAAGGTTCTGCAGGACAAAGTTTCGGTGCCTTCCTTGTTCCGGGTGTCAACTTCAAGCTGGAAGGTGAAGCGAACGATTACCTCGGTAAAGGCCTTTCGGGCGGACGGATTGCCGTATTGCCTCCGGTACGCTCTAACTTCCAGACCGAGAAGAATACGATTGCAGGAAACACCTTGCTCTATGGCGCAACCAGTGGTGAAGTTTACATCAATGGGCGCGTAGGCGAACGTTTTGCTGTCCGCAATTCCGGTGCTATTGCCGTAGTAGAGGGTGTAGGCGATCATTGTTGCGAGTACATGACGGGCGGTCGTGTGGTAGTCCTCGGGGCAACAGGGCGCAACTTCGCAGCCGGTATGTCGGGTGGTGTAGCTTATGTATGGAATAAGGATGGAAACTTCGATTATTTCTGTAACATGGAAATGGTGGAACTAAGCCTCATCGAAGAAGCCTCCTATCGTAAAGAGTTGCACGAACTCATCCGTCAGCACTACCTCTATACAGGCTCCAACCTGGCACGCACTATGCTTGATGACTGGAACCGATATGTGGATGAGTTTATCCAGATAGTCCCCATCGAGTACAAGAAGGTACTGCAAGAAGAGCAAATGCGGAAACTGCAACAGAAGATTGCAGAGATGCAGAGAGATTATTAAGAGATTTATGATTTCAGATTTATGATTTTATGACTTGCCGGACGGTATCATAAGGGCATGCCATAGCGTAAGCCTAAGCAGAGATCATAAACCTGAAATCATAAATCTAAAAATAAATTACAAATCATAAATCTAAAAATGGCAGATCCAAAAGCATTCTTAAACATACCACGACAGGAAGCGGGATACCGTCCTGTCCACGAACGTATCACCGACTTCAGTCAGGTGGAGCAAACTTTAAACAGTCACGAACGCAAACTCCAGGCATCACGTTGCATGGATTGCGGTGTACCCTTCTGTCACTGGGCATGCCCGTTGGGCAATAAACAACCTGAATTTCAAGATGCGCTTTATAAAGGTAAATGGCGCGAAGCATACGAAGTGCTCGCCGCCACAAACGACTTCCCCGAATTTACCGGACGCATCTGTCCGGCACTGTGCGAAAAGTCGTGTGTACTGAAGCTTTCGTGTGATGAGCCTGTCACCATTCGTGAAAACGAGGCGGCTATTGCCGAAGCGGCTTTTCGCGAAGGTTACATCGTGCCCATTCAGCCCCAACGTAATGGAAAGCGGGTTGCCATCATCGGTGCAGGTCCTGCGGGACCCTCCGCTGCCTGCCGGCTGAATGCTAAAGGCTATGAAGTGACTCTTTTTGACAGCAAACCCATGCCCGGCGGATTACTGCGCTATGGTATTCCTAATTTTAAACTCGATAAGGCAGTAATCGACCGCCGGATGGGAGTGCTTGAAGCCGAAGGCATCAAGTTCGAAATGGGCGTAACGGTAGATGTACAGAACCTCCCCGCGGGCTTTGATGCCTACTGCATCTGCACCGGGACGCCGCAGGCACGCGACCTCAACATCCCCGGACGCGAACTGAAAGGTATTTATCTTGCCCTCGAAATGCTGTCCCAGCAAAATCATATCCTCGATGGAGAAACGTTCCCCAAAGACCGTCTGGTAAATGCCAAGGGCAAACGGGTTCTCGTCATCGGTGGCGGTGATACAGGATCAGACTGTATCGGTACGAGTATCCGCCAGGGAGCCGTGAGTGTGACACAGATTGAAATCATGCCACAGCCTCCCGTAGGTCACAATGACGCTACTCCTTGGCCACAATGGCCCATTGTACTGAAGACGACTTCAAGTCACGAAGAAGGTTGCACGCGCCGCTGGTCGCTGGCATCCAATCAGTTTATTGGCAAGAATGGAAAAGTCTGCGGTGTAGAGGTGGAAGAAGTGGAATGGATTCCGGCTCAGGATGGCGGACGCCCTACCATGAAACCTATCGGAAAAAAGGAAGTGATAGACGCCGATATGGTACTTCTAGCCATGGGCTTCCTGAAACCGAAACAACCGAAATTTCCGGAAAATGTGTTCGTAGCAGGTGATGCGGCACGCGGTGCCAGCCTTGTGGTGCATGCACTGGCGGACGGACGGAGAGTGGCAGAACGGATAGACAAGTATTTGAGTAACTAACCCCTAATCACTAAGCATCATGTGTGGAATCGTAGGTATCTTCAATATCAAATCTCAATCCCAGGAATTGAGAAACAAAGTGCTTCGAATGGCGCAGAAAATCCGTCATCGCGGACCGGACTGGAGTGGTATTTATGTAGGCGGTAGTGCCATCCTGGCTCACGAACGTCTTTCCATCGTCGATCCGGAAAGTGGCGGACAACCATTGTATTCTCCGGATGGCAAGCAAATCCTTGCCGTCAACGGTGAGATCTATAATCATCGGGAAATCCGTTCCCGCTACGCCGGCAAATATGCTTTCCGTACAGGATCGGACTGTGAAGTCATCCTCGCATTATATAAGGATAAAGGCATTCATTTCCTCGAAGAATTGAACGGTATCTTCGCCTTTGCCCTTTACGATGAGGAAGCAGACGATTATCTGATTGCCCGTGACCCTATCGGGGTAATCCCTCTTTATATCGGTCGTGACGACCAGGGACATATCTACGTCGGTAGCGAACTGAAAGCACTCGAAGGTTTCTGTGATACCTACGAGCCTTTTCTGCCCGGACATTACTTCTGGGGACGTGAAGGGAAAATGCATCGTTGGTATCAACGTCCCTGGACCGATTATGCCGCCGTCAAAGCCAATGACACCACTGCCCGCCGGGCTACCCAACCAGAAATCAACAGTGTAAAACTCGCCCTTGAAGCTGCCGTGCAACGCCAGTTAATGTCCGATGTTCCTTACGGTGTTCTGCTCAGTGGTGGCCTCGACTCTTCCGTCATCTCCGCCATTGCCAAGAAGTATGCCCGCAAGCGCATTGAAACTGATAACCAGAGCGAAGCCTGGTGGCCTCAACTCCACTCCTTCGCCGTCGGTCTGCGCGGTGCACCGGACTTGATTAAAGCCCGTGAAGTGGCGGAATACATCGGCACTGTTCACCATGAAATCAATTATACCATTCAGGAAGGGCTCGATGCCTTGCGTGATGTCATCTACTTTATCGAAACATACGACGTTACCACTGTTCGTGCTTCCACACCGATGTACCTGTTGGCACGTGTCATCAAGTCTATGGGCATCAAGATGGTGCTTAGTGGTGAAGGTGCCGATGAGGTTTTCGGTGGTTATCTCTACTTCCACAAAGCCCCCACACCGCAGGCTTTCCACGAAGAAACGATCCGTAAGCTCTCCAAATTGCACCTGTACGACTGTCTACGTGCCAATAAGAGCCTTTCTGCCTGGGGTGTGGAAGGTCGTGTTCCCTTCCTCGATAAAGAGTTTCTGGATGTGGCAATGAACCTCAGCCCTGCCGTCAAGATGTGTCCGGGCAAAGAAGTGGAAAAGCGCATTGTGCGCGAAGCTTTTCAGGATATGCTGCCTCAGAGTGTTGCCTGGCGGCAAAAAGAGCAATTCTCCGATGGCGTCGGTTACAATTGGATTGATACATTGAAAGCCATTACTTCTGCCGCCGTCACCGACCATCAGATGGAACATGCCGCCGAACGGTTTCCCATCAATCCACCACAGAATAAGGAGGAATATTACTATCGTAGCATTTTCGAAGAACACTTCCCCAGTCAGTCGGCTGCCCGAAGCGTGCCCAGTGTGCCGAGCGTGGCTTGCTCTACTGCTGAAGCACTCGCCTGGGATGCCACGTTGCAAGGGAAAAATGATCCGAGCGGACGGGCTGTGGCAGATGTGCACGAGGCAACATATGCCGGGTAATGAGTCTTTACTGATTAATAATGGATTCGCCCCGCCCATTCTCTTTGCAAAGAATTGGCGGGGCGAATCCATAATAATATATAGCTTCTGTCAGCTATGACATTTTACCAGTTTTAATTTCATTCCTCAAAAAGTCATACACATAGCGAGGACTCTGAAAATAAAGTCCGGTTTTAGCATCCTGCAATTTTGCATACGTATCCGATGTATACAGAGTACGCAAAAAACCCTTTTCCAAAGTCTTTATTAGGTTTTGATTTTTGAAGATCAATTTCCTTAATATCTACCGTTGTACCATGATAAAGAATCATTTTATTGCCCCTCCAAAACGTTGACAATAAGCCGTAATATCTGATATTACATCCTCAAAACGTTGTGTATGAGCAATACCATAGTGTTTATCTATGAAATCAATAGCTTTATACCGATCCAAATAACGGTATGCCTGGCTGGGAGCAAGCGAATGTAGCTTAGCAAACTCACTGATCAGAGCTACAATATACTCTATTTTATCCTTAACACTAAAATCCATAAAAGTATTCTTTTTAGCAATGAAACAAACAAAGAGC